>OASQ01000555.1_pt1 | contig 11868 bp, 10 predicted proteins | sample 1475771 | NCBI WGS metagenome assembly OASQ01 (sample SAMEA2579910, study PRJEB22360) | human gut metagenome | reverse complement strand
AACCTTGCGCCTGGCCTTCGGCGGCGCGTGCCTGCGTCAACTATGGGGCAGCCCGGTTTTACGTTGGCCGGCACGCCCCACTCATAATGCTTGGGTCGGTGGGCTGATGTGTTGCGTCCCTGAGGGCTACAGGGTTGAAACGAAGTTGGACAGGCGGGCTAGTCCTTCGTCTAGGTCTTTGTCGGAGACGCAGTAGCTTAGGCGGATGTGGCCTTCGGTGCCGAAACTGTCGCCCGGGACTAGGGCTACGTTTGCCTCTTTAATGGCTTTGATGCAGAAGTCTTCGCTTGTTAGGCCGAATTGTTTGATGCTGGGGAAGGCGTAGAAGGCGCCTGCCGGTTCCACTACGTCGAGGCCCATGGCGTCTAAGGCTGCGAGTACGCGTTCGCGGCGGGCTCGGTAGACTTTGAGCATGGGGGTTGGGTCGACGGTCAGGGCTCGGGCTGCGGCGTCCATCTCGAAGGAGACGGCGCTCGATACTAAGTATTGGTGGGCCTTTGCGATCTCGGCGATGACGGGGGCTGCGGCTGCGAGCCAACCTAAGCGCCAGCCGGTCATGGCCCAAGGCTTGGAGAAGCTCTCGATGACTACCGTCTGCTCACGCAGCTCCGGGTGTCGCTGGGCGAAGCGCTCGTAGCCGTCCGCGTAGACCAAGCGGTTGTATACGTCATCGCAGACCACGTAGATGCCCGCCTGCTCTGCCACGCGCGCCACGGCGTCGAGCGATGCCGCGTTGAGGATACAACCCGTAGGATTGTTGGGCGAGCAGATGACGATGGCCTTGGTCGCCGGCGTAACGCAAGCGCGCAGCGCTTCCTCATCGATCTGGAATTGCGCAGACTCCGTATCCAAAAAGACCGCCTTGGCATGGTTGGCCACGACGATGCTCTCGTACAGGCCAAAGGCCGGCGTGGGGATAATGACCTCGTCGCCAGGGTTGAGCATAGCCATGAATGTTGCCGACAGGGCCTCGGTCGCGCCGTCGGTCAGAATGACCTCATCGGCGGAAAACGCCAGGCCCGCGCCCCCCATGTAGGCAGACAGCGCCTCACGCAGGGCGGGGCGACCGTTGTTGGGCGGATAGTGCGTGTCGCCGCGGTCGAGCGATGCGGTCACCTCGGCGCTAATCACATCGGGCGTGGGAAAATCGGGTTCGCCGAGCGCAAGCGCGATGCACCCCGGATGCTGGGCGGCGAGCGCGTTGATCCGGCGGATGCCGGAGGGCTTGAGCGTGGCAAGCGAGGTATTCATGGGCAGACGCATGGCGTTCCTTTCGTAAGGGTTGCACTAGGATAGCGCGGCGAGGCGCCGCCAGACGGTGTAACCTAAACGGAAACCAACCGGAAAGGAGGCGGCATGGAGACGACCGCACGCGGCGATGTACCAAAAACGTTGCAAACCATTGCGTATATCAGCATTCCCAATAGCGCCGATCTTGAGTTTTTGCTCTGGGACTTGCAGGATGCCATCGCCGCCTATGCTCAGCTTTCTGGCACCGCGCTCCCCCGCCTGGTCGATTTGGAGGCGGATAATGCCGGCGCAGTCGATGGCATGGTGCTCGCTGTTGATGATGCATTTGATGATGAGGCCATGATCGCTGTCGAGCAGATACTCGATCGCCTTGGAAATACGGAGACACGCATCTATGTCGTCGTCCAGGCCGCGTCCAAAAACAACAGGCAGGCGGACGAAGCCCTCGACCGCCTGTATCGGGCATGTATTCTACGTGACCTACCATGGTGCGACGGCGTTGTCATCTGTGCCGGCAGCGGCATCGCAGCGCTTCGCCACTCCCCGCGTATGGGCCTCTTGCGTCGGCCATTTTCGGAAGCGATGGATAAGCTTGTGGGCGCTGTGCGCATGGGCTGTTCCATTGAGCATGCGCAGCTGCTCGGCGGCGGCGATGCCGGTAGCGTCGATGTCGACGGCATGGTGCGCGTCAAGCCCGCGCTGCCCGCACCGATCTGGCGCGCCGTTATGAGACGTCTTGCCAAACACTCAAACTGCTAAATCGAAGAAGCCCGCCAATCAGCGGCGCCGTTCCACCGCTCGACAAGGCGCTCCAGACGCCACGCCGCATTGGCGGGACTTGTCGAGGGCAGGACGATGGCGGGCAGCCCGGTGCGTTCTTGTAGATAGCGCTTGTAGAGCCGGCCAGCTGTACCGCCGTTGCATATCACCTGCTCAATGGGAGCTGCGTCGGTAATGCACTCGATATGTGCCGGCACAACGTTGCGAATACTCGCGTCGCTCGAGCCCTTAATGTCGCAGCTCTCGATCACATCCCACAGGGCCACGCCGCCGTTCAGCAGCATGGCCCGCTTGGCGGCTATCGAGGCATCGAGCGCCGCAGGCTCCCCGCCCCCCTGTTGAGGGCGTCCTGCCCCTCCCTGCCCGCCAAGAGGTCGCCCTCGTTGGGCGGCACAGGCACACCGAGGCACGCGGCCATCACCCGCCAAAAGCGATTCTGCGGGTTGCCGTAATAAAAGGCATTAGCACGCGAGAGCACCGAGGGAAACGACCCCAGCACCAAAACGCGCGAGTGCTCGTCAAACACGGGCTCAAACCCATGCTCAATATGTTGATAGCCCTCGTCGGACGCAGCCATGGCCTAGGCCCTCAACAGATAGCGTACCTCGTAGGGCGCAAGCTCAAGAGAGCCCGCCAGCTCGACCGTGGGCACGCCGTCGGCAAGCAAATCTACAAAGGAGCCGTTGAGCTCGCCGGCGCCAAAGGTGTAAGGCTCGTCCACGGCGTTCACCGCCACGAGCACCGTCGCGTCGTCGCAGGCGCGCTCGAACAGCAGCTGCTTGTTCTGGATCACCACATTGCGATAGGCACCGTAGTTGAGAGCACGGGCCGCCGCGTCGTCGGCCGAACGAAGGTGTGCGAGCTGCGTGATGAACGCCGTCAGTTCGTTGGGCGCAGGTTCATCGAGCGCAGGGCGCAGCGCCCAGTCGCCATCGGGGCCGCCCTTTTCGCCAGCAATTCCCCACTCGCTGCCATAGTAGACGCACGGGATGCCCGGCATGCCAAAGAGCATGCCATAGGCGGGACGCAGGCACGACTTGTCAGTGAGGATGCTTGCCAGGCGCGGCACGTCGTGGTTGTCGACAAACGACAGCAGGTGCTTGCCGCGGTAGATGCACCAGGGGTCGCCGCCAAACTGACGGTGCAGCGAGTGCGCAATCTCGAACATGTTGATCGAGTTAAAGCTGGAGTACAGGCCCTTGTAACACTCGTAGTTGGTGCAGGAGTCGAGCATCTCGTCGTTGACGATCTGGTTGTAGTCGCCGTGGAGCGTCTCGCCGATCAGCACGAAGTCGGGCTTGAGCTCACGGGCGAAGCTATGCAGACGACGCATGAAGTCGCGGTCGAGCATATAGGCAACGTCCAGGCGCAGGCCGTCGACGCCAAAGACCTCGGCCCAGCGGTGCACGGACTCTAGCAGGTAATCGACCACGGCAGGGTTTTGCAAGTTGAGCTTCACGAGCTCAAAATGGCCTTCCCAACCCTCGTACCAAAAGCCATCGCCATAGCAGGAATCGCCGTCAAAGCTAATGTGGAACCAGTCCTTGTACGGCGAGTCCCACTTGCGCTCCTGCACATCGCGGAAGGCCCAAAAACCGCGGCCGACGTGGTTGAAGACGGCATCGAGCACCACGCGGATGCCATGGGCATGCAGCGTGTCGCATACGGCGGCAAAGTCGGCGTCCCCACCCAGGCGACGGTCGATATGGCGCAGGCTGCGTGTATCGTAGCCGTGGCTATCGGACTCGAGCGGTGGGTTGATGAGCACAGCGCCAACGCCGAGTTCCTGCAGGTAGTCGGCCCATTGGGCAATCTTCATAATGGGCGCATCGGGGTTGGGCGCGGCGTTGGCAGCCTGGGCGAGCTCATCCTCGGCAACGGGCGCGGCGTTTTCGCGCGGAGCCCCGCAAAAGCCCAGCGGATAGATCTGATAGAACGTCGTCTCGTATGCCCACATAACAGCCTCCCGGTAAGCTCAACACAACGACATCCATTGTATGCCCAGCTTGTATCCTCTCCCCCAAAATAAGTTGCGGTGGAATAGTTCCTGTCTGGGCCTTCAGAAGCCTTAAACAGGAACTATTTCACCGCAACTGATGAGGGGACGTGATTAGGCGACGGGCTTGGCGCGGCGGATGGCCGGGAACATCACCGTGATGGCGAGGATGACGCCCACGACGGCAATCGCCCCGCCCACAAAGCCGATCCAGGCGATACCGGGACCCGAAACCACGGCTCCGCCGATCGCGGTACCCGTGCCGATACCAAGGTTGAACAGGCCCGAGAAGATCGACATGGCGACGGCCGACGAATCTGCCGGCGTGTGCTTGATGAGCTCGGCCTGAAACGCCACGTTAAAGGCCGTGGCGCAGCAACCCCACAGTGCGCAGACGGCAAGCACTGTCACGAGCGACGATGCGGCCGGCCCCATGAGCAGCAGGGCCACCGGCACGCCGGAGAGCGTGATAGCCAAGAACGGGAAGCGATGCCCATCGAACAGGCGGCCAAACAGCCAGCTTCCGAGCAAACCAGAGCAGCCAAACGCCGTCAGCGTCATGGTAATGGCGCCCGCATCGACGTGCGCGACCTGCGCCAGGAAGGGCTCGATATAGCTGTAGCTTGCGTAATAGCCGGTCGCCATGAAGACCGTGACTGCGTAGAGCGCGATGAGGAGCGGGTTCTTGAGCAGCTCGGGCAGCTGTTTGAACGTAAAACGCTCGCCCGCTGGCATGGCAGGAAACACCGTGGCCTGGTAGACGACCGCGACAGCAGACAGCGCTCCGACCACGGCAAACGTCATGCGCCAGCCCACGGCCAAGCCAATGGCGCGACCGAGAGGCAGGCCAAAGATCTGCGCGATGGACGAGCCCGTAGCGATCATGCTGATGGCGAGCGCCCCGTGACGTGTGTCAACCAGGCGCGACGCCATAATCGAGGCGACTGACCAGAACACGGCATGTGCGCAAGCGACCACCAGGCGCGCGCAGACCAGGATGGGATAGGTGGGCGCCACGGCGGACAGGAACTGACCCAACGAAAACACGGCCAGCACGCCCAGCAGCATCCGCTTGAACTCAAAGCGCGAAGCGAACACCATAAGCGGCAGCGACAGCAGCATGACGCCCCAGGCGTAGACCGAGATCATGATGCCAGCTTGGGCCTCGGTGAGCGAAAACGATGCGGCGATGTCGGTCAGCAGGCCGATGGGCATAAACTCCGACGTGTTGAACACGAACGCACAGCAGGTGAGCCCGACGAGTGGGAGCCACTGCTTGAGCGTGATGCCGTCTTGCCTTGTCTGAGTCATATATAACGTCCCCAATCGTTTTGAGCGGAGGCGATTATATAGCAACAGCCCCGCATCCGTCAGCAACAGATGCAGGGCCGAAAACAATTCGATACACAAAGGTTGCGCCGTCAATAAATAACTAAGCCAGCCCCAGCAATATGCCCGCCGAATGCACGACAAACGCCACGATCCAGGCGACCGTCACTTGAAACGCGAATACGGCCACGGCATAGCGCGCGCCCAACTCGCTCTTGACAGCGCCGATAGCGGCCACGCAAGGCGGGTACAGCAGCGTAAAGACCAGGAACACATAGGCAGTGAACGGCGAAAACATGGTCGACAGTGCCGCGGGCGAGGTCGCGCCCAAAAGCACCGTGAGGGTCGAGATGACGCTCTCCTTGGCGATAAGTCCGGTGACGAGCGCCGTCGAGGCGCGCCAGTCGCCAAAGCCGAGCGGGGCCAACACCGGCGCGATGATGCTGCCGAGACCCGCAAGCAGACTCTGCGACTGATCGGCGACCACATTAAAGCGGATATCGAACGTCTGCAGGAACCAGATGACCACCGTAGCGGCAAAGATAATGGTAAAGGCCTTGGTAATAAAGTCTTTGGCCTTATCCCATGCCAGCATCACCGTCGTCTTGACGCTCGGCAGGCGGTAATTGGGCAGCTCCATGATAAACGGCACCGGGTCGCCCTTAAATGCCGTGCGGTTGAGCACCAAAGCCGCGATGCAGCCGACCACGATACCGATCAGATAGAGCGAGACCATGGCGGGAACCGTCGCCTGCGGGAAAAACGCCCCGCACAGCAAGCCGTAAACCGGCAACTTGGCTGAGCAGCTCATAAACGGTGTGAGCATGACCGTCATCTTGCGGTCGTGCTCGGATGGGAGCGTACGGGTCGACATGATAGCCGGCACGGTACAGCCAAAACCGACGAGCATGGGCACAAAGCTGCGGCCCGACAGGCCAAAGCGACGCAGCACCTTATCCATGACAAAGGCCACGCGCGCCATGTATCCAGAGTCTTCCAGAATGGAGAGGAACAAGAAGAGCACGACGATAATCGGCAGGAAGGTCAGCACGCTGCCCACGCCCGTAAGCACGCCGTCGACAGCCAGCGAGCGCACCACGTCGTTGGTTCCGAACGCCTTGAGGCCCGCATCGGCCGAGGCGATGATGACCGCGATGCCGTCCTCCATGAGTCCCTGCAACGCCGCGCCGATCACACCAAACGTCAGCCAAAAGACGAGGCCCATGATCACCAGGAACGCCGGAATGGCTGTGTAACGACCTGTCAGGATGCGGTCGATCTTGACGGAGCGCACGTGCTCGCGGCTCTCGTGCGGCTTAACGACGCAACGCCCACACACGTCGCCGATAAAGCTAAAGCGCATATCGGCCAGCGCAGACAGGCGGTCGGTGCCGGCCTCGCCCTCCATCTGGGTAATGATGTGCTCGATGGCGTCGAGCTCGTTGCGATCCAGGTGAAGCGCCTCGGTCACCAGCTCGTCGCCCTCAACCAGCTTAGTCGCCGCAAAACGCACGGGAATGTGCGCCGTCGCGGCATGGTCCTCGATAAGGTTGGCGATGCCGTGGATGCAGCGATGCAGTGCACCGCCGTCTGGGCCATCGGGTGCGCAGAAGTCCAGGCGGCCGGGACGCTCGCGGAAACGCGCCACATGCAGGGCATGGTCCACCAGCTCGCCGATACCCTCGTTGCGTGCGGCGCTAATGGGAACGACCGGCACGCCCAGCAGACTCTCGAGCAGGTTGACGTCCACGGCGCCACCGTTGGCCGTCACCTCGTCCATCATGTTGAGCGCGATGACCATGGGGCGGTCGAGCTCCATAAGCTGCAGCGTCAGGTACAGGTTACGCTCGATGTTGGTAGCGTCGATGATGTCGATGATGGCATCGGGATGCTCATCCAGGATAAACTGGCGGCTCACGATCTCCTCGCCCGTGTACGGCGACAGGGAGTAAATACCGGGCAAGTCGGTAACGCTCGCCTCGGGGTGGTTACGGATAGTGCCGTCCTTGCGGTCGACCGTCACGCCGGGAAAATTACCGACATGCTGGTTGGAGCCCGTCAGCTGGTTAAACAGCGTGGTCTTACCGCAGTTTTGGTTGCCGGCGAGGGCAAAATGAAGCGGCGCGCCCTCGGGCACGGCCGTTTTTGCCGCACGGGGCGAATACGTCCCCTCGCCGAGTGCCGGGTGCTCCGTCGTGCCGATTGCGGCGTTAGCGCGCGGACCCGTATCTGTGTCGTGAACACCCACGAGCTCGATCCGTGCGGCATCGTCCTTGCGCAGCGTCAACTCGTAGCCGCGTAGGCGAATCTCGAGCGGGTCGCCCATGGGGGCGTACTTCATCATGGTGACTTCGGTACCCGGTGTTAGGCCCATGTCCAAAATATGTTGTCGGAGTGCCTGGTCGTCCGATGCCACCGATGCGACAACGGCGTCCTTTCCAATCTCGAGTGTATCGAGCTTCACGTCCGTGTTCCTCCCCCGGCGCCCACAGGGCGTTGCATTTTGTTTACCATGGCTAACCGTTTGCCATGGCTAACCAATTGTAACTATGCATGATAGCGCGAACACGCAACGATGTTCAATCGACAGATCGGTGCAAGGGGAATTCTGGGCCATTGCTTCCCAGACGGGCCTGTTGCGGAAACCGAATCCCACTCCGGAACACCTAAACGGGACGGGCTTTCCGGTTGAGGCATCTAGCGGAAACTGCAGCCCGGAATCGGCGCTCAGACTGGGATGCGATTTCCCAATGGGGCCCTCGGGGAAACTACAGCCCGGAATCTGCTCTCGAAACGGGACGCGGTTTCCCCGAGGACCGAAACAGCCGCCCGCCCCTCGACAAAATGATCCGTTCCCTCCGTCGCATGCGGAACATCCAAGGAGTGTCCCAGAGTGCCGGCAATAGGAACGTCCCCAGCTGCCGGCAGCATTTCACCGCAACTGCAAAAACTCGCGCAGGCAACCGTAGTCACCTGCGCGGGCTTGGTGGGCGCTCACAAAGGCACGTTATAGAGGCCCACATCAGTTATGGATTGCCAAACAGCATCGATACGCGATGCCTCCGTCGGCTTACCAAGCGATGAAGATTGCCGCAATCTTAGACAATCGGCGCAATGCCGGCAAAGTGCAGATACAGCGAAATGATTGCCACGACAATGACCACCGCTGCGATCAGCTTGTCGTGCAGATGAGGAAGCACCGGCTTACCGCGGCCTCGCTCGCCCAGCATATAAACGGGAATGGCTGGAGCAAAAAGGATCGTTGTGATCATAACGCCCTGGAGACCCGTCGACCACACCAGGAACAATGTGTAGATGAAGCCGAGCGTGCCAAAGAAGCGGGCTTTGCCGACGCTTGGCGCATGCGGCCCGTCCAGATGCTCGTTCTTCCAGCCAATCACCATGTAGTAGGCTGCCGAGCACACGTACGGAACCAGAATCGTGTTGACCGCGCAGCTATAGAAGAACTGGTAGGTGCTCGCCGCCACATACGACACAACCAAGAAGAGCTGCGTGATACCGGAGCTCACGAGAACCGTTACCACCGGGGCGTCGTGCTTGTTCGTCTTGGCAAACGCCAGAGGGAAGGATCCCTGGCGCGCTGCCTCGAACGGCGTCTCGGATGCAATGATGACATAGCCCAGCATCGCGCCGACCAGCGAGAGAATAACGCCAAGGTTTACGATGGCAGCGCCAACAGGACCGATTGCGCGCTCGAGAATTCCCGCCATGGAGGGCGTTGCGAGCTGTGCCATCTCCTCGCGCGGCATAATGCCAAGCGACAGCATCGAGATGATCAGATACAGCGTGAACACAGCCGCGAATCCAAGTGCCGTCGAGCGGCCGACGTCACGCACGTACTTTGCACGGCCCGAGATAACGACAGCGCCCTCGATGCCCGTGAAGACCCAGACAAGGGCGATCATGGTCGAGACAACCTGCTCGCCAAAGCCAGGACCAGCCGGCTCTCCCCAGAAGTTGTCCATAAAGATATCGACGTTGAACTTGCCCAGGAGCACGATGCTCAGCACAAAGAGTCCCAACGGCACCAGCTTCGCCAACGTAACGATCGTGTTAATGCCCGCAGCCTCCTTAACGCCACGAAGCACAAGGGCGGTAAGGAACCACAAAAACACACTGGCGCAGACGATGGAAAGCAAGTTGTTGCCCGCGCCAAACGCAGGGAAGAAATAGCCCAGCGCGCTAAACAGCAAGAGCGCAAAGCTCACGTTGGAAAGACATGCGCTGATCCAGTAGCCCCAGGCGGAGTTGAATCCAATGTAATCGCCAAAACCGGCCGCAGCGTATGCATAGATGCCGCCGGTCAGGTCGGGACGGGCCTGAGACAAACCGTTGAACACCATCATCAGCGCAAAGACGCCAATAAAGCAAATTCCCCACGAGACGATAACTGCACCGGTATTTGCCCCGCCCGCTGCCATATCGCCGGCAAGCGAGAAGATGCCGCCACAAATACTGGCGGTAATGACCATCATGGTCAGACGAAAGAGATCGAGGCCATTAGGGTCGATAATCTCGTCGTTTTGAGCTTTAGAGGCCATTGTATGTGCACCCCCTTCATCATGTGATCGAACGAAAGATGACCCGGACGTCCCGAATCGGGTGCCGGGCCATCGGTCAAGCGATCATCAGACTGTTACAGCCATCGCGTTAGAAGCGCAGCGACAGGCAAGAAAGGCCACCGTCGACCTTGCGATACTCGGAGGTATCGACGACGAGCGTCTTGTAGCCCAGATCCTGCACGGCCTTGAGCACGGTCGGATAGCCCTCGGCGACGATGACCGTACCGTTGACCCAGATGCAGTTGGCGCCGTAAGCCTCGTCCTCGGGCACGATGATCTTGTTGTACTGGGCAAAGTCGGGTTTATCGATAAACTCACCGGAGACGAGCATGTTGTTGTCCTCGATGTAGTTGACGCCCGTCTTGAGGTGCAGGACCTCCTCCAGCGGAACCTCGGAACCCTCGAGGCCCCAGCCCTCGAGAATCTCGCAGAACTGGCGGATGCCCTCTTCGTTGGTGCGAGCGGAGCGACCGACGTAGAAATGGTCGCCGACCATCATGACGTCGCCGCCGTCGAGCGTGCCCGGAGAAACGATGTGCTTGACATGCTCGTCGTCAAAGAAGCGACGGACGGCCGGCTCGATCTCGTCCTTCTCGCCGTTGCGGCTATCGGCGCCGGGGTTGGTAATGATGGCGCCGCAGCGAGTGATAACGGCCGGATCTTCGACGAAGCAGCTGTCAGGATACTGCTCGAGTGCCGGCAGCACCGAGACATCCACGCCGCACTGCTCGAGCGCATGCTCGTAATCGTAGTGCTCCTCGATGGCGCGCTCGTAGATGAGCTGGCCAAGCTCGGGGGCACTCGTGATGCCATTGCTCAGGGACTTGCCGGGGCGGCGGATGATGACGTGGCTGAACTTGGTCATGATGATCCTCCTTGGATCTCTTAGCAGAGAGCGGGACTTCTTCGCGCCCGCCTTCCTTTCGATGGCTTTATCTTAGTGCGGTTTTCCTGTTTTGTATATTGTATACAATACTGAACGGTAGATATTCATCGGTAAGCGTATTCTTACGTATCGGCGCAAAGTAGCACGATTTAGCTGGTCGTTCTATAATTCAATTGAGCTATTCAAGCGAAACATATTTAATTTTAGAAATATACAGTTAAGGAACATAAGCTCATGGAAACGCTCAGAAGGCCCCTGAAGGACCACGTATACGACTATATTTCGAGCCGTATTGACGCCGGCGAATTGTCCGCCGGCGACCGGCTGAGCGAGCAGACGATCTGCGATGCCATGGGCGTGTCGCGCACGCCGGTCCGCGAAGCGCTCATCCAGCTGGCAAGCGATGGCTACCTGGACAATCTCCCCCGCCGCGGATTCCGCGTCCGTGGGTTCGATCAGCAAAACGCCGTTGAAGTCTTTGAGATTATGGGACCGCTCGACGGGCAGGCCGCATATCTCTCCTGTCCGAACCTAACCGACGATGACATTACGCAGCTGAAATTTCTCGTCGGCTCTATGGACCTCGCGATCCAAGGCGGTCTCATCCGAAAGTACGACGACATTCAGCGAGACTTTCATCTGACGTACTTCAACCGCTGCGGCAACGACCGTCTGCGCGATATGATCTCGCAGCTCGAGCGCTGCTTTATCAAGCGCGATTACGAGACTGTCGACCAGGAGACGGCGTGCAAACTGCTCAACAAAGCCAACAACGAACATGCCCATATTCTTGAGTTGTTCGAAGCACGAGATGCGACGGGCGTGCGCGACTACGTTCGCGATGTCCATTGGAACACAGAAAACGCCCAGTTCACCGTCTGGTAGGAAACGATGCCCTTGCGGAAAGCGTGTACCGTTATTCCCGCTCGAAACGGGTCGCAGTTTCCCAACGGGGCCCCTCGGGGAAACTACATCCCAGAATTCTGGCGGGACTGCGGACAAAAAGTTGGACCGTTGAGGTCCGGAACGGAGTCCGCATGGCA
>OASQ01000553.1_pt1 | contig 11945 bp, 5 predicted proteins | sample 1475771 | NCBI WGS metagenome assembly OASQ01 (sample SAMEA2579910, study PRJEB22360) | human gut metagenome | reverse complement strand
TACCTCGGCAATCCGGTGCAGCGCCCGATGGTGCACGGCCGACACGAGGAAATCGCGCACCGCGTCAAGCACATGAGCGGCGAAACCGGCCATGTCACCCTTGACGACGGTTCCGAACGCGAATGGTTCGAGGAAGCCAAGTAATCAATCGCAATAATCGCAAAACAACAGGCAATTCAGGAGCAACGTATGGTAAGCAGCGCCGATCCCGCTGTGTCTCGCCGTGATTTCGCGGCCGGCGAAACCGGCCGCCGGATTGCCTACATTCCGACAAACCGCGCCAGCAACCCGCGCGCCGGACAATGGACGAACGCGATGAGCCACAACATGATCGCCGACTACAAGCGGTTCCTCATGACCGACGGCGAGGGAATCCGCTGCTCGCTGTACGTCTCCGGCTGCCCATTCCACTGCGAAGGCTGCTACAACTCGTCGATCTGGGATTTCCGCGCCGGCCACGAATACAACGACCGGCTCGAAGCTCAGATCATGGCCGATCTGAGCCTGCCGTACGTGCAGGGCATCACCTTCCTCGGGGGCGAGCCGCTGCTCAACACCGGCGTGCTGCTGCCGCTTTCACGCAAAATCCGTGAGCGGTTCGGCCACACCAAAGACATCTGGTGCTGGACGGGCTACACGTGGGAGGAGCTCATGCGCGAAGGCGAAAGCTCCGACAAGCGTGAACTGCTCGAACAGATCGATATCCTCGTGGATGGCCGGTATATCAAGGATCTGCACGATTCGCTGCTGCAGTTTCGCGGCAGCTCCAACCAGCGCATCATCGATGTACCCAAGTCGTTGGAAAGCGGGCAGGTGGTGCTGTGGTCGAAACTACACGATCAGACGCGGTTCATTCCCGAAATCTACGGCAAGGACCGCGTCGCAGGGGAGGGGGCGGCTTCCTGAATGGTTTCGAACGGTTCGTGTACGGACGGTTGGAATTAGGCAAGCTGACTATATTCGTTGTCTAATTATGCGTCGTGTCGTGCGCTTTATGCGATACCGTGCCGAATTAGGCAGGGGCACAGACTACCATTACATACTTGGATAACCGGGGCAGGGCGTTCGTGTTGGCACGGACGCAACCCGGCGGATGAGAACGATAGAGGTACAGTACATGGTCGAAGCAGCAGTTACCGCAGACGACACCTGCGATACGAAGCCGTTGCGCGTAGGTCTTGACATCGGTTCCACCACGGTGAAGGCCGTGGTGCTCGATCAGACCGATTCGCTCGACGCGGTGCTCTTCTCCGATTACCGTCGCCACCACGCCAACGTGCGTGCCACCGTGGCGGGCCTGCTGGAGGACATCCACAAAGAACTTGAGGCCCGTGGCCGCGGCGACGAGCCGATTCGTCTGGCCATCACCGGTTCCGGCGGCCTTGCCTTGGCCGATAATCTCCATGTGCCGTTCGTGCAGGAGGTCATCGCCGAGACCCGCGCCATCGACGAGGAATATCCGCAAGCCGACGTCATTATCGAACTTGGCGGTGAGGACGCCAAGATCACATATCTGAAGCCGACTCCCGAACAGCGCATGAACGGTTCCTGCGCAGGCGGCACCGGCGCGTTCATCGACCAGATGGCCACCCTGCTCGACACCGACGCGGCTGGCCTCAACGACATGGCCAAGCATTACGAGACGCTCTATCCGATCGCCTCCCGTTGCGGCGTGTTCGCCAAAACCGATCTTCAGCCGCTCATCAACGACGGCGCGGCCAAGCCCGATCTGGCCGCATCCATCTTCACGGCGGTCGCCACGCAGACCATCGCAGGTCTGGCGTCCGGCCGACCAATCCACGGCACCGTCATCTTCCTGGGCGGTCCGCTGTTCTTCATGTCCGAACTGCGCGAGGCGTTCCATCGCGCGCTTGAAGACAAAGTCGACGAATTCATCGTGCCGACCGACGCGCACCTGTACGTGGCGTTCGGCTCCGCGCTGCTCGCCGGCGAACCGGACCAACTCGAGGAAGGCCAGCATTTCGAAGCACGTACCTGCGCCGATATTCTGAAAAGCCTTGAAGACCTGAAGAATCTGCCGGCCAACACCCCCACCATGCCTCCGCTGTTCCCGACCGAAGCGGACCGTGAGGCGTTCAACAAGCGCCACCACCGCGAGCATGTGCACATCGGCACGCTGGAAGGCGCGCAAGGCCCGCACTTCCTCGGCATCGACGCCGGATCGACCACCATCAAAGCGACGCTCGTCAACGACGACCGCGAAATCGTATGGTCGTCGTACGCCACCAACGAAGGCAGCCCGCTGACGGCCGCTGTCAACATCGTCAAGCAGATTCAAAGCCAGCTGCCGGAAGGCGCGTGGATAGCACGCTCCTGCGCCACCGGATACGGCGAGGGACTGATCACCACCGGCCTGCATCTGGACGAGGGCGTGGTGGAGACCATGGCCCATTATCGCGGTGCGGAAATGGTCTCGCCGGGCGTTACCGCCGTCATCGACATCGGCGGCCAGGACATGAAGTATCTGGCGATTTCCGACGGCGTGATCGATTCGATCGCCGTCAACGAGGCATGCTCGTCCGGCTGCGGCTCGTTCCTGCAGACGTTCGCGCAGTCCATGGGACTGACGATTGAGGAATTCACGCAGGCCGCGCTCAACTCCACACATCCCGTCGACTTGGGCTCCCGCTGCACCGTGTTCATGAACTCCTCCGTCAAGCAGGCGCAGAAGGAAGGCGCCTCGATGGAGGACATCGCGGCCGGCCTGTGCTATTCCGTGGTGCGCAACGCGCTGTATAAGGTGATCAAGCTGCGCGATTCCGGCGAGCTGGGCGACACCGTGGTGGTGCAGGGCGGTACGTTCCTCAACGACGCCGTGCTGCGCGCCTTCGAGCTGCTCACCGAACGTGAGGTGACCCGACCGAACATCGCCGGCCTGATGGGCGCGTACGGCGCCGCGTTGACCGCACGCATGCACTATTCCGACGTGGCCGACGGTCTCGACGACGGCGATTCCGCCGCTACGGAAGGTGCGAAGACGGTCGATATCGCAGGCGTCACGCACACCGCATCCAGCATCGTGTCCGGCAGCGACCTCGACAACCTGTCCATGACGTCCGAACGTGACGTGTGCAAGCTGTGCCAGAACCACTGCAAGCTCACCATCACCACATTCCAGGACGGCTCCCGCTACGTGACCGGCAACCGTTGCGAACGCGGCGGCGATTCCAAGAAGCAGCGTTCCGACAGGCCCAACCTGTACGACTACAAATACAAGCGTTGCTTCGCCTACCGTCGTCTGACCGACAAGAAGGCCACCCGCGGCGAAATCGGCATTCCACGCGTGCTCAACATGTACGAGAACTACCCGTTCTGGTTCACGCTGCTCACCTCGCTCGGCTTCAAGGTGATGATCTCCGGCCGCAGCTCGCACGAACTGTTCGAAACCGGCATCGAATCGATCGCCTCCGAAAACATCTGCTACCCGGCCAAACTCGTGCACGGCCACATCAAGTGGCTGCTCAACAAGGGCATCAAGACGATCTTCTACCCGTGCGTGAGCTATGAGGAGAACTTCGTTCCCAACACCGACAACCACTACAACTGCCCGGTCGTGGCCAACTATCCGGTGGTCATCGGCGCGAACATGCCCGAACTGCGCGAGGAAGGCGTGCGCTACATGCGCCCGTACTTCAACATGGCCAACCATGAGCTCATGGTGGACCGCATCGTCGAGGAATTCGCCTGGGCCAACGTGACCCGCGAGGAGGCCGAGACCGCGGTCAAGGCCGCCTACGCCGAAAACGAAGTGTTCAAGCACGACGTGCAGATGGAAGGCCTCAAGGCCCTCGCCTACATGAAGGAACACGACTGCAAGGGCATCGTGCTCGCCGGCCGCCCATACCACGTCGACCCGGAAATCAACCACGGCATTCCGGAAACCATCTGCGCGCTCGGCATGGTGGTGCTGTCCGAAGACTCCATCTGCGAACTGCAGCCGGGGGAGAAGCTCAACCTGAGCGAATTCCTCGCCGAAGGCGAAGAGGATCCCCGCAAGAAGAACGCGAACGGCTTCCGCCACGTCGACGACCGCAAGGTCACCAAGATGCCATTGCGCGTCACCAACCAGTGGGCCTACCATGCGCGTCTGTACGCGGCGGCCCATTTCGTGGCCTCCTATCCGGGACTCGAGCTCGTGCAGCTCAACTCCTTCGGCTGCGGCCTCGACGCCATCACCACCGACCAGGTGTCCGAGATCCTGGCGGACAAGGCCGACGTGTACACCATGCTGAAAATCGACGAGGTCTCCAACCTGGGCGCGGCGAAAATCCGTCTGCGCTCGCTCAAGGCCGCCGTCGAAGAGCGTGAACGCAACAAGAAGAACGACGGATTCCGCAAGACCGGCACCGAAGCGCCGACCCCCGGTCGCCAGGTCATGCTCGACACCGTCATGAAAGCCAATCCGAAACTCACCGAAGCCGTCACGGCCGCATCCAAGCGCGCGGCGGAAAACGGCAAGGGCGAATCGCAAGAAACCGCCAAAACGCAGACAAATGGCAAGGGCGCGTCCGCACACAACTCGGCGACCCTGTCCAAGTATGCGAACCGCATCCCGTTCGGCAAGAACATGAAGGACTACACCATCGTGGCCCCGCAGATGAGCCCGATCCACTTCTCTCTGGTGGAATCCGTCATCCGCTCCGGCGGCTACAAGTTCGACATTCTGGAGCACGCCAGCCGTGAGGACGTGGAAACTGGCCTCAAATACGTCAACAACGACGCCTGCTATCCGGCCATCATGGTCATCGGCCAGCTCGTGGACGCGATTCTGGAAGGCAAATACGATCCGGACCACACCGCGCTTGCGATCACGCAGACCGGCGGCATGTGCCGTGCCACCAACTACTTCGGCCTGATCCGCAAGGCGCTGGTGGACGCCGGTTATCCGCAGATTCCGGTGATCGCCATCTCCACGCAGGGCATCGAGGACAACCCGGGCTTCACCGCAACGCCGGCGCTGCTGCACCGTGCAGTCAAGGCGCTTATCATCGGCGACCTGCTGATGAAATGCCTGTACCGCGTGCGCCCGTACGAAGTGACCCCCGGCAGCGCGAACAAGCTGTACGAAACGTGGGACACCATCGTGCGCGAGACGCTCGAAAACCACGGTCGTTCCAAGACGGCGCGCAAGTTCATCGGCAAGGGATACCTGCCGTATCCGACGCTCGTCAAGGAAATCGTCAAGTCGTTCGACTCGTTGCCGTTGAAGGACGAGCCGCGCAAGGTGCGCGTCGGCGTGGTCGGCGAGATCCTCGTCAAGTACCAGCCGGACGCCAACAACCATGTGGTCGACGTCATCGAATCGCAGGATTGCGAGGCCGTGGTGCCGGGCATCATGGAATTCATGACCACCCGACCGTACATTTCCGACTGGAACGAGCATTACCTCGGCATGGGCGGCAGCAAGATCGGCTATGCGCTGATGCGCAAGGGCCTCGACCTGTACAACGCTCCGGTACGCGAGGCGATCGATCTGGCTCACGGCAAGTTCTCGCAGGATCTGCCGATGCCTGAACTGGTCAAGAAGGCCGACGAGGTCACGTCCGTGGGCGTGCAGGCCGGCGAAGGCTGGCTGCTGACCGCGGAAATCCTGGAACTCATCGAATCGGGATGCCCGAACGTGGTGTGCGCGCAGCCGTTCGCCTGCCTGCCGAACCACGTGACAGGCCGAGGCATGTTCGGCAAGATCCGCCGACTGCATCCGGAAGCCAACATCGTGTCCATCGATTACGATCCGGGCGCTTCGGAAGCCAACCAGCTCAACCGCATCAAACTGATGATCTCCGCTGCCAAGAAGGCGCACCGCGCAGCCGAAGAGGCGCGCAACAGCGAGAAGGCCGCTTGAATCGCCATTCTTATTTCCGTCGAACCGACGTTGGGAAACTTTCCGACGTCGGTTCGACGGTATCTGAGCCGCCAAATCGACGGCTGATTCGGCGATCGTAAAATCGATGGTCGTCGAATCGGCATTCAAATCGCCAGCCAAATCGATGGGGAATGATGGTCGGTTATCGATTTTCCGTATAGCGTAGCCTGCGTTGCGAATGGCGCTTTTCGTTAGGATGGCCACTATGACAACGCCAAAGATCACGTACGCGCACCTGCTGACCGAGCCGAATCCGAAGCATGTGGAAAGCCTTATCAAATTCTTCGAATCCGGCTGCCAACAGCGCGGCACCGGCGGTTTTGGCGTGGAAAACGAAAAACCGCGAACCTGCCGGTACATAACAGCGACGATACCGCGGTGACCTACTACGAAAGCAACGGCATTGAAGCGTTGCTCAACCGCATCCGCCCGTATTACGACGAAAACAAGGAATACTGGGAAAACGGGCGACTGGTCGGACTCGCCCGTGACGGCATCTCCGTATCTTTGGAACCGGGCGGACAGTTGGAAACGTCCATCGGCATCCTGCACAAGCCGGAGGAGCTCGCCACATTGTACGGCGCGTTCCGCCGCGAAGTCGACCCCATCCTCGAAGAACTTGGTTTCCGACTCGTCAACTATGGTTACCAACCGAAATCCAGTTACGCGGACATTCCCGTCAATCCGAAGGACCGGTACAAGGCGATGACCGCCTACCTGGGACGTGTCGGACAGTTCGGTCCGTGCATGATGCGTTGCTCCGCTTCGACACAGGTCAGCATCGACTACGTTTCGGAACAGGACGCGATCGCCAAACTGCGGTTGGGCACGGTGATCGGCCCGATTCTGGCATGGTTCTTCCGCAACACCCCGTATTTCGAAGGCAGAGAGAACCCGTATCCGCTGCTGCGCCAACGCATGTGGGATTATCTCGATTTCCAACGCACGAACGTCATCCCCGGCCTGTTCGACCCGCGTTTCGGTTGGGAGGATTACGCGGTGGACGTGCTGTCCACGCCGATGATGTTCGCCGACCTGACGCACACGCCCGAAGCGCTGGCGGTGCCCGGAACCGATCTGCACCATCCGGCGTTCTACGAGAACGCGAACGACGTGTACCCGGACCGCGGGCTCAACGCGTACGAGATCAACCATGTGATCTCCACGCACTTCAACGACGTGCGTTTGAAGAACTTCATCGAATTCCGCCACTGGGATTCGCTGCCGGTGGCGCGTGCGGAACGACTGACGGAAATCATCGGATCGCTGTTCTATGATCCAACGAACCGTGAGCGTCTCGAATCGTATTTCGATGGCATTCGCGAGGAAGACGTGCTGGAGGCGAAGGCGAACCTGCAGGCGCGTGGCTATCAGGCCGCTCCGTATGGCAATTCGCTGGAATTCTGGCAGGAATTCTTAGGGCTCGAAGGTGTGCTTGCCGACGAACCCGGCGATCCGAAGCATCCTGACGTGTTCCAGAAGTAAAACTGCTTTTCGAATGTTTTTGGTTGGCTGAGGCTGACTGAATGTGATTTTAAAGTGGTTTTTGAATGTGGCAAGAAGTACATCGTCAGCTTGGAGTGGGAGACCCGTGAAGGCTATGAGAAGCCCGTCGACTGATCCCGACCGCCCGGCCCCCACGATCATTCAACGACCCCAATCCGGCCGTGGTCCGATTCCAACCGGCCGCGTGGCTGATTGCGGGACGCATACAATGGGCCAAGGAACGTTGCGAACGGTGCGTTCCTTGGCCCATTGGGCTGAAATAGGGGTTTGGTTTGGGCTGTTTGGTTTTTGAATAGGCGGAAACGGCAAGCCGGGCGAAACCCCGCACAGAAAGGCGGTGAGACGCATGGTGCTGGGCATCGACGAGCGAATCAACGGCGTGAACCTCGGCAACTGGCTGGTGCTGGAGAAATGGATGGATCCGGAACCATTCGTCCGCACTGCCGAAGATGACGAAATCTGGATGCACCGCACACACGGCGCCCTCTGGTCCGAACGGAATCTCGCCGAGGAACTGCGTCGGCACCGCGACGCCTACATCACCCTGGAGGATTTTCGCGTCATCGCCGACCATGGGCTCAATCTCGTGCGCATTCCCATACCATATTTCATCTTCGGCGACTGGCCCGGACATCCGGGCTGCATCGCATACCTCGACCGCGCGTTCCGTTGGGCGCGGGAGACGGGACTGAAGATCATGATCGACCTGCATACCGTGCCCGGCTCGCAGAATGGTTTCGACAACGGCGGTCTGACGGGCGTGTGCAAATGGGCGCAGAATCCGGACTTGGTGGAATACGCGCTGAATGTGCTGGAACGATTGGCCCGCCGATATCGTGACGAGCCGACTCTACACAGCATCGAAGTGCTCAACGAACCGGTGAGCTGGTCGGTGTTCCATGGCACGTCGAATACGGCGAAGGACGTCCGCGAGGCCTCCGGCAGCACGCATGTCCCACTACGGTTTCTGAAGCGCTTCTACCGTGACGCCTACACCCGGCTGCGCGCCATACTGCGCCCGGAAACCCTGATCGTATTCCATGACGGCTTCCGACTGCTCCGCTGGGGCGACTGGTTCCGTCGCGCCGGCATGCGCAACGTCATGCTCGACACCCACCAATATCTCATCGCCATGGAGGAACCGTTGTTCGCGGGACCGGCACGCCGACTGTACCTGCAATCGCGGCACCTGCCATGGCTGTACCGAATGCTGGTGGGTGCGCGCGAAATCGCCATCCGTTCGGCGGCCCGCCATATCCCTGTACTTGTGGGCGAGTGGTGCGTGGAGAACCGGTGGGCCCTGCACGGCCGAAACCGAGCGGACGCATACCGTCAAGTATCGCGATTGCAACGCGCGGCATGGGATGCGTCGGCGGGGCAGGTCTATTGGAGCTACCAGCTTGCGCGTTCCGCGAAACCAGGCAGCGGCGAAGGAAAACCGCCACGTGACCCGCGCAACGGCGGCAATCTCGAAGCATGGGATCTGACTCGCGTATGGCGTCATGGATGGATTCAAGCGGATACGCCCCACGATGACGTGGCATCGGCGCCGTCAATCAACGACAATCGACGCAAAGGGCATTAGACTCGGAGTCATGGCAGAGGAAGAGACTTCGAAACGTACCCGCAAATCGCCACAAGAGCGTCGTGCGGAAGTGCTGGATGCGGCGGTGCAGCTCATCAGCGAACGCGGATTCAACGGCATCTCCATCCAGGACGTGGCCGATCGGGTCGGCATTTCCAAACAAGGCGTGCTGCGATACGTCGAAAACAAAGACAAGATGCTGGCGCTGGTATATGACGAATACTACGGGCAAACCGGCACTCCGGAGGACTTCTTCTCATCGGGCATGCCGGGCAGCGACCCATCCGCGCCGCATTTCCCCGCATACCTGCACTACCTGGTGAAACACAACTCGCGCCGGCGCATGATGGTGCAGCTGTTCACCGTGCTGTCGGCCGAATCCCTGAACCCGGACCATCCGCTGCATGATGAATTCATGGAACGAATGGACAACATCTGGGCACATTATTCCCGTTATCCATGGTTGGTTCCGCCGCAACTCGGCTCATGGGAGGAAAGCATGCGGCCGGTGGTGCGCAAGGCCATGGAAATCATGGATGGCATCCAGCTGTGGTGGCTGCGCGAACCGGAAGTCGACCTATGCGCAGAATGGGCTGAAATGGAAAACCTGCTGTTCCCCGAGCCCCTGTGGGACGCCTACCGCTGATTCGGATTTATTGATTTGGTCGTGTCCGTTCCGCCGGTTGGTTGCGATTGCGTGATTCTGATGATTGTCTATCTGCTTTCGTTTTTCGACCTGCGGTTTTTGGACTTGCGGTTTGGTTTGTGGTTTGGTTTGCGGTTTGCGGTTTGGTTTGCGTGAAGCACCCTTTTGCTCACGGATTGCGATTTGCGATTTGATTGGTGGTTTGTGGCTTGCACGAGCCCAATCGCAAGCCACCCTTTTGCTCACGGATTGCGGAAACGTGCGTTTTTGCGCATACGTGCGCTGAATTATCTGATTTTAGAAATAGGAAACGTTGGAATTCCGCCATTTGCGATTTTGCATAATGGCATACGATTACCCCTTTTCGCTCACATGCGTATATTGACGGCTTGATTTATTTTGCGTGAGCGAAAAGGGGTATTGAATAGTGCGATTACGCAATGTGGCTACGCAACGCAATCGCACTATCGCATACAACTACGCCACAGTGAACGTGGTGCGCTTCAAATCGCGACGACGGCTCGAATGGCCAATCAACACCTCGAACTCGCCCGGCTCGACGATACGGTTGGCATCCGAATCGACGATAGTGCACCCCGAAACCGGAATATCGAACGCAACGGTCTTGGTCTCGCCCGGCTCAAGCTCCACGCGCTGGAACGCCTTGAGCTCGCGGTCCGTCCAACTGTAGGACGTCACGATATCGCCGATATACAACTGCGCTACTTCGGTGCCCTTGCGCTCGCCGGTGTTGGTGAGGGTGATTTCGGCGTGCACGGTGTCGTCGGTGGTGAACGTGCCGGAGGTGGGGGCGTTGGTGATCGTCGGCTCGCCATATGCGAAGGTCGTGTAGCCCAGACCCTCGCCGAACGCGAATGCCGGATCCTGCGTGAGATCGGCGTACCGGTTGCCGTGCTGGCCACGGATCTGGTTGTAGTAGACCGGCAGTTGGCCCGCATGACGCGGGAAGGTGATCGGCAGACGTCCGCTCGGCTCGGTTTCGCCGAGGATGATCTCCGCGATGGCTTGGCCGCCCTTCATACCCGGATTCGGCGCCCACATGAACGCGCTGACGCCATCGGCCGTGGATTCGTCCACGATCACGCCATTGGTGCCGATCACGCATGCCGGCATCACCTGCGGCTTGGAGCTCATCAGTACCACGACCAGCGGCTTGCCGGTCTCGCGGGCCACGTTGGCAAGCGCTTCGAGCATGGCGTTCTGTCCTCCGAGCAGTTCCAGTGTGGCGGTGGAGCAGGTCTCGCCGACCAACTGCACCACATCGCCCACAACGGCGACGACAAGGTCGGAACGGCGAGCGTTGTCCACCGCCTCATCCAGCAGTTGCTGGTCGAACTTGGCGGAGACGGCGAGCTTCGGACGAGGCTGGCCATCCGGATAGAACTCGCCTTCCGGATCGTCCACCAGGTCGATGATGTTCGTGCCGCGCGAATACGCAACTTCGCATCCTTCGGGCGCAAGCTGCTTGAACCCGTCAAGCACGGTGGTGATCATCTCACGCGGTTGGCCATCCGGCATCCAATTGACCTGGCCGGAATTGCCGGCCCAATCGCCCAACTGTTCCTGGGCGTCGTCGGCCAGCGGGCCCACGACGGCGATGCGCTTGCCCGGAGCGGCCGAGAACGGCAGTGCGCCATTGTTCTTGAGCAACGCCACGGATTCGCGTGCGATTTGCAGGTTGAGCTCTTGATGGGCTTTGGAGCCGATAACCGTCTTGATGCGCTCTTGGTCCGGCAGACGCGGATCTTCGAACAGGCCCAGGCGGAACTTGAGTGCGAGGATGCGGGACACGGCTTCGTCGATCAGCGATTCGTCAAGCAATCCGGTGCGTACCGCTTCGATCGCACCTTCGTAGAACTTCGGCGTGGTCATGATCAGGTCGTTGCCGGCCTTGACCGCGTCCGCGGCGGCGTGCACGTAATCGGCCTTGACCTTCTGCTCCCACACGGAACGGCCGACGTTGTCCCAGTCGGTGATCAGCGTGCCCTGGTAGTGCCAGTCGCCGCGCAGCTTGTCGGACAGCAGCCACTTGTTGAAGGTGACCGGCACGCCGTCGATGGATTCGTATCCGAGCATGAACGTGCCGCAACCCTCCTTCGCCACGCGTTCGAACGGCGGCAGGAACCACGATTCCAGCTTGCGGTGGGACAGGTCCGCTTCGGAAGCGTCGCGGCCGCCCTGCGTTTCGGAATAGCCGGCGAAATGCTTGGCGCAGGCCAGAATCGCATCCTTGGCGAGCGGCTCGCCAGCTTTGGCGCCGCCCTGATAGCCCTTGACGATGGCGGAGGCCATCTCGCCGA
>OASQ01000551.1_pt1 | contig 11964 bp, 9 predicted proteins | sample 1475771 | NCBI WGS metagenome assembly OASQ01 (sample SAMEA2579910, study PRJEB22360) | human gut metagenome | reverse complement strand
AGGAGATTGGACATCCGGCGACGCTGTTCCCGATGGTAGCCGCAGGCATCGGCATCAGTATTCTTCCCGCACTGGCGCTACCATTGCCTGAAGGTAGCCCACTGGTGGTAAAGCGCATTACGCCGGTTGTTGAACGCCAGTTGATGCTGGTGCGCAGGAAGAACCGTTCACTTTCCACCGCCGCTGAAGCGTTATGGGACGTGGTACGAGACCAGGGCAATGCGCTAATGGCTGGGCGGGAAGGGGATCCGTTGTATCAGATATAGATATCGATATGAGTCGTTTTTTCAACAGGATTTAGAAGGGATACATTCAGAGACAAACACTGCTCTTTCTCCTGCGCCTTTTCTGCCTGCTGTTTCTGCAACTGCGCCAGTTGTGTTTCCAGTAGGGTGATTTGCTGTTGAATCAATTCGGCCTGTTTTTGCTTGTCTTCAGCACTGCCGCTAGTGTCTACAATCTCTTTAATTTGTTGAGTGAGTTTGATGATTTGCTGACTTATCCGCGCGATTTGTGAAGCAACATCGCTACCTTGTGATGCCCTGTTACTACTCTGTGTTTGTATGGAAGGAATTGAAGTTGAAGAGATAGTGGCCATTGTTCAGTCCTCGTCACTGTACGAGGTAATATCGGTAGAAGAACAAGGAACTTGAGAAGAAAAATCAATCTTACAAATCGCAGATAGCAAAAAAGCGCCTTTAGGGCGCTTTTTTACATTGGTGGGTCGTGCAGGATGACTCGCTTCGCTCGCCCTTCGGGCCGTCGCCGCGAGCGGCTCCGTTGTTTCGCTGCGCTCAACTCAAACCTGCTGCAGGTTCGAATCTTTGAGTATCGCAGATAGCAAAAAAGCGCCTTTAGGGCGCTTTTTTACATTGGTGGGTCGTGCAGGATTCGAACCTGCGACCAATTGATTAAAAGTCAACTGCTCTACCAACTGAGCTAACGACCCGAAGTGGTGGGTGATGACGGGATCGAACCGCCGACCCCCTCCTTGTAAGGGAGGTGCTCTCCCAGCTGAGCTAATCACCCACTTCGGTACTTCACATTTTTACAAGAAATTTAGCTGGCGAGAAAGTGGTGGGTGATGACGGGATCGAACCGCCGACCCCCTCCTTGTAAGGGAGGTGCTCTCCCAGCTGAGCTAATCACCCACTTCGGTACTTCACATTTTTACAAGAAATTTAGCTGGCGAGAAAGTGGTGGGTGATGACGGGATCGAACCGCCGACCCCCTCCTTGTAAGGGAGGTGCTCTCCCAGCTGAGCTAATCACCCCCGCTGTGTGGAGTCGCATTATAGGGAGAGTTCAAAATGAGTCAACGCATTTTCTAAAGAAATTGTTCGTTCGTCGTAAATTTAAGCAAGATGATCGCAAAACAGACCGTGTTGCGCAATTTGTCAACGAAAACAATAATGCGTAAGGTAGAAACCCGAACTACATTGAGGAATCAGGCGGGAGTGATAGAATATCGCCCACTCAATTTTTCCAGGATTTGCCGGTTGTCGGCATCTTTCTAAACGTAAGGCCATTTCATGAAAATCAAAACTCGCTTCGCGCCAAGCCCAACAGGCTATCTGCACGTTGGCGGCGCGCGTACTGCTCTTTACTCCTGGCTTTTTGCACGTAACCACGGCGGTGAGTTCGTGCTGCGTATTGAAGACACCGATCTTGAGCGTTCCACGCCGGAAGCTATCGAAGCCATTATGGATGGCATGAACTGGCTGAGCCTGGAGTGGGATGAAGGTCCGTACTACCAGACCAAACGTTTTGATCGCTACAATGCGGTGATCGATCAGATGCTGGAAGAGGGCACTGCTTATAAATGCTATTGCTCTAAAGAGCGCCTGGAAGCGCTGCGCGAAGAGCAAATGGCGAAAGGTGAGAAGCCGCGTTATGACGGTCGCTGCCGCCACAGCCATGAGCATCATGCTGATGATGAACCGTGTGTCGTGCGTTTTGCTAATCCGCAGGAAGGTTCTGTTGTTTTTGACGATCAGATCCGTGGTCCGATCGAGTTCAGCAACCAGGAGCTGGATGATCTGATTATCCGCCGTACCGATGGTTCCCCAACCTATAACTTCTGTGTGGTTGTCGATGACTGGGATATGGAAATCACCCACGTTATCCGTGGCGAAGACCATATCAACAACACGCCGCGCCAGATCAACATTCTTAAGGCCCTGAAAGCGCCGGTGCCGGTTTACGCGCACGTTTCTATGATCAATGGCGATGACGGTAAAAAACTGTCCAAACGTCACGGGGCAGTCAGCGTAATGCAGTATCGTGATGACGGTTATTTGCCAGAAGCACTGCTGAACTATCTGGTGCGTCTGGGCTGGTCCCACGGCGATCAGGAAATCTTCACTCGTGAAGAGATGATCAAATACTTCACTTTGAATGCCGTCAGCAAATCTGCCAGTGCGTTCAACACCGACAAGCTGCTGTGGCTGAACCATCACTACATTAACGCGCTGCCGCCGGAGTATGTTGCTACTCACTTACAGTGGCACATTGAGCAGGAAAATATCGATACCCGTAACGGCCCGCAGCTGGCTGATCTGGTGAAACTGCTGGGCGAACGCTGCAAGACGCTGAAAGAGATGGCACAGAGCTGCCGTTATTTCTACGAAGATTTTGCTGAGTTCGATGCCGATGCGGCGAAAAAACATCTGCGTCCGGTAGCGCGTCAGCCGCTGGAAGTGGTTCGTGACAAACTGGCCGCGATTACTGACTGGACCGCTGAAAACGTTCATCACGCTATTCAGGCGACGGCGGATGAGCTGGAAGTGGGTATGGGTAAAGTTGGTATGCCGCTGCGTGTCGCCGTAACCGGTGCGGGGCAGTCTCCAGCACTGGATGTTACCGTTCACGCAATTGGTAAGACCCGCAGTATCGAGCGTATCAACAAAGCGCTGGATTTTATTGCTGAACGCGAAAATCAGCAGTAATTAGCGTGTAAAAAGATAAACGGCAGGAGATAATATCCTGCCGTTTTTTATTTATGCTGATTCGTCAATATCGAGACGGGCGAGGAAATTGCGAATTCCTTCACGTGACAAAAATTGCGCGACTTTTTCCTGCTCAATGTCTGTCATATTATCTATCGCGTTGATGATTTGTCGATACGCCGGGGCGCGTGCTCCAGGAGCGTATTCAGCAATTCTCTCTTCAGCTTCCATCAACATTGGTGTGTTATGGAAGGCTGGCGTGTTCTGAATAAACTCGCAAACTTGCGTATCGACCAGAATATGTCTGGCACGACCGCCTTTCACGCCGGGAAATTTTTCCGTTTTCCAGCCTTTTTCTCTGATCCAACGGTTAACAGTTTGTTTAGCCACACCGAGGCATTCAGCCAGTTCTTCGGTGGTCATTTTGTTGCGTAATCTTTTCATATTATTTGCTATCGCGAATCCCTAAGCGTTGTAACAATCCGATAATCCCTTCCCGCAGAAGCAAGGATGTAAACTGTTTTTGTTCAACTGGCGTCATCTCTTTCGCCAGTGTCACCAGCAATACTTCAAGCGGCGCATCACCAGAAAGGGCAGGCGCTTCTCCCTGACCTTCTGGACGTTCAGCATTGCGAATATATTCACGAACCTGTTCATTGACGTGAACCAGTCGGGCTTTGCCACCCTGGACGCCAGGTTTTGGTGACGTTGTCCAGCCTTCCTTGCGTACCCATTTATTAATGGTCTGGCGGCTATAGCCGGTCAGTCTGGCAAGTTCATCTGGTGTCATCCTCTCCTTGAACATAACAATTCCCTGAATGTATGTGGGTCTATTAGTAGTTCATTTTATAACACCACTTTACAGGAAACCGTGACATGAATAACTACTGAATGCGAGCGGTTTTCCAAAATTGTTCATTTGCCTGATTTTTCAGCGATTGAAACTACACGTTGCAATTTGCCGTTGACACATTCGGGCGGAATTCATATGATGCCGCCCGTCAACTCGACAAGCTTTACGTGACGGGGCTATAGCTCAGCTGGGAGAGCGCTTGCATGGCATGCAAGAGGTCAGCGGTTCGATCCCGCTTAGCTCCACCAAATTTTGCACCCAGCAAACTTGGTACGTAAACGCATCGTGGGGCTATAGCTCAGCTGGGAGAGCGCTTGCATGGCATGCAAGAGGTCAGCGGTTCGATCCCGCTTAGCTCCACCAAATTTCCAACCCTCGCTGCAAAGCGGGGGTTTTTTGTCTCTGCTTTTTGCCGCTTTTGTAATACAGTCTACGTCCGGGTTAGTGCCGCCTGGTGAAAGCATCATTGGATGAAAAATCGGCAACAGGCTGGCCCCCTGTTTGCTTCGCGATGCGAATAAACTTATTATTTGTGTGCCTGAAAACCCCGATCAGTGAGAGTAGTGTACTCATGTTTGTGGAGCATAACCTGATAAAAAATATCAAGATATTCACACTAGCGTTTACGCTCACCGTGGTACTTATTCAGCTATCCCGTTTTATTTCGCCACTTGCCATTATCCATTCCAGTTATATCTTTCTGGCGTGGATGCCACTGTGCGTAATGCTGTCAATCTTGTTTATCTTTGGCTGGCGCGGTGTCGTTCCCGTTTTATGCGGGATGTTTTGCACCAATCTGTGGAACTTTCATCTCTCTTTTTTACAGACTGCGGTCATGCTCGGTAGCCAGACGTTTGTCGTGTTGTGTGCCTGCGCAATATTACGCTGGCAGCTGGGGACGCGTTGGCGTTATGGATTGACCAGCCGATATGTCTGGCAACGTCTGTTCTGGCTTGGTTTGGTGACGCCGATCGGCATCAAATGCAGCATGTATCTTGTGGGGAGCTTCTTTGATTTCCCGCTAAAGATATCCACCTTTTTCGGCGATGCGGATGCCATTTTCACGGTCGTTGATTTGCTAAGCCTTTTCACCGCTGTGCTGATTTACAACATGCTTTTCTACTATCTCACTCGCATGATTGTAAGTCCCCACTTTGCGCAGATATTGTGGCGCAGGGATATCGCTCCGTCGTTGGGCAAAGAGAAACGCGCATTTACCTTAAGCTGGCTGGCAGCGTTAAGCGTGCTGCTACTTCTGTTGTGCACACCTTATGAAAACGACTTTATTGCCGGTTACTTGGTACCCGTTTTCTTCATCATCTTTACCCTCGGGGTCGGTAAGCTTCGCTATCCGTTTTTAAATCTCACCTGGGCTGTTTCAACGCTTTGCCTGCTGAATTACAACCAGAACTTTTTGCAAGGGGTGGAAACCGAATATTCGCTGGCATTTATTCTTGCGGTGCTGATTTCCTTTAGCGTTTGCCTGCTCTATATGGTGCGCATTTATCATCGCAGTGAATGGCTTAATCGCCGCTGGCATTTGCAGGCGCTGACAGATCCGTTAACGCTCCTACCCAACTTTCGTGCGTTGGAACAAGCGCCGGAGCAAGAGGCGGGCAAGAGTTTTTGCTGCCTGCGCATTGATAATCTTGAGTTTATGAGTCGTCATTACGGCTTAATGATGCGCGTTCACTGTATCCGCTCAATTTGCCGTACGCTGCTGCCGTTGATGCAGGAAAACGAAAAGTTGTATCAATTGCCGGGTAGTGAACTGCTGTTAGTGCTGAGCGGGCCGGAAACGGAAGGGCGACTCCAGCATATGATTAACATCCTGAATAGTCGGCAAATTCACTGGAACAATACCGGGCTGGATATGGGCTATGGTGCTGCCTGGGGGCGTTTTGATGGAAATCAGGAAACCCTGCAACCCTTGTTGGGGCAGTTAAGCTGGCTGGCGGAGCAATCCTGCGCACATCATCATGTGCTGGCGCTGGATAGCAGAGAGGAGATGGTTTCCGGGCAGACCACTAAACAGGTGCTATTGCTGAATACCATTCGCACGGCGTTAGATCAGGGTGATTTGCTGCTCTACGCCCAGCCAATTCGCAACAAAGAGGGTGAAGGTTATGATGAGATCCTCGCGCGACTGAAATATGACGGCGGCATTATGACCCCGGATAAGTTTCTGCCCCTTATTGCTCAGTTTAACCTTAGCGCGCGTTTTGATTTGCAAGTGCTGGAATCCTTGTTGAAGTGGCTGGCAACACACCCTTGCGACAAAAAAGGACCGCGCTTTTCAGTCAATTTAATGCCGCTCACGCTGCTGCAAAAGAATATTGCCGGGCGGATTATTCGTCTGTTTAAGCGTTATCACATCTCCCCGCAGGCGGTCATTCTTGAGATCACCGAGGAGCAGGCGTTTTCTAACGCAGAAAGCAGCATGTACAACATCGAGCAGCTGCATAAGTTTGGTTTCCGGATTGCGATTGATGACTTTGGCACCGGATATGCCAACTACGAACGGTTAAAGCGTTTGCAGGCTGATATCATCAAAATTGATGGCGTCTTTGTGAAAGATATTGTCACGAATACGCTGGATGCGATGATTGTGAGATCAATTACCGATCTGGCGAAAGCGAAGTCATTGAGTGTGGTCGCGGAGTTTGTCGAGACGCAACAGCAGCAGGCGCTATTGCATAAGCTCGGGGTGCAATATCTGCAAGGGTATTTGATTGGTCGCCCGCAGCCATTAGCTGATTAACAGGCGTAAAAAAGCCGGGGAATGATCCCCGGCTTTTTTATGTATGGTTTTACAGCACCAGTGCTGCGATTGACGCAGACAGCACACTCACCAGGGTAGAGCCGTAAACCAGTTTCAGACCGAAGCGAGAAACCACGTTACCTTGCTCTTCATTCAGGCCTTTAACTGCACCTGCGATAATCCCGATTGAAGAGAAGTTAGCGAAGGAAACCAGGAACACAGAGATGATGCCTTCAGCACGCGGAGAGAGCGTGGAAGCAATTTTCTGCAGATCCATCATCGCAACGAACTCGTTGGAAACCAGTTTGGTCGCCATGATACTGCCCACTTGCAGTGCTTCACTGGAAGGAACACCCATCACCCATGCAATCGGATAGAAGATGTAGCCCAGGATGCCCTGGAAGGAGATGCTGTAGCCAAACCAGCCAGTAACGGTGGCAAACAGTGCGTTCAGCGCGGCGATCAGGGCGATAAAGCCGATCAGCATCGCGGCAACGATAATGGCAACTTTGAAACCTGCCAGAATGTATTCACCCAGCATTTCGAAGAAGCTCTGACCTTCGTGCAGGTTGGACATCTGGATGTTTTCTTCACTGGCATCAACACGGTAAGGATTGATCAGCGACAGCACGATAAAGGTGCTGAACATGTTCAGTACCAGCGCAGCAACGACGTATTTCGGTTCCAGCATGGTCATGTATGCACCAACGATGGACATCGACACGGTGGACATTGCCGTGGCAGCCATGGTGTACATACGATTACGGGAGATTTTGCCGAGGATATCTTTATAGGCAATAAAGTTTTCAGACTGACCCAGAATCAGGGAGCTGACGGCGTTAAAGGATTCCAGTTTGCCCATACCGTTGACTTTGGAGAGCAGGAAACCAATTGCGCGGATAATAACCGGCAACACGCGAATGTGCTGGAGAATACCGATCAGTGCAGAGATAAAGACGATTGGGCACAGCACTTTCAGGAAGAAGAATGCCAGGCCTTGATCATTCATGCTACCAAAGACGAAGTTAGTCCCTTCGTTGGCAAATCCGAGCAGTTTTTCGAACATTTCGGAGAAGCCTTTCACGAAGCCTAAACCAACGTCGGAGTTCAGGAAGAACCACGCCAGTAACACTTCGATAACAAGCAGTTGAATAACATAACGGATACGAATTTTTTTGCGGTCGCTGCTTACCAGCAGTGCGAGAATCGCAACAACGGCAAGTGCCAGTACAAAATGAAGGACGCGGTCCATATTTGCTCCAAATATGAGGCAGGTTAAATTTCCGTGCACATTCTATGTAACATGGTTAAGGAAAACGAGATCTGACACACACTATAATGACGTCCTGTGACAAGCTTCAAAAATAGTGATCTGTCATACATTTCTGCTATGTTGTGTATGGAAGCTGAAAGTTATGTAAATGTGCTAACATTAAACATAACCATAACATTCAAGTCATCAATCTTTTCGTAGTCATAATCCTGGTCTATCAAAGAAATCACCACAACCCATTCAAATGAATTTGATAATCATTCTCGTTTGGCATAGCATGAAACATAGCAAAGGCTATGTTTTAGAGGCACAAGATGACGAACTATCGCGTTGAGAGTAGCAGCGGACGGGCGGCGCGCAAGATGAGGCTCGCATTAATGGGACCTGCGTTCATTGCGGCGATTGGTTATATCGATCCCGGTAACTTTGCGACCAATATTCAGGCGGGTGCTAGCTTCGGCTATCAGCTACTGTGGGTTGTCGTTTGGGCCAACCTGATGGCGATGCTGATTCAGATCCTCTCTGCCAAACTAGGGATTGCCACCGGTAAAAATCTGGCGGAGCAGATTCGTGATCACTATCCGCGTCCCGTAGTGTGGTTCTATTGGGTTCAGGCAGAAATTATTGCGATGGCAACCGACCTGGCGGAATTTATTGGTGCGGCGATCGGTTTTAAACTCATTCTTGGTGTTTCGTTGTTGCAGGGCGCGGTGCTGACGGGGATCGCGACTTTCCTGATTTTAATGCTGCAACGTCGCGGGCAAAAACCGCTGGAGAAAGTGATTGGCGGGTTACTGTTGTTTGTTGCCGCGGCTTACATTGTCGAGTTGATTTTTTCCCAGCCTAACCTGGCGCAGCTGGGTAAAGGAATGGTGATCCCGAGTTTACCTACTTCGGAAGCGGTCTTCCTGGCAGCAGGCGTGTTAGGGGCGACGATTATGCCGCATGTGATTTATTTGCACTCTTCGCTCACTCAGCATTTACATGGCGGTTCGCGTCAACAACGTTATTCCGCCACCAAATGGGATGTGGCTATCGCCATGACGATTGCCGGTTTTGTCAATCTGGCGATGATGGCTACAGCTGCGGCGGCGTTCCACTTTTCTGGTCATACTGGTGTTGCCGATCTTGATGAGGCTTATCTGACGCTGCAACCGCTGTTAAGCCATGCTGCGGCAACGGTCTTTGGGTTAAGTCTGGTTGCTGCCGGACTGTCCTCAACGGTGGTGGGGACACTGGCGGGGCAGGTGGTGATGCAGGGATTCATTCGCTTCCATATCCCGCTGTGGGTGCGTCGTACAGTCACCATGTTGCCGTCATTTATTGTCATTCTGATGGGATTAGATCCGACACGGATTCTGGTTATGAGTCAGGTGCTGTTAAGTTTTGGTATCGCCCTGGCGCTGGTTCCACTGCTGATTTTCACCAGTGACAGCAAGTTGATGGGCGATCTGGTGAACAGCAAACGCGTAAAACAGACAGGCTGGGTGATTGTAGTGCTGGTCGTGGCGCTAAATATCTGGTTGTTGGTGGGGACGGCGCTGGGATTGTAGTTGAATGAGCGTCGCATCTGGCACTATTGGCGGATGCGGCGTAAACGCCTTATCCGCCCTACGCGTTAAAGAGCCGGTTTGTAGGCCTGATAAGACGCGCTAGCGTCGCATCAGGCATTGTGCTCCATTGGAGGACGCGTTTAATGGCGGTGTCCATGTCCGCGGCCTTTTCCGCGATGATCGTCACGATCGCGCCAGCCTTCACGATAGCCACGCTCATACGCTTTACGCTTATCCCAGCCACGATGATAGCCATTATCATGACGCCACCAGCGGTTTTTACGCCACTCATAATTGCGATGCCAGTAGTCACGGTCGCGCCAGTGACCACCGTCCCAGTAATTACCGTAATGATCGCGATCGCCAATTTGTAATTTGATTGATGGCAGTAGGGTGATTTCACCTGCGTTTGCTGCAAGCGGGGTAAATGCCATCAGGGCGGCCGCCAGAAACAGTGACCTGAACATTGTTATTCTCCTTCACGATCGAAGCCGTCAGCGGCCTGTTAACGCAATATTACGGGGAGGTAAAGCCCCGTATCATCGCCATAACTCTTAAATCATAAAGGAGAGCATTTTTTGCTAAACGTTATCGTGGGGTGGCTGTTGCTTCGGACGATTGACCATCATCATCGGCTTACCTGCTAATAACAGCCATGCCGGAAGCATGACGATACAGAGCAGCGGTAGCAATGTGGTATTGGGTACAACGACCGCCGCCATAAAAAGACTTAACCAGCCATCGCGTGTTACCACCAGCACGATGCCGAGAATAGCGCAAGAAACGGTTATTGCCGCTGGTACGGCGGGTACGTGCTCATGCAGCATCAACCCTAATGCCACGCCGACAAACACTGCCGGGAAGATTCGCCCACCGCGAAAGCCACTGGCGGCAGCAACGACCAGGGCGGCAAGTTTAATTACCGCCAGCAAAAAGTAATCGCTGGTGCTGAAAGCCTGATTTGCCACCATCTGCTGCATCTCATCCAGCCCTTTAAACAGCGAAACTGGTCCACCAATAACCCCCAGAATACCGAGAATAAATCCGCCAATACCCAGCACGAGCACCGGATTTTTCATTTGATTCATCATCGCGTGCAACCGTGGTAAGCACCATACGGCGACCATCCCTGCTGCGATGGCAATCGCCGCGACAATTGCACCGCTGAGAATATCGGTCATTTCCATCTGTCCGTAATGCGCAATGGGCAGTGAAAAATGGGGATGGAAAAATAATCCGGTAGTAAGTGCACCAGCTGCTGCCGCCATTAACGGCGCAAAAAGACGATCCCATAGCGGAACTTCACTACTGCCATTTAAGGTTTGCGAAAATATCAACGCCGCTGCAACAGGTGTGCCAAACAGCGCGCCGATGGTTCCGGCAGAGGCTAAAATAGTCCACTCCATTCGGTTGACGCGCGGTAACAGACGAGCGCCAATGGCGACGGCAAGGGCGATATTGACGGTCATGATCGGATGTTCCGGCCCCAGGCTGACGCCACCAGCAAGACCGAGAATTAATGCTACGATAAGTCCTGGTAGCGCAGAGGGCGGAACTGGTGCGCCGATCAGCGGTTCACAGGCGGGGTCTGGTCCGGCATGACCCTGGCTGAAACGGATAACCAACCCCACCGCAATACCCGTTAGCGTTAATACACCGATGATCCAGAGAGGTGAATCCTGGGCTATCCCCAGAGTTCCCGGCAGTCGTTGCCAGAGCAAATTCTGTAATACCGAGGCGATTTTCATCACCACAATCAGAATAAGACTGGACGCAATCCCAATTGCCACGGCGGGGAGCGATAATAACAACATGGTTCTGGCTCGCGGATGGAGCATGTTCTATTCCTTATGCGGGGTCAGATACTTAGTTTGCCCAGCTTGCAAAAAGGCATCGCTGCAATTGGTGCTGAAACGATAAAGTAAATGTGTGACCCAGATCGATATTTACAGGGAGCCTGCCTTTCCGGCGTTGTTGTTATGCCCCCAGGTATTTACAGTGTGAGAAAGAATTATTTTGACTTTAGCGGAGCAGTTGAAGAATGACAAAGTATGCATTAGTCGGTGATGTGGGCGGCACCAACGCACGTCTTGCTCTGTGTGATATTGCCAGTGGTGAAATCTCGCAGGCTAAGACCTATTCAGGGCTTGATTACCCCAGCCTCGAAGCGGTCATTCGCGTTTATCTTGAAGAACATAAGGTCGAGGTGAAAGACGGCTGTATTGCCATCGCTTGCCCAATTACCGGTGACTGGGTGGCAATGACCAACCATACCTGGGCGTTCTCAATTGCCGAAATGAAAAAGAATCTCGGTTTTAGCCATCTGGAAATTATTAACGATTTTACCGCTGTATCGATGGCGATCCCGATGCTGAAAAAAGAGCATCTGATTCAGTTTGGTGGCGCAGAACCGGTAGAAGGTAAGCCTATTGCGGTTTACGGTGCCGGAACGGGGCTTGGGGTTGCGCATCTGGTCCATGTCGATAAGCGTTGGGTAAGCTTGCCGGGCGAAGGCGGTCACGTTGATTTTGCGCCGAATAGTGAAGAAGAGGCCATTATCCTCGAAATACTGCGTGC
>OASQ01000542.1_pt1 | contig 12165 bp, 9 predicted proteins | sample 1475771 | NCBI WGS metagenome assembly OASQ01 (sample SAMEA2579910, study PRJEB22360) | human gut metagenome | reverse complement strand
CATTTCAGCCGAAGATCCATTATTGAGGATCCGATTGATATTCGGTGCGTGATTCTCTTTACGCACAATGTCAAGGCGTACTCCGTCCACACCAATAAGGAGAAGTTTTTGTTGCATAGAAAGTCCTTTCGCAGAATCCTGTGGATTCCGTAATTCGTTGTGACGATTTTTATCGGTAGAGGCGGAATTAAGCAACACACTCGACTCTTCGTGCTGTGCATAACATAGGTTCGTCGGCAATCCTCACCATTACCGAGCATCCCGGAGCGAACAGCTGCGCGTCCTTCGAAGGCAAATCCACACGAAGATGCAATCCGTCACCCATGGCAACCATTACACTGGTGAATGCGCCACGCAATACAGTTGATGTAACTATTCCCAATACAGCATCGCGATTATTGAGATCATCATTGGAGATTTGCAAACGCAACTCCTCCGGTCTGACGAACACATCAACAGGACCGGGGTCCAACGTCGCCGCACTGGTTGCTGCACGTACAGGCACGCGACAACCAATCGTCTGTGCCGTTCCATCGGTCGACAACACGCCAGGCAACACATTCATAGATCCAACAAACCCTGCTACAAACGCAGTGGCAGGCGAATGATAGATTTCTGCAGGCGTTCCAACTTGTTCGAAGCGTCCGTTGTACATAACAGCAATCCGGTCGGCCATCACAAGAGCTTCCTCTTGATCATGCGTGACCATTATGGTCGTGGTATGAGTTTCTAATTGCAAAGCACGGATTTCGTCCCGCAACTGCACACGCACCTTGGCATCAAGAGCCGACAAGGGCTCGTCGAGCAATAAGACTCGCGGTTTAGTGGCCAAAGCACGAGCCAACGCCACGCGCTGTTGCTGACCGCCTGATAGCTGCGCTGGATAACGATCTGCGTAATCAGCCAACCCCACACTAGCCAATAGCTCAACGGCGCGGCTTCTCGCCTCTGTCTTGGCCACATGTCGTATGCTGAGCCCATACATGACGTTTTCGACCGCGTTCAAATGGGGGAACAGCGAATAGGCTTGAAACACCAGTCCGATGTCACGACGATTTGTCGGCACACCGCTCACATCAACATCATCCAGTAACACTGAACCCTGATCTGCGGCTTCAAAACCAGCGATTATGCGCAACAACGTACTCTTGCCGCAACCCGAAGGTCCCAGCAATGCGACTAACTCACCGGAATGAATATTGAGGTCAAGTCCATTGAGCACCTTCGTAGTCCCGAAGGATTTAGTCACATTACGCAACGTGACGGATGTCCCCTGTGGTAAAGAACTCACAGCAACTGTCGTCATTTGTTTTCCTTACTACCGTATTGTGCAGTTCTATGTTTGTCGGTTCCTCCAACCATTGACAACAGTCCAAGCAGTATCCATGTGACCATAATCGTGATGAAGGCCAACGCCGCAGCCGAATGCGGATGTGAAGTACCAATCTGCGAAAGAATCACAGGAAAAGTAGTTTTGAGCAAAAGCTGAGCAATAGCAAATTCACCTAAAACAATTGCGCATCCCAACAACGATGCCGACATGATGGCACTGCGAAGGTTAGGCAAGATGGCACGCACCAACGTGGTAACCGCACCTGCTCCCAATGATGAACTCGCATCCCAAAGCGTGCGCACATCAACAACCCGAATGCCCGCATCAAGGGAACGGTACACGAATGGCATTATCACCACCATATAGAGAGGGACTAAGCCCAGCGGACTATTCAACGCCTGAGGCAGGATGATGCGATACAAAGGCCCCACAGCACTGACTAAGGCAATGGCAGGCACTACGTATGGCAACACGGAGAAGCCCTCAGCCACAGGCAACATCTGCGGTGCTTTTAAATGTAAAATTAACAAAGTTGGCAACATAAGCACCAAAGAAAACAGACACGTCATTAAGGCCAGTCCAATGCTGAGAGCAATCGACTCACCAATGCCAGGCATGTGAACAATCTCCATCAATGGATCAAAAGTGATGAAGGTGCCGGGCAAATGGATTCCGAACCAGAGCGAAGCGAGAAGCGGTAACAGGAAAAACACCGCGCAAACGCCTAATACTATTGTCTGTCCCACATACCTCGGATAGTTCCGTCGAACGTCGGAAAATGCATTTCCCGCAAAACATTTGGCACCACTAGCAGCATCGTGGTTCGTTTCGGCACCGATCCGCGATTCCGACTTTACTGACGAGACGGCCTTCGGATCAGTAGTCACTGCAGCCATTTCGCAGTTCTCCTTTCAAGTACGGAACGCATGATGAAGGCCACGAGGATGATGGCAATCATTCCGACAATGAGCGCAGCACCAAAATTCTCATCCACGAATACGTTGCCCGTCAAGAAGACGCCCACCATAATGGCGATAAGATTCGCCGACCCCCCGCTGAGCGCATAGGCAGTTGCATAGGCAGCAAAGGCATTGGCAAACAGAAGCAACATAGTGCCAATTATCGCGGGTGCCAGAACTGGAATGGTCACACGCATCAGCGTCTGCAAAGGACTGGCACCCAATGCGGCGGAGGATTCCGACCACTCTTTCTTTAAACCTAGGATAGAAGGCATAATCAGTACAGCCATCAAAGGAATCTGAAAGTACAAATAAACCACGGTCAATCCCCAGAAGGAGGACAGATCAAGGAACTTCGAGATATCGACACCGCTGACATTCCGAATAGCCACGGTCAACACTCCCTCAGTACCCATCAATGCAATAAAGGCGAAGGCCAGCGGAACGCCACCTAGTTGGGAGGCTACAGCTGAAAATGAGAGCATGATTTTGGCCAGCCATCGCGGCTTGGTAGCCGTGCAAAGCGCCCATGCCAGCAGTAGACCCAACAGGCCACCCAATAAAGCAGTGACCAAAGATAATTTGATAGTATTCACGTAGGCATTAAGGTATTCAGGAGCAAAAATGCCTCGCAACGGCTGCAACGACCATGCTCCGGAACTATCATGTAGACTTCGCCAGAAATTAAACAACACTGGGATGACCAGAAACAAAGTCATGAATACTGCGAATGGCAGCAGTCCAAGCCATCCAATGAGTTTCGTACGCGACACGCCTCGTTTAGTCCGTTGCCGCTTAGAGGGGGCATCCCCGGTAGCGTTCATCATGATAATTGCGCCACTCCACTCTGCATCTCATGAGCCTTATTCGAAATTGGCGACTTGACTGCCCCAATTCTTGACCACCAACTGCGACATCTTGTTGCCTTGCTCGATACTCGGGAAGCTGATCCGTTTAAGCGTGTCGGCATCAGGCAATCCGGCTTCAGCTTCCTTGGTCAGAGTACCGACCTTCTTCATCTCCTGGAAGCGCGCAGGGATAGCGCCGTGCTCAGCATAAATATTGGCACCATCATCGCTCAGCAACCACTCAAGCCACAACCTTGCAGCGTTTGGATGCGGGGCATCCACCAACGCGGATTGAGCATAATAATTGCCAAATACACCATCCGTCGGCACATTGACCGTAAGCTTGACGCCGGCCTTCTCAACTTCGTCACGGATACCGTTGAAATTATAATTCCAATCAAGCACCACAGCAGCCTGTCCGGTGGTCAAAGCCTGCGCCGTGCCACTAGCCTTGGCGAGATACCCATCCTTAGCGAGTTTAGAGAAGAAATCAATACCCGGCTGGATGTTGTCCAACGAACCCCCATTCGCAAGCGCAGCCGATGCGACTGCAGCGAGCTGGCTGGCCCCCTCTCGAGGATTTCCTATATAGATCTTACCTTTGTACACAGGCTTGAGCAGATCTTTCCAACTGGTTACTGCAGGTACTTTGCTTTCGTCCACGCCAATGCTCAATACGCCATAGTATGCGCCAACCCATTTTCCATCTGGATCTTTGAGATTGGCAGGCAATTCATTGGCCACCGACGGCGTATAAGAACTCAGCAAGTTCTTCTGCTTAGCCGGATCGGTGAACGAATAACCCAAATCGGGAACATCGGGCTGAGAAGGCTGTCCTTTGAGGGTCTGTATGCTTTGGATTTCTTCCGCGCTGGAAGCATCCGGGCTAGAAACATGAATCTTGATGCCATACTTCTTGGTGAACGCCTTGAACGAATCGCCATAACCGGCCCACGTTTCCGGATAACCAATCAACTCCAGCTTACCCTCTTGCTTAGCAAGCTTGGTGATTTCCTCAAGATTCGAACCGACCTTCGTGTCGGACTCACTTTGTGCAGAAGACGTACCGCAAGCTGACATCGTGATTCCCAGCAACGCCACCAATAATCCGGTGACACCCTTGCGCCATATATTCGTCATAACCATCCTCTTCATAAAGAATTACTATTCATTCACACTGGAAAAGCGGCTGTCGCCGACATCTCATTGAGTGATGGTAGATGACCTAGATGGCACGAATCTGGCTTTGACATGAATTCCAAACGCATATCGCTAATAGTGGGTAACAAGCATATGAACCAGTAATGAATCCGGTTTCATGTGTTGAGAACTTGAAATGCGCAGTGGATCATTCGTCTTTGTACGAGCACTCGAAAGTGAGGCCCTGCAAGTTCCGACATTACATCATGTTCGCCTCCAAACATGAAGTTAAAACATGCGATGGATTTGCGCGATAACCGGAATGACGGATGACGATAATGCATCTTTAATCATGTGAGAGCGAAGAAACGCCATATTCAAAATCTGCATGCCGACCGCATTGAACAGTTGAACGAATACCTGACGTAAACTTTATGGCATACCACGGAACAAAAAGTGGTCCCGCCGCCAAGCGGCGGGACCACTTCGTGCATTCCACGCGCCAGTGCATCACGCATCAGGCGCGGTCGGCTCACCACGGCGTCACGCCTTGGCGACCTCCACACCCAGCTCGGCGCCTTCCTTCACTTCGAAGGAGGTAGCCAGCGTCTCGTGGGCGATCAGATCCTTGAACTGCTCGACCTTGGCCACGTCGGCGGCCGGAACGGTCAGCACCAGGGAGATGCGATCGGCGATGTCCAGATCGGCGGCCTTGCGGGCGTCCTGCACGGCGCGGATGGCGTCGCGGGCGTAGCCTTCAGCCAGCAGGTCGTCATCCAGAGCGGTGTCGAGAATCACGAAGCCACCGGTCGGCAGAGCGGCGGACACCGAAGCAGCGGCCTCGGCGGCATTCTCCTCCTCCACACGGTTGATGAGCTCATACTCGCCTTCGACCAGTTCCAAATCGCCGGACGGCGTGGAAACCACCGGAGCGCCGGAAGCGTTGACGCTCCAATCGCCGGACTTGGAGGCCTTGATGGCGAACTGCACCTGCTTGCCCAGACGCGGGCCGGCAGCGCGAGCGTTCACGCGCAGCTCGTGCACGATCTTCAGACCCTGAGAACCAGCATCCTCCATCGTGCAGAACTCGATATCCTTGACGTTGAGCTCGGACTGCAGCAACTCGTCGTAGGCCTTGACGGCATTCACATCCTCAGCCACCACAGTGAGCTTGGCGAGCGGCTGACGCACGCGAATCTTGGCGGACTTGCGCAGGGACAGAGTGCCGGAAACGACTTCGCGCACCTTCTCCATCGCGGCGACCAAAGCCGGATCGTCAACCAGCACGCGACCAAGTTCGGTATCCGCACCGGTCTTCTCGTCCACTACATACGGCCAGTCGGCCAGATGCACGGACTCGCCACCGGTCAGGCCACGCCACACGGACTCGGCTTCCATCGGAGCAAGCGGAGCAAGCACACGCATGAACGCCTCAAGCACGGTGTACAGCGTATTGAACGCGTTCGCATCCTCGTTCCAGAAGCGGTCACGGGTGTTGCGGATGTACCAGTTGGTGAGCACGTCGATGAAGTCGGACACCACATCGCAGGCGTCAGAAATCGCAAACTCGTTCAGAGACTTCTCCACACGCTCCACCAGACGGCGGGTGCGGGCCAGCAGATAGCGATCCATCTGCGGCAGGCCAGCGACCTCGTCGGCACGCAGCTGGCGGGCGTCGAATCCGGCCCCGCCGTTGGCCGCGTTGGCGTACAGGGTGAAGAAGTAGTAGGAGCTCCACACCGGCAGCATGACCTGGCGCACGGTGTCGCGGATGCCTTCGGCGGTGACGATCAGGTTGCCGCCGCGCAGAATCGGCGAGGACATAAGGAACCAGCGCATAGCGTCGGAACCGTACTTGTCGAACACGCCGTTCACGTCCGGGTAGTTGCGCAGATGCTTGGACATCTTCTGGCCGTCGGAGCCAAGCACGATGCCGTGGCAGATCACGTTCTTGAACGCCGGACGGTCGAACAGAGCAGTAGCCATGACGTGCAGCAGGTAGAACCAGCCACGAGTCTGGCCGATGTATTCCACGATGTAGTCGGCCGGGAAGTGCTGTTCGAACTTCTCCTTGTTCTCGAACGGGTAGTGGAACTGCGCGAACGACATGGAACCGGACTCGAACCAGCAATCGAGCACATCAGAGATACGATGCATATGCGACTTGCCGGTCGGATCATCCGGGTTCACGCGCGTCAGGTTGTCGATCCACGGACGGTGCATATTGACGTTGCCGTCCTTGTCGCGCGGGTAGTCGCCAAAGTCGGCCTTGAGCTCTTCAAGCGAACCGTACACGTCCACGCGCGGGTATTTCGGGTCATCGGACACCCACACAGGAATCGGGGAACCCCAGAAACGGTTGCGGGAGATGGACCAGTCGCGCGCGTTGGCGAGCCACTTGCCAAACTGGCCATCCTTGACATTGCCCGGGATCCAGTTGATCTGCTGGTTCAATTCCAGCAGGCGCGGCTTGATCTTGGTCACGGACACGAACCAGGAGGAAACCGGCTTGTAGATCAGCGGGGTGGCGCAGCGCCAGCAGTGCGGGTAGGAGTGCACGTAGCTCTTCTCCTGGAAGAGGATCGCGCGCTGGTCTTCGGGAATCTCGGCGAGCGGGCCGTCGCCGGCACGCAGGTTGCGCAGGATCGGCAGGTTCGCGTCGAACACGTACATGCCCTCGTATTCCGTGCACTGGGAGGTGAAGCGGCAGCCGGCGTCGAGCACATCCGTGCTCTTGACCCCGTGCGCGTTCAGCGTGTTCATATCGTCTTCACCGTAGGGAGCCTGGTGAACCAGGCCGGTACCTTCGACGGTGTCGACATAGTCGGCGGTGAAGATCGTGTAGCCGTTCGGGCCGGGCACATTGCCTTCGGTCTCGGCCTTCTCCCCCGCGAAGTACGGGAATACCGGGTAGTAGCGACGACCAGCCAGCTCAGAGCCCTTGAGCTCGCGTACGACCTCGTAGTTCTCGCCGAGTTCCTTGGTGTAGTGCTCAAGCAGCGGCTTGCCGAAGTAGAACTTCTTGCCGGCGAACTTGCCCTCGGTCGGGCGCACCTCGACATAATCGATGTCGGCGCCGACCACGATGGCGAAGTTGGTGGGCACGGTCCACGGCGTAGTGGTCCAGAAGACGGCGTAGGCATCTTCCTCATCACGCATCTTGACGGCCACGGACACGGTGGTGTCCTGACGATCCTGGTACACATCGGCATCCATGCGCAGCTCGTGCGCGGAAAGCGGCGTCTGATCCTTCGGGCAGTACGGCAGCACGCGGTAGCCCTGGTAGGCCAGGCCCTTGTCGTAGAGCTGCTTGAAGGCCCACATCACCGATTCCATGTACGGGATGTTCAGAGTCTTGTAGCCGTGCTCGAAGTCGACCCAGCGGGCCTGACGATGCACGTAGTCCTGCCATTCATGCGTGTACTTCAGCACGGAGGCGCGGCAGGCGTCGTTGAACTTGTCGATGCCCATCTTCTCGATCTGGTCGACCGAGTCGATGCCGAGCTCCTTCTGCGCCTCGAGCTCAGCAGGCAGGCCGTGGGTGTCCCAACCGAACACGCGGTTGACCTTGCGGCCCTTCATGGTCTGGTAGCGCGGAATCACATCCTTGGCATAGCCGGTCAGCAGGTGGCCGTAGTGCGGCAGGCCGTTCGCGAAAGGCGGGCCGTCGAAGAACACGAATTCGTTCTGGCTGTGGTCGCCGGAGGGATTGCGCTCCACCGACTTCTGGAAGGTATCGTCCTTATCCCAATAGTTAAGAACGGTCTCCTCCATTTGGGGGAAGCTGGGGTTCGGCGCCACGTGTGCGGTCTCGCCGCCCTCGTTCGCCTTGGGATATACGTTTTCGCTCACCGTAAATCTCCTAGTTGTACTGTGCACTGGTCCTACAGGAGCATCATTGGTGGCGATTGATTCAAGTGGCCGCTTTAGTAGTCGTCCCGCCCGAACCCATCGTCAGATGATGTTCCTGCCTACGAGGACGATGACGAGCGTTTTGTACGCTCCACACCGCGGTACCACCTCGCTTATCGCACCGGTTGCGCTCCGCCGAATTGTTGCACTCAGCGCAGCGCGGCCTGCACGACCGCTTGTGTTCGGCTGTCTCGGGCCGATCCCGTCGGTTCTACTTGGCGATTGCCGCCGTTCTTCCGAAGACTCCCCGCTGATAACGGATCACTGCCTCACAACGGTGCATATCCTAACACGCCACGCGGTCAAGTCTGCACGAATGTTCACTGAGAGACGCCGTTGACCGCGAACCCGTGAATGTTGCAGACATTTCTGTATCAGTTATCAGTCATGCAGGCATATCCGTACAAGTTATCGCCGATTTATAGCCATAACTAGACGGATAATGACTGCATCCCGTTAATCCAACAGGTTATGTCTGCAAAATCCACCAGTACAACAACGGATTACGTCTGCATTCTCTTATGGTCAGTCCAATTCGTTCCCGCATAGCGTCTAAATGGACGTGTTAGGTCTGCATCCAATTCACGGCCTGCAAGACTCTGCACTCAGCAATTACTTCGCACCAAACCGCTCACGAATCTGAGCGGCAGTACCATAAGAGGCTTGCGCGCCGAACCCAGTCGCGGCGTACGCGGAAACGTATGAGGCCAACTGCGCACTGTCCGCCAACGCATGACCCGAGGCAAGTCCGGCCAGAACCGTGCCCATAAAGGCATCTCCACACCCGGTAGTGTCGATGGCCTCAACCACAACTGGCGCAATACGATAGATATCATCACCATCGATGACTACCGAACCATCCCCGCCAAGCGTAATTACCGCCTGATTAAAGCCGAAGTCATGCATCTGCCGCGCCACATCAGACCAGTCCAGTCCATCCCAATCGTCATCGTCCGGCTCGGCGATGTCCAGCAGCTGCGCCATTTCATGCTCATTGACCAACAGAATGTCCGAAGCCTCGATAAGCTCAGCGGGCAGTTCCGCAACGAATGGCGAATCGTTGAGCAATACCTTGAGCCCGGCATCATGACAGAGGCGAGCGCATGCCGTGACCGTTTCCATCGGACTCTCTAAACACAGTCCCAGCACATCGGCGGCAACCAATGCGTCAGATGACTGGCGCACATAGTCGACAGACACCTCACCATTGGAACCAGCCGAATATACGATGGTGTTCTCACCATTCGCGTCCACGGTAATTACCGTAGTGCCACTGGGACCTGCAACGGCAGCGATATGCGAAGTATCCACACCAGCATCGCGCAAATGCTCCAGCAGAAAATCCGCATTGGCATCTTCCCCGACTGCACCAAACATCCGCACCTGCGCTCCAATTCGCGCAGCCGCCGATGCCTGATTCGCTGATTTGCCTCCCGGCAATAAGGTCAGCGGGCCACCGTTGACGGTCTCTCCCGGTTTCGGCAACCGTTTCGTAGTTACGGTATAGTCCACATTCATTGAACCGATAACCGAAATTCGCGACCGAGATGCAACAATATCGTCTAGTAATCCCAGCACATCATCGGAAACAAACTTGTTGTCAATTAACGTCATCACTATTGTCCTTTCGTCCGCAATTCGAGCCAACCACAATCAGAACGGCACACCACAGCGGAAGATCACGTTGGAGTATGAAGTAGTTTCGCCGGTGCGAATCACGAATTTCACACCTTTCACCTTCGCTTTGAAACCGTTCTCACCATCGTGGGGTACGTAGCTCAACGGCACATCAAATCGATCTTTTACCCATTGCTCGGCAATTGTTCCACGAGCCTCCTCAGCCATTATCCCCTCTTCAAGTACCAATTCGGGGGCAATGGCATCCAGCACCTGCTCGAATCGCGGCACACCAAATGCCACAGCCAAATCGATGACTTCAATACCTGGCTGTACAGGCAGACCGGCATCAGAGACCACGAATCTATCCTTATGCCGTAGACCGGCCAAAGCCTGTGCAAGTTGAGCATTGATGACACCATGAGTAAGCATGAATTCTCCTTTTATATATTCACTACGTTGTGCGATATGTCGGTATAGATATGGCCCACCATCATGGTTATCGATGATGATGGGCCATGTTGTAAGGGGCTTTTAATTCCCGGATAAGTTATCTCATATTGTCACTGGAAATCAGCGACGTTCCCCTTGGTCACGGTCTTTACTTCAATGGACTCGGTCTTTTCGACGCTCTCGCCCTTGATGGCCTTAACCGCAGCCTCGACAGCTTTCTTACCAAGCTCCTTAGGCTGCTGTGCGATAGTGCCTACCATGGTGCCATTCGACACCGCTTTAAGACCGTCTTCAGTACCGTCAAAACCGAAGATCTTCACATCCGCACCGGCCTTGGAACCAAGTGACTGGATAGCGCCTAATGCCATTTCGTCGTTTTCGGCATAGACGCCAACGACATCAGGATTGGACTGCATCAGGTTAGTAGTCACATCCAGCGCCTCGGCACGATCGAAGTTCGCGGTCTGTTCGGCCACGACTTCAATACCGGAGTACTTCTTGATCTCCTTTTTGAAGCCGTCGCCACGATCGCGAGTGGAGGCGGCACCCGGAGTGCCCTGGAGAATGATGACCTTGCCTTTTTCTCCGACTGCTTTGGCCAGCTCATCAGCAGCCTGAGCACCACCAGCCACGTTATCGGAGGCGATGTGCGAGGTTACATCTTCACCGGTGACGGAACGGTCCACGGAGATGACCGGCAGGCTGGAAGACAGCAACGGGGCCACGGCAGGAGAAGCGGCATCAGAATCCACAGGATTGATAATCACGGCCTTGGCTCCTTGCGATTGGGCATTCTGCGCTTGATTCTGCTGAGTGGAGGAGTCGTTCTGAGCATCGGACACCATCAAATCGACACCAAGATCTTTGGCAGCGGCCTGAGCGCCATCACGCAAATCGACAAAGAACGGGTTGTTGAGCGTGGAGACCAGAAGCGCGACCTTATCGCCGCCGCTGGAGGACGTCGAGCCGCAAGCGGCTGTACCTGCCATTAGGGTTCCTGCGCATACAATCGCGAGTGCCGCACGGAAGGTCTTCTTCATAGTGGAATTCAACATCATTGTTTCTTTCTCTTGTAGTTATTGGATAAATGGGATTGAAGATTTGGCTTGTTAGTTGAAACGCCTTTCGACGTGATCAGTGGGCATCCACCTTGCGACGCAGAGTATCGAAGCTCACCGCGAAGGCGATGACCAGACCGATAACCACCTGCTGCCAGAAGGAGGACACATTGAGAATATTGAGGCCGTTGCGGATCACAGCGAGCAGAATCGCACCGATAAAGGTGCCAGAAATCTTGCCCTTGCCACCCGATAGGGACGCTCCACCGATAACCACGGAGGCGATGGCGTCCATTTCATATCCGGAAGCAGCCTGAGGTTGAGCGGAATGCAGACGACCGGCAATAACCAGACCTGCAACAGCCGCGAAAATGCCGGACAGCACGAACACCATAATTTGGGTCTTATGCACCGAGATACCGGAGAGCCGAGAGGCTTCCATATTGCCGCCAACCGCATACATGGAACGACCAATACTGGTGAAGTTCAGAATCACGGAGGCGATGACGCCCATGATGATCATCATGACAATTGGGATCGGGATACCAAGTACCGTGCTGCCGAAGAAATTGACCATACCGGAAGTGGAAACCGGTCGCCCATCGGAGATGACCAAGGTCAAGCCGCGAGCAACGGACATCATTGCCAGTGTCGCAATGAAGGAAGGCAACTTCAGGAACGCATTCGCAATACCGGAAAGCGCACCGAATACAGCACCGGTTACGAGTCCAACAACAATGGTGAGAATCGGAGGCAGCCCCATCGAAGCGCCAGTGTAGGCAACCAACATACTGGATACGGCAGCAACCGAGCCGACAGACAAGTGAAAAACCACTAAAGAGCAA
>OASQ01000541.1_pt1 | contig 12191 bp, 11 predicted proteins | sample 1475771 | NCBI WGS metagenome assembly OASQ01 (sample SAMEA2579910, study PRJEB22360) | human gut metagenome | reverse complement strand
GTGCGAATTTCCCCCCCCCCAATTGGGGGGGCCGGGACGCCTCCAGCGGCCAAAGGGCGACTAACGCCCTCTGGACACCCCGCGTCGGGAACCAGTCCCCGAACCCCGACACCAGCCCGGAACGGAGTCCGGGCTGTCGAGCAAAGGAAGCTGACCGTTCGTCCACTGCATGGACTCACGGCCGGCCGTTACCGGCGCACGACAATCAACCCGGTTCGTCACCTCCGCTTATCGTCGGCCGACTGTACGCGCCCCGCGAACAATGTCGCGGACAGCACGCGCACCCGCCCTTCCTCAAAGCTACGGCTCCTCACCATCGATTCAAGGACATGCACCGGAAACAGCCGGGGGCTTCGCCCTATCAGACCAGCCTTCGGCAGACGGGCGGAACGATCCGCCCAAACCCATCGCCAAGGGTTTCAAACCCTTGGAACCACAAGGGCGTCGCCGCGTCACGGAGGACGCAGGCTCGCACTGAAAAGAAGTCCCTACGGGACGCGCCGTCAACCCATGGCGGGCGCACAAGACACGGAGCGCGGCAACGAGCCGCTCCACCCTGTTTTTCTTTTCGGCCGGTTGCCTGACGGCAAGAATCGTAACGACTTCAAACGCGTCGCCTCACAATTCGAAAACCTGAAGGTTTTCGGCGTGCTCGCCGCGCCCGAAGCCGCTAACGCTATCGCTCGACCAACCGGTCGACAAAAATACCAGTCACATCATCCATTCAAGGAGCAGGCATCATGGGCATCGAACCGATCATCGTTTTATACACGCGCAGGCAGGCAATGACGAGCCCACCATCAGCGACATTGCCGTCGAAATATGCAATGAAACCAAGACCATGGAAGGGCGAACCCTCATCAACGCCGCCGTACAAGCATGGTGCATGCTCACCGCCAGCGGAGATAGTTGGCCATACATGACTTTCGAACTCGGACCACTGGCAGCCGGCCTAGAACACCAAGGAGACAATCTGGCACCCGCCATCATCGTCTGCACCGTCGCCGACACCACCGACGTCCACAAGCTCAGAATGAATGCGCAAAGCCTCTACGACGACACCGAACATGGCGCAACCATTCTTAAACAAGCCAAGGTCGCGTTCCAACCAATCGACATGTACCCGGCACACGACAGCAACATTGGCGACATTGCTGAAAGCATTATCAAAAAACGCTCCACAAACCGCAGCCACATGGGCATGCATCATCGTGTCCGCACACCTGCACGTCTACGGACACGACAATATCGCCCGACACTACGCCAACCTCGCCACAGACAACCCCAACCCCACAATGCCCGGCCATGGACGCGTTGCCCTCGTCATCTTGCTGTGGCTGCCAACTCTGTCACTTCATCATCATCGCGCTGAGGATCTATGACTTCTTTCATCTGCTCATGTAGCAATTGAAATGCTTTTTGTGGTCTCCTTCTTTTGATGGCGTCCTGTCATGCTGGTTGATGAGTCACACCTTTCGGGCGGCGAACAGTGCATGTAGCCGTTCGATCGATACCTTCGGCTCTCTGTTCCATGTCAGTAGGCCACAGATCTCTGTCTGCGTATCCGTCAGCTGCGTGTAACAGATGCCCTGTACAAGACGTGAATCCTGATAGGATCGAACCACCTCGGTGATGGCGTTAAGCCATGACTCCGAATTATCAAACCTCGGTTCCACAGGATCACCGAGATCATCGAGCCGATAATTCATACCGCCCATCTCTGTGACCATCACTGGCTGACCTTCATAGGAATAACCTGAACAGAAAAGGAATTTACGCCCCTCCAATCCCGGCATGTCCGAAATGATCTGTTTCACATCCGCATATCGGCTCTTTAACACATCGCAATCGGATGAATAGTCATGAACAGTGAACAAATCGGAATGACAGTGCTCCCATCCATCGTTGGATATCACGGGCCTGGTGTCGTCCAATGATTTCGCCAGATACACCAATGAGTTGGCATGGGCTTGCTGCTGGGTCGAATAATAGATGTCCGGCACGCCCCAACTTTCGTTGAGCGGCACCCAGGTGACGATGGATGGATGATTGTATCCGGCAATGACCGTGGCCCGCCATTCATCCATCATCCTTGATGCGTATTCCTCTGAATAATCGTACGCGGCCGCCATTTCGCTCCATAGCATCACGCCATACACGTCGCATAAGTGCGCATAGCGTGCGGAGCATGCCATCATATGCTTACGGACGCCGTTGAAGCCAAGATTCTTGATGAGAGCGACATCTCGTTCCAATGCATGGGGTGACGGAGAGGTTAGCAGGGATTCTGGGAAATATCCTTGGTCGAGCACCATGGACAGGAAGACCGGTCTATGGTTCAGACAGTATTTTCCATTTACGATCGCAACCTCACGCATGCCGAAATAGCTCAGCATCTCATCAATGGAGGTTCCTTGTTCATCGAGTAGAACAAGACGTAGGTCATAGATGTTCGGATGGTCCGGACTCCACCATCGCCCAAGGCCATGGTCGTTGAAATCGTCAAGACCTATCCGCATGCGAACATGACGGCCCGTGATGGTGGAGATGCTTTCAACGACCGTCTCCCCCTCAAATGTCACGTATGAGGCAAGGCGCATCGACTGATACGTCGTGGGCTGTGTAAACCGAATGTCCAGCTCAACCGTCTCGTCGTCAATATGCGGAGTGATCCGAAGGTTCTCGATGGCGCGCTTCGGGCGACGTTCCAACCACACGTCTCGCCAGATGCCGGTCATGGGTGTGAACCACATGACCTCCGCCTTCTCCTTCCAATATTGCTTTCCTCGAGGAATAGTCATATCCCGTAGGTCATCTATCACACGAAGGATCAGGTTGTTTTCTCCTGGGTGCATGAAGGCGGTGGCGTCTACACAGAAACGGCTGTTGCCTCCGACATGTTCGCCGGCGTAATGGCCGTTTACCCATATTGTGCAGGAATAGTCCACGCCTTCGAAATGCAGCAGACATGAATCATCACCCAATTCGTCAATTTCGACATTGCGCTGGTACCACACGATCGGATGGAATCTGGTATCCCCAATGCCGCTAAGCTTTGCCTGATGGACGAATGGGACCATGATTGGATGCTGCGCTTCAAAACCAGATGTCCAGCCTTGGACAAGACCCACGTCGCCGTCGTCATAGGAGAAGTCCCATTCGCCGTTCAGATCCATCCATTCTTTTCGTCGTTCCTGTGGGAACGGATGGTCAATCACTTCATGCATGATTCTGGCTCCAATCGTCAGATACCGGCATTGGCCGATGCCACTGCCCGCACATCCAGCTTAGGTTTGCGGCCCATCGTTACCAAACCATTGATTTCCTGCTCGACGTCATTGAACTGGGTGTAGCAGTATCCTTGAAGTAATGGGCAAGACCGCACGGTTCGGATGATGTCTACTACGCGGCGCTCGAAATCCTTGCTGCTATCCGCTCCGGAATACCCCCAAGCATCCTCGCTCTTATTTTTCTGTTCGTCGAAGGCTATGCCTCCAAACTCACTGAGTAGAATCGGTTCACCCTCATAACGATACTTGCCGACATACACCGACCGGCCTTGAGGGCCCGGCATCACATTATCCACCGTGGAATATCGTTCTTTCAGAATGCTAAGGTCCGCCTCATAGTCATGTATTGTGCACAAATCCGAATCCGTATGCTCCCATCCATCATTGGACAGCACCGGGCGAGATGGATCAAGGGCCTTGGTAAGGGCATGCGTGGCAACGGAGAACCATCTCTGCGTGGCCACATTCTTCATCTTCTGCATGCCCCAGCTCTCATTGAGCGGGACCCAGACACCGATGCATGGATGGTTATAGTCTCGTTTCAGAGCCTCGAGCCACTCTGCGATGAATCGGCGGCATGCCTCGTCGCTGAAGTCAAATGCATTGGGCGCCTCGCCCCAGACCAGCAGTCCAAGCCGATCGCACCAATACAGGAACCTTGGATTCTCGTATTTCTGATGGAGCCGAACGCTATTGAACCCCATGTCCTTGATGAGCTGCACGTCATGACGTAGCTCATCATCCGATTTCGCGGTCATCAGGGAATCGGGATAATATCCTTGGTACAGCACCGATTTTGTTTCGAACGGCATGTGGTTCACGCAGAAACGGTCGTGCTCCACCCCCACCGAACGCATTCCGAAATAGGATCGCACCTCGTCGACGATCTGGCCATCCACTTCCAACGACAACTTCACGTCATAAAGATTTGGTGTCTCGGGACTCCACCAATGGCCATAGTGGTGATCGTTGAAATCCGGGATGTCCACGCATATCACGTACCGTTCACCATCGGCCAAGACTGTTTCCTTGGCCACCGCTCCTCCATCGCGTGTCACTTCGACGCATAGCCTGCCAGAGGGCGCCCTAAGGGACAGTTCCGTTTCAATTCGGACTTGATTCGAAATCGTGTCGGGCGTGTATTTCACCGATTCGATATGATTCCTCGACAATTGTTCCAACCAGACGCTTTGCCAGATTCCCGTGGTGCCGGTATAGAAGATCCCCTCTGATCTTCCGGTGAACGTTTGTTTTCCACGGGGCAGTGTGGGGTCGCTCGAATGGTCTTCGACATAGATTGTCAGACGGAGCGGGCAATGGTCCAGGCTTGAATCGAGGCAGTGCTCGATGTCTAACGAAAACGGAGTGTATCCGCCATGGTGTTCGCCGCAATACACGCCATTTGCCCAGACCTTGGTGGCGTAATCGCTTGCCCCGATATGAAGGCGAAGGATGCCGTCCTTGACGTTGTTGACCTCGGTACGTAGCTCATACCACACCGCGTCATGCTCATTGTCATCTGCAATGCCACTCGCGGCGCACTGATATGCGAACGGAACCGTGATCCGACGCTCATAATCATGTCTTTCATACCATTTTCTGGTCAGACCCACATGCTCGTCGTCAAAGTCAAACAGCCATGTGCCGTCCAGTGAACGCCATGCATCACGTTCGAATTGGGGACGCGGATAGTAGTCCATGTTTTTCCTTCTTCAAAAGAGGAGCGCGGTCCCGGCGCCGGAGATTCGGGCCGGAACCACGCTTCATTTCATTTGAACGGCAGCGCCATCATCACTTCTTGATCTTGGCGGCCTCTGCTTCGATCTGCTCCTGGATGTTCTTCGTGGTTGTGTCGATGTCCTGCTTGCCGGAGAGCAATGCCTGGGTCTCCTGTTCAAGGATGTCGTTGGCTTTGGAGGAGATGTATGGGATATCGACATCCGCAAGCTGCTTGCCCTTGGACAGGGATTCCAGCAGCACCGGATACTGCGGGTTGTCTCCGACCGTTCCGCGATCGAAATTCGACTGCCTGGTCGGATCCATCGTGTTGTCGATCTTGAGCAGCTCGGCGTCCTTGGATGTGGCGAACTCGACAAACTTGTAAGCTAGCTCGGCTTCCTTGGAACCGGAGGTGACCGCGATGGACCAGCCGCCAAGAACCGGGGCGCCGCCTGGGGTGACGGCGAAACCGACCTTGTCCTTAACCTTCGAACCATCCGCATTGACAGTGGCATAGAGTCCGGGCCACTGCTCCATCATCAGCGCCTGTCCATCAGCGAACAGCTTGTTGGCCTCGTCCCATCCAAGTTGCAGCCATTGCGGAGCGGTGTCTTCCTTGAGCTTGAGCACGTCGGCCATGGCCTTCTTCGTGTTCTCGTTGTCGACGGTGACTTCGTTCTTCGCGCTCGTGACGGTCTGGTCATACTGACCCGCACGGTTCATCCAGGTCAAACGTCCAGCCTGGTCGAACGCCTGGCTGAGATAGCCGTACTCCACGGGAGACGAGGGATTCTTCGATTTGGTGAACCAATCGGCGATTTCGATCATCTCCGCGTTGGTGGTCGGAACCTTGAGATCCTTGCCTGTGGCGGCCTTGAACTGCTGCTGGACGTTTGGATCGTCGAAGATGTCCTTGCGATAGAAGAATATCTGGCTATCCGGCTTGTATGGGAAGGCATACAGCTCGCCCTGGTACTTTCCATAGAGGTCAAGCACCGAGGGGATGAAATCATCCAAGTCGAGGTCTGGATCCGCAACTTTCTTGAAATCGTTGATCTTGCGCAGATAGCCAGAGGCCGCATAGGAATGGATGTTGGCCACGGGCATGAGCACTGCGTCGAAGGTCTTGCTGGTGCTCAGATCCAGTTGGATCTTCTCGACGTCATTGCCGGGCGGGAAGCTCTGGATCACGACTTTGGCACCGCTCACCGCCTCGAAATACTTGGCGGCTTCCTTCAATGCCTCTTCGAAATCACCTGTTCGGGTGGCCACGGTGATGGTCTTGCCTCCATACTGCCCCTTGAGCGTTCCGGAGGAATCCAGATTCTCCAATTTCACGCCATATGCCTCAGGCGTGGGCAATGGCTCCACCTTGACGGATTTGCCGGTGGAACCATTCGCCCCACAGCCAGCGAACGCGGCCAATGAGCATACCGCCAGCATGGAGGCTATGATCTTCTTGATTCTCATGTCCTATCCCTTCACCGCGCCTGCGGTGATACCTTTCTGAACGTATTTCTGTGTGGTCAGCGCCAGGATGAAGGCGGGAATCAAGGCTATGGTGCCCGCCGCCGCCAGCAGTCCGTAAGGCGTGTCCTTCTGCAACTGAAGCATGCCGCTGATTCCGACGGGCAGTGTCTTATTGGCGTCGTTGAACAACAGGACGAGAGCCGTGCCGAATTCGTTATAAGAGGCAAGGAACACCAGAATAGATATCACCACCAGTCCCGGGATCACCAGGGGCAGGGCGATCTTCCGATATATCTGGAATTCCGAGCAGCCATCGATTTTCGCGGATTCGAACACTTCCGCCGGAATTTCATCGAAGAAACCCGTAGCCAGCCAGATTGCCAAGGGAAGATTGGCGGTGATGTAGACGACCGTCAACGCCAACTTGGAGTCCAGCATGCCCAAGTTATTGAAAATGATGTAGTACGGAACCATGTAGATCAGGGCGGGAATCATACGCACGATGATGACGAGCATCATGGCGCTTTTCCTTCCCTTGAAACGGAACCGCGAGTAGCCGTATCCGGCCAGAGAGGCCAGCAGCAACGTCATCAGCGTCGTCGCCACTGCGATCAGCAAGCTGTTGCCGAAGAACGTTCCGATATGTTTTTCTGAGAACGCCTCCTTGAAATTATCCAGGGTGCCTGAGGTCGGAATGAAATCCGGCGGAAGCACCATGATCTGAGATGGTTTCTTGAACGCCGTCGTCACCGTCCAGTACACCGGGAACAATGACAACACCGTAAAGATCAACAGTATGATGAGCGACACCGAGATATGCCTACGCTTGCGCATCTCAGTCCTCCTTGTCTCGCGTGAGCAACAACGTGGCAACCGATATGATCGCGATGAGCACGAAGAATACGATGGCGGCGGCTGATCCCTGTCCGATGTCCATGTATCGGAAAGCGGTCTTATACATGATCGTGCCGATTGATTCTGTGCTGCTATGCGGGCCTCCGTCCGTCATGATCATGATCGGATCGAAGACCTTGAGTGAATCCATCACGCGTATGGACAGCACCAATGCGAAGAAGTTCCGGATCATCGGCAGCGTCACCTTCCAGAAGATGGTGAAGCTATTGGCGCCATCCACGCGTGCGCTCTCGTACAATTCGCTGGGGATGGTGGTCAACGCGCCGATGAAAATCAGCATGCAGAAGGGAATGGATCCCCATGAGTCGATGACGACGATGGCCATGCGCGCAGCCCAGGTCTTGCCAGTCCATGAGACTGGAGTCCCTCCGAACACTTGGATCAGCCAATTGATGGGTCCATAGACCGCGCCGAACATGATCTTCCACATGGTGCTGGAAACTACCGGGGCGACCATCATGGGGAGAACCAGAAGGCTTTTGAGCAAACGGACTCCGGGACTGTTCCTCTGATTGGTTAGGAGAACTGCGATTAGAAGTCCCATGCCGACGGAGATGATTACCGTGCAGAAACAGAACAACAGCGTCCACCACACAGAGTTCTGAAAATCCCTGTTCGTGAGAATGGCGATGTAGTTGTCCAGTCCGTTGAACGCCGCTTGGTCGACAGGCAGGATCAGCGAATAGCTCCTGAAGCTCAGATACACGGCATAACAGAGGGGGACAATGGCGAGGAGCACGATGAACAGCATTGATGGCGCGATGAATATGAGATGCGCCACTTTTTCGAGCTTTGTTTTGATTGCGACCATGTTCAACTCCTTCGTTGATGTCTCCATGGTATGACCGATATTTAGATTCGTATATACTAAATTTAGTATATTTCGTATATGGATTCTGACCTATCCTTGAAATAACACTTTTCAGATGCGCAACGGAGGGCATCAATGAAGAACGTTCCGCTTTACCGACAGATAGTCAATGTCTTTGTCGAACAAATACAATCCGGGAACCGGAATGACGGGGATCGGCTCCCTTCGGAATCAGAGATCGTCGAACAGTTCCGCGTCAGTCAGATCACCGCGAAGAACGCCTTGAACATGCTCGCCGATCTGGGCTACGCCGAACGCATACGAGGCAAAGGAACCTTCGTCCGAGCCGGGCATCTGCCACGTAAATCCTTCCTTATAGGAATAATCTTCACGACGCTTAGCACCACGGTGGACAAGGAACTGCTCGATCAGCTCGAACACTTCGCGCAGAAGGAGCATATTCGTTTCCTTTTCGGACTCTCCAGGGAATCCATCGAAGGGGAAAACAACCTCATCAAGGAGTACCTAAACTCCGGAGTTGACGGCCTTATCATCTTTCCCACGGTTTCGGAAACGTACAACAACGCAATCGTCAAGCTGTCTGTCGACAAATTTCCCTTGGTGCTGATCGACCGCTATTTCGACAAAATGGCGATTCCGAGCGCAACCTCCAATAACTTCGACGGAGGCTTCGCGCTGACCAAACTGCTACTCGATGGAGGAAGCTCAAGGCTTTGCTTCATCAGCACCACGGAAGAAAACTCAGCAACCCTTGACAGACAACATGGCATCGAAGCAGCCTTAACCGAGCGAGGTCTACCCATCAATAAAACCGATTGGCTGAACCTCCCATCGGATACCGCCGATGAAAACGGCATTCAAGATTTCCTCACCGCCAAGCATCCCGACTGCGTTATCACCGTCAACGCCCACCTGTCTCGATTGACTTCCCCCAGCACACTCAAACTAGGCATCTGCCATGCCACATTCGACGATCCCAAGGACTGCGACTGGTACGTGCGGCAAAACCCACAAGGTATCGCCAATATGGCCATTCACCTGCTCAAGAACGCCATGCTGGGAGCACCGCCCGCCCCACACAACATCAATGTACCCATCGAAATACTCCCCGGAACCATTGCGAACAACTACAAGACTCTCTGAACGACATGTCCTTCGTTTTGTCATTGGCGACAATGACGACCCGACCACCGATAATGCCATCTCACCGGTCTCTCCCTAAAAGGAAAAATCATGCGAACAACTCCACGATTACTCCCAGCGGCAATCGCTGTCCTTACGATTGTCCTAGCATTTACCCCCTCCGCAACAGCCGCCATGACTTCCCAACAGAACGGCGAAATTCTATATTCGCCCGATCTTTCTTCTTTCCCCAATGCCACTGCCGGATATCCTCGGGCGATACGACTAGAGCACGGAGGGACAGACTCAGCATTGCTTGCGACATTTGCCAAGTCCGGGCAAAACGAAAACGGCACACTACCCATCTATAAAAGCATCGACAATGGCAATACCTGGAATTTAATATCCACTATCACCGCTCACACGTCTGGATGGGATATTGAAGCTCCCACCTTATTCGAAGTGCCATATGACGCCGAAGGGCTGAATGCCGGAGACATCCTAGCCGCCGGAACAGCTTGGGCCGTCGGCGACTACACCGCGCAGAAGATCGAAGTCTTTCGAAGCACCGATAAAGGACAGTCCTGGAGTTATCTATCGAACTGCACTGAGACTAGCGGTCTTCCAAACACATGGGGACATGGCATATGGGAACCTGTGTTCAGACAGGCGTCGGACGGCACGCTTGCGTGTTTCATATCAGATGAGCGTCCAGACCAAAGTCCAACGAATAACCAAGTCATCGGCCATTATCGTTCAGCAGACGGGGGTCGAACCTGGAATGAAACGCTGATAGAGGATGTTGCGTTCCCCAACGACAACTTGCGCCGTCCGGGCATGCAGACATTCGCGGATCTACCCAATGGCAAGGTCGTGATGAGTTATGAAATGTGCCGCGACGCGACTAATGCCGACCATGTCTGCGAGGTATATGTCAAATTCAGTGACGACGGAATGGACTGGAGTCCTGCTGATGACCCGGGAACCTTGGTGCAAACCACCGACAAGCGAGAGTTGCTGCACACGCCCTATATTTCATGGACTCCCAGCGGAGGCGCCAATGGCACACTTTTGCTCTCTGGGCAACGAGTGGTCGCCGGACCTACCGGCAATAAAACCGTACAGACGGAATCGGGAACCGTGCTCTTCGCGAACACCTCTCTCGGGCAAGGACCTTGGACCGAGATCTCATCGCCAATAACCGTCAACCCCACCGGTGGATACGCGACCGGCGTACCCTCATGTCCTGGCTATTCGACGCCAGCAATTCCTCTTGCAGACGGCGATTCATATCTCTACCTCGCCGCCACATGGCTAGGAGAAGGCAATCAATGCGAAGTACGCTACGCGACAGGACATATCCCAACAACAATGGGTGCCGTTGGAACCACCTTCGGCAAGTGCCTGGACGTTGATACAAACACCTCGCGCAACGGAAATGCCGCCCAACTTTGGGAATGCAACATAGCCTCCGGGCAAGATTGGTCCAAGTATCCGGATGACACCATCCGAGCCATGGGCAAGTGCCTGGACGTCGATGCACAAGGCACCGCAAACCACACCAAAGTGCAGCTCTGGGAATGCAACGGTTCCGGAGCACAGCAATGGATATACCGAGAAGACCAATCACTTTGGAATCCTCAGTCTGCCAAATGCCTGGACATCCCTGCCGGGAAAACCGACAATGGGACACAATTGCAGATATACGACTGCAACGGGCTATGGACCCAACGCTGGTTTTTTCCGCAATAATCCAATGATTCAAAATAGACATTAGTCCGACGGCTGCGGAGATGAATCTGACACATGATCACCCTCCGCAGCCGTTTCATATTCGAGCGCCTCATAACAAGGCCACGTATCACACCCGTATCTTTGAAGAAGAACGAGATTCAAAGAACACTACCGGCCACATAATCAAGAAAACGTCACCACCTCGGTGCGCGCCCTTTTCCTCAACGAAACGCAAGGAAAACTTTCTTGCCAGTTGCCGGCTGTGACACCTCGATGACGGACAACCGCCAGACAATATGACCCATGCGTTTAGCCGTGTTTTGTCGTGTCTAGCCGTGTGATAAGCGAGAGGGCGCAAAGCCCAGGAACTGTTGGAATTATTGCGTGTCGTGGCTTATCGCGTCTTGTCGTTATTCCTTAATTTTGTTCAAAGCTCCGACAGACGGTCGCTAGTTCAAGCCCAGCCGCAGGAGTCATCAAGCCCCGGGTTTCCCGGGGCTTTTTCAATTGGCCGCGCTCAACCAAGCCATGGAACACGAATAAACAAACCCAAGAGTCGAAAACAGGAGAAAAACATCATGAGCATCAACCCTACAGACATGCAAATGGAATCGGAAACCGGGTACACATGCCCGAAATGCGGTAACACGAGTGAATTCACCGCAGACCACATCGACCTATGGGGCAGCACCAGCATCACTGCAGACGGGTGGAACTAGGAAGACAATCCCCATGACGCGCGCCTGGCCGACGACGCACACCTCACCTGCGAAACCTGCGGATATGAAAACGAAGCCCGCTGCTTCTAGCCCTAGCCGTCCTTGAAATCCCAAGGGGCGGTGCCTCCGGCGGCCGGGCGGAACGATCCGCCCGGACCCATCGCCAGGAACCAGTCCCTGGACCCAACAGGGCTTCGCTGCGTCACGGAGGACGCGGCTCGCCAAAACAGGACAACGACGCGACCACGGGCGCGACCAACAACACAAGCCCTCCGGCTTTCCTTTTCTTTGACCGGGCGGCTGACGCCTCTGGATCATAGCAGCCCGCCGAACCCGTCAACATCCGCACGCGAGCCGCCGCGCGGCGCCGGGGGGGCCCTCGGCTGGTGG
>OASQ01000534.1_pt1 | contig 12468 bp, 10 predicted proteins | sample 1475771 | NCBI WGS metagenome assembly OASQ01 (sample SAMEA2579910, study PRJEB22360) | human gut metagenome | reverse complement strand
CCGCCGATCCTGCGGCTTACGCCGCGATGAGCGCGCATTGCCGTTCATTCGTGGCAGAGAACTGTAATCAAGAGGAATACATCCGGAATCTCGTCTCCCTGTATCAAGAACTAATTGACCGGAAGGTGGTGGCCTAACCCATGGCCGAGAAGAAACTCAACGGAACCGTAATCGTAACGTACCGCTGCAACGCGCGCTGCACCATGTGCAACCGCTACAAGGCTCCCAGCCGTCCGGAGGAGGAGCTCTCCCTCGACGTGATCAAGAAGCTCCCGCGCATGTACTTCACCAACATCACCGGTGGCGAGCCCTTCATCAGGACCGACCTTGCGGATATCGTGCGCGAGCTGTACAAGAAGTCCGACCGCATCGTCATCTCCACCAACGGCTTCTTCACCGACCGCATCATCGCCCTTGCCGAGGAATTCCCCCAGGTGGGAATCCGCATCTCCATCGAGGGTCTGCAGCAGACCAACGATGAGATCCGCGGTCTCCAGAACGGCTTCAACCGCGGCTACGAGACGCTCAAGAAGCTCGTGGAAATGAAGCACCCGGACGTGGGCTTTGGCATGACGGTGCAGGATCGCAACGCTGCGGACTTGGTGCCGCTGTACAAGCTTTCCGACGAGCTCGGCATGGAGTTCGCCACCGCCAGCCTGCACAACAGCTTCTACTTTGTCGAGGCGAAGAACATCATCAAGGACCGTCCCATGGTGGCCCAGAACTTCGAGGACCTGGTAAACGAGCTCCTCAAGTCCAACGAGCCCAAGAAGTGGTTCCGCGCGTACTTCAACATGGGCCTCATCAACTACATCTATGGGCAGAAGCGCCTGCTCCCGTGCGATATGGCGTTCGACACGTTCTTCATCGACCCCTACGGCGACGTCATGCCCTGCAACGGCACCAAGGAGAAGCTCGTTATGGGCAACCTTAACGACGAGTCTTGGGATGAGCTGTGGGAGAGCGCCCAGGCCGAGAAAGTGCGCGGCTGCGTGCGCCACTGCGACCGCAACTGCTGGATGATCGGCTCCGTGTCTCCTGCCATGCACAAGTACATCTGGAAACCCGCGTCGTGGGTGCTGGCGCACAAGCTCAAGCCCGGCAAGAAGTTCGACATGCACGAGCTCCCCATCGTGCGCGACTACGAGTCGGGCAAGGTGACGAAGGAGGAGCTGGACGCTCTTTCCACCTGCGACATGCACGCCGCGATCAACGACGGCCTTTCCGACGCAAGCCGAGCCGACGCGCACGTGTACGAGACTGAGGAGGCGCTGTAGTGCAGCCGGGTGGAAAAATCGAATGCAAAAATTCAGAAATAGCGGTTGCTCGATATCAATCGGAGGAAACACGTGAAAGTATCCTGCATAACCAGGCACGCAATCTCTAATTATGGCTCCCTGCTCCAGGCATATGCGACACAACGAGCGGTAGAGAGCTTGGGGCATGAGTTCGAGATTATGGACTATGTACCTGCTTGTGAGGACGTATCCCAGCAGGTGAGGACGCTTCTTTCGACAAAGCCGTCCTGGAACGGGAACCCGTTGAAGAAGTCTGTCTACAGACTTCTGATGGAGCCTGAGACAAGGGTGGCGGGCAAGCGGTTTGCGCGTGAGCGTTCCCAGCTGCTTAAGATGAGCCCTCACTATGCATCCCTGGAGGAGCTGAAGGCTAATCCGCCCAAGGCCGATGTCTATATGACTGGAAGCGATCAGGTGTGGGGTCCCATCAGCTCGGGCGCATACGACCTGTCATACGCGCTTGAGTTTGCTCCCGAGGGCGCAAGGCGCATCTCATATGCGGCAAGCTTTGGTAAGAAGAATATGCCGGATAGCGTGCGCCCCAGGTTTCTCGAGGACCTTCGAGCATATGAGGCCGTGTTCGTACGCGAGGATGCCGCGCGCGAGCAGCTTGCCTCGTGGGGCATAGAGGCCGGACAGGTTGTCGATCCCACGCTGCTGCTTGATGGCGAGGCGTGGAGAAGGATGGCGGCACCTGCCCCGAAGGGCGAATACATCCTCGTCTACCAGATTCACAGCGACCCGACGGTGGGGCAGTACGCCGTGAAGGTTGCCAAAAAGCTTGGCTTGCCCCTGATACGGATCTCCGCAAGCCTGCACCAGGCCTCACGCGAGGGCAAGTTCAAGTGGCTGCCGACGCTTGCTGAGTTTCTCTCGTATGTCGACAACGCAGCATGCCTAGTCACGGACTCGTTCCACGGTACGGCTTTTGCCATAAATCTCAATACGCCGCTGGTAGAAGTGCTGCCCAAGAACGGAACCTCGAGCAGGAACGTGAGTATTCTGCGACTCACGGACCTCACGGACAGAGTGCTTCAGAATCTAGATGATGTCGAGTTAGCATCCAAGCAGATTGACTTTGGTCGGGTCAACGACGTGATGGGTGCGGAGAGGGAGAAGTCCCTAGCGCAGCTCAAGAGCATGATTGAGGAGTAGGGCATTGTCAAACGTTGGCACTAGGACGGTATGCAAGAAGGATATGTGCGCTGGCTGTATGGCCTGCGTCGATTCATGCCGACATGGAGCGATTGCCATTGAGGATACGATTGAGGCGTATAACGCCCGTATTGATCCTACAAGGTGCGTGGGATGTGGACTGTGCGAGAAAACGTGTCCCCAGATGGTATCCCCATCTTCGTTGCGTCCTCTCGAGTGGCTACAGGGGTGGGCGAAAGATACATCGCTCAGAATGTCATCTTCGTCCGGGGGTCTGGCTACGGCCATCTCGGAGGCGTTTGTGGCGTCAAATGGATTAGTGTGTTCATGTGCACAGGAGGGCGGTGAGTTCCGGTTCCACCTCACTTCTGATGCGGATTACTTGAGGAGGGCCCAAGGCTCCAAATATGTCAAAAGCAATCCGCTTGGTGCGTACCGCGAGGTTAGGGAGGCCCTGCAAGGTGGTCAAAGGGTTCTCTTTATCGGTCTTCCTTGTCAGGTTGCTGCGATGCGTAACTTCGTTGGAAGCCGTTTAGCCGATTCCCTTTACACCATCGACCTTGTCTGTCATGGTTCACCGTCCCCCAAGGTCCTGAGCCGATTCTTGGAAGAGACAGGTAACAACCTGTCTAATGAGCTGATACTGGACTTTCGAAAGAAAGTCCAGTTTCAGCTCCGCTATCGCGGAGCTGAAACTGTGGGTAGGACGGGTGTCCGCGATCGCTACTCGATTGCTTTCCTCTCGGGTTTACCGTATACGGAAGGCTGCTACTCCTGCCGCTACGCCAAGGGTGATCGTGTCTCCGATATTACGCTTGGCGATTCATGGGGTAGCGAGCTTTCTGATGAGGTCGCGAACGGGATATCCCTCGCACTTGTGCAGACAGACAAGGGTCGAGAACTGTTAGAAATGACGGACCTTGAGCTTTTGCCGGTTGATCCTGGTCTAGCTGTGGCCAACAATGAACAGCTTCAACGTCCTTCGACGAAGCCTATAGAAAGAAATACCTTTATGGACGGCTTTCGTAACGGGGTACGGGTTAACCGACTCGTTCTCAGGGCGAGGCCAAAAGACTGCGCCAAGTACTTGGTCAAGGATATACTGCTTGCACTGGGTTTGCTCAGGGGTTAACACATCGAGAGCGTTTGCTTTAGGCATTAATGATAAGGTAATCCATATGTTGAGTAATTCCAAGGTGCCAAAGTGCGTCGTATTAATGGCGTCATACAACGGCATCCCATTTATTTCAGAACAAATTGACAGCATTCTCTCGCAGGCTGAAGTTGACGTACGTCTTTTTGTCCGTGATGACGGGTCATCTGATGGTACTCGTGATCTTCTGCAGCGCTATGCAGATGAGGGCAGTCTGACTTTGTTAACAGGAGAAAACCTAGGACCTGCTTTAGGGTTTTTGACGTTGTTGCGGAATGCTCCCGAAGCTGATTACTATGCGTTTTCCGACCAAGATGATATTTGGGATAGCGATAAACTGATAACTGCGATTAAACAGCTTAAGAAGCAGGAGAATTTGGCTCTTTATCATTGCAATTCAAGACTTGTAGATTCAGCTGGTAATGAGATGGGCCGGTTAACCTATGGGCAACAAAGGTGCATATCTTATCGAGATAACGACCCTCTCAACCAGCTTTGCATTGGGTCACCTATGGGATGTACGCAAGTATTTGATAGGCGTATTTGGGAAGTTGTTTGCTTGCATGAGCTGCCCCATCCCGTCATCATGCATGATAAGCTGATAGCTAATCTATGCGTGCTGCTGGGTTATCGGATTGTTTTCGATGCTTCTCCTCATATGGGATATCGCCAGCATGGTCGTAATGTGGTCGGTGTGAGTACTGATTTACCATCTAAAGTGATTGAGAAAATCAATAGTTTTTGTCATCCGCGAGAGATTACTCTTGCAAAGCAAGTTACTGGACTTCTTTCAACTTATTCCGACTGCATTCTTCCTCCAGAGCGTGCTCTTGGAGAGTTGGTATCGAAAATGGACGCTTCTTTCATGGCTAGGTGCAGGGTTTCTTTCTCTTCGAGGCTGAATTTCGGCAGTCTACAAGAGGGCCTTTTCAATAGATCTCTCCTCTTGTTTGGGAAGCGATGATATGAGTAAAAGCATCCCCAAACCGCACAATAGTGGGTACGTCCTAGCGCTTGCCTTTTGCGACTATCTCAAGGACAAGACCGGCACCCCAAAGGCTATTATGGCGAGTCAGCAGGCCATGGCGTCGCACGGCATAAGTTACGTCTATCTCCACTCGGTTAAGAAGACCCTGTTCAGGGACGACCAGATGCTATTTTGCGAATTCGGGGTTACGGTCGACGGGGTGGAGGCTGGTGTTTTCAGTATTGCCCAGGTGTGCGAGGCCCTTTGCAGCTGGCAAAAAAGCGGCTTCAGCCTTCTTGAGCTTCATATCCACCACCTTCTGTACGTGAGCCTTGAGAAAGTCTCCGAACTGCTAAAAGTTACAGGCAAAACACCGGTCAGGGCCTTTCTCCACGACTATTACCTGTGTTGTACAAGCTATAACCTCCAAAATAGGAGCGGCTTTTGTGACAGCTCAAGGCTCGGCGACGCTCCCTGCGAGAAATGCCCCCACTTCAGTAACAGCCTTCGTGTGGAGTCGAAGATCCAAGGGCTGTTTGACTCCATCAAAAATCTCCGTTTTGTTGCACCTTCGACCTATACGAAGAATCGGTTTCTCTCATTCAGGCCCCAATACGAGGGCCTTGTTGATGTAATACCGCACCAAAAGCTGCTTGGAGAGTATCTGGGCAACAGACGTCCTCTGAACGCAGGGGAGCGCATCAGGGTTGCCTTTCTGGGGATGCCGAGGAAGACAAAGGGCTGGGAGACCTGGCTTCGCCTCGTATCTGCGGTCGATGAACAAGAGTACGAGTTCTTCGTCTTCAACAGCTCGAACGATATGTATCCAGGGATGAACAAGCGGTTTGTCGAATTTGATGAGAAGCACCCAAATGCCATGACCGACTCTCTCAGGGAGTGCGAGATTGCCATCGTTGTCATGTGGCCATCTTGTCCAGAGACCTATAGCTACACCTGTATGGAATCTTACTCCGCAAACGCTTATACGATTTCGAGTGCATGTGCAGGCAATGTCGCCGACTTTGTCGTTGAACATGGGTCCGGTTTGGTGCTGAATAACGAGGAGGAGCTAATCGGGCTGTTTAGGGATAAGAGCCGGCTTATCAGGGAGGTCAATCGTTTCAGGAGCGGAAAGCCTGGTCCGCTCGATCTTGTCGATTCAGATGAGATCGTAGACCTGCTTCCATGCTCCTCGGTAGGTCTCAACACGGGAGTTCACATGCACACGAGGCTGATTGAACGTGTGCTGCTGGAGGTACTCAATGCAAGATCATAGGCATGCGAGGCTCGTTATAAATAAAGCGGAGGAGCGGGCTGGTCGAAGAGGTCGTTGGTATCTCCCTAATAAGCAAGGCGTTCTAACCGTTTGCATGGGTGACCTGGCGGATGCGACGATCGTTATAGGTATCTTGGCGCAGGTTTTCTTCCTTGAGTACTATGGTCTGGGGCGATACCTCAACTGGGTAATTACCGGCATGATTTGCGTGAGGGCGCTCTTCTCCGGATGGAAATATAGCGGTAGAGCGCTACTACTTGGGCTGATTACCGTTGCAGGGTGGCTGTCTGGTGCCCTCTTGGGTGGCAATATGGAAACGTTTAGGGCGAATATTTTGCTGCTCCTCTACCCGTTTGTCTATACGCTTTACTTCTTTCTTTTGGTCACTAACAAGAGGGATTTTCTTCTTGGACTCTTTGATGCAGGTTTTCCGGTCTTCAACGCCATATTGCTTCTCAATATGGCGATCATGTTTATCCAGTACTCTACCCATGGGATGATCGCTGCGACAACGAACGACATCAGTTACTTCGAGGACAATATCTCCGGTCTGTTCTCTTATGCGTCCGTCCATGCGGTGGCCCTTTACACTTCATTCGTCGTGCTCTACAACTTCGTCTGGATTAGGAGGCTTCGGGGTCCTCTCTGGCCATCCCTTGCCATCGCTTACAACGTCTGCCTTATCGTCCTGTCCTTCTATCTTGCGACACTCAACGATAATAAGGCGCTCTTCATAATCCTTCCTCTCGTTTTAGTGATGTTCTGGCTTATTTCAGTCATGAAGGGAGAAGCGGATGTTTCGGGTCCCTTCTTTTGGCTTGTCGCCTTGTATTTTATCCTGACAATTGCATACGCCTTGGTGCCTGCGTTCCAGATCCTCGTGGATACGCAAGTGTTTGGTCTGTTCGATATGGTTGGCAGTTCAGCTTCCGTCGGTACTGCTGCCGACGGCAGTAACGAGAGGATTGCTATCATCGGCTTCGCTCTCTTGAGACCGGCTACATGGAGTCTCGGAGAGGGTCTTGGAGCCTCAAGCTTCTACGCGTCCGGGTTCATGTCGTTTAACCACTTTGGTCAAGCGGATATGGGGTCTTTCTTGATTCTCATGGGGGTTTGGGAGACGGCAGCGTATGTAGCGTTTTTCCACTCCGTGGTTAGTGAGTTTATGGAGCAGGAAAAAGGATCTAATGGCCGGATTGTTCGTTTGCTCCTTTTGCTAACAATTCTTATTACCTTTCTGTATACGCAGTGCTTTACAAGGGTGAACTGCTGCTTGTGCCTACTGCTGCTCTGTGGAGCGCTGGCTTGGTCGTGGAATTCCTCGGCTGCAGACTATTTGATTATTGATAGAGACGAAGAACAGGTTTGAACATGAAAATAGGCATTTCCACATTTACGCATGGGGACAACTATGGGCAGAGGCTCCAGAACCTTGCTGTCCAAGAAACTCTCAAACTCTCGGGTGCAGATGTCCTTACGTTCAGACAGAAGGACTCGAGATCTGCCAAATACAAGCTCAAGTCTTTGGCTTCGCTCATTCCAAAGGGGCTTGCCGTTGCCCACATCCAGAGGCATCGTTCGTTTGAGGATTTCAATTCCCGTAACATTTCCTTTAGCCGGGAGGTTATATCTGATTCCAACCCTCCACGTGACATTAAATCCTATGACTTTTTCGTTGCTGGGAGCGACCAAGTTTGGTCTCCGTATTCCCCTGACGCTAACTCCACTATGTTTCTCACGTTTTCGCCAAGAGAAAAGCGCATTGCTTTTTCGCCAAGCTTGGCAGCTCCGACGATTCCCGAGGAGAAGCGTGAGCTGTTCCACGGCTATTTCGACGGGTTTGATAGGCTGTCCGTTCGTGAGCAGAAGAGCGCCGAGCTTATAAACAGTCTGTACGGCTTAAAGGCCGAGGTGTTGATTGACCCAACACTGATGTTTGACGGCTCCTGGTGGGAAAGGTATGAAAAAGAGCCGCACTGCGGGCTTCCAAATGATTATGTATTGACGTACTTCCTCGGGAGTGCAGCTTACGAAGAGAGGGTTGCCGAAATCTGTGATTCACTTAGCTGCAAGAGGGTCGATTTACTAGGGGATGCGCGCTACTACGCCCTCGGGCCTTCAGAGTTCCTCTATGCCGTCCGTCACGCAAAGCTTGTAGCGACAGATTCATATCACGGATCAATTTTCTCGATCTTGTTCGGGAAGCCGCTGATTTATTGCCCTCGTGAGTCCACTGGTCCAGACATGAGCAGCCGATTCGACACGCTAGCCAGCGAGCTGGGTGTTTCTTTCGTTGAGCGGTCAATTCTTTCCGTATGTAATTCGGAACTGCTCGAGAGTGACTATTCAAAGGCGTATGACAGGTTGCCAGCTCAGAGGAAGATCGTTGTTGAATTCCTCGATAGATGTGGATTGAGCATTCCCTCGGAGGCCGCCCGTGGCTAGCCAGCGTAAGGCGGGCGCCCTCCTCGGCTACGCCAACATCCTCGCAAAGAACCTCGTCAACCTCGTCTACACGCCGATGCTACTATCCTACGTGGGGCAGGCGGACTACGGCGTCTTCCAGAGCTCGAACTCCTTTGTCTTCTCGCTGACGCTCCTGTCCTTCGGCTTCTCCGAGGCCTACGTGCGCTTCTACACGCAGACGGTGGCGCACGGCGGCGAGCGCGACATCCGGCACCTGAACGGCATGTACCTCACGCTTTACGTCGCCGTCACAGCCGCGGCGGTCGCCCTCGGCATGGGCTTCTCCGCAAACGCCGGCGCGGTGTTCTCGGCCGGGTTCACCGAGGCGCAGGTCTCGCTCGCCCGGGAGCTGCTCGCCATCATGACGCTCAACGTCGCCTCGACGTTGTTCACCGTCGTGTTCAATTCCTACATCACGGCGCACGAGCGCTTCGTCTACCAGCAGACCAGGCAGCTCGTCACCACGCTTGCGACGCCGCTGTGCGCCTGGGCCCTGCTGGCCGCCGGTATGGGGCCCGTGGGCGTTGCCCTAGCACAGCTCGCGGTGAACCTCGTCCTGCTCGCCCTCAACGCGCGCTACGCCATCGTCGTGCTGGGCATGCGCTTCGAGCTCAGGGGTGCCGACTGGGGCGTCATGCGCGGCATCGCCGCCTTCAGTGCCTGGATCTTCGGTAACCAGGTCTGCGAGATGGTCAATCAGAGCGTGCCCAACATCATGCTGGGGGCCATCTCGGGCGCGACTGCGGTATCTCTGTTCGCGGTGGCCGTGAACATCCGCCAGGTCTTCTACTCGCTCTCCACCACGATGTCGAACGTCTTCATTCCGAAGGTCAACCGCATCGTCGCCACCTCGGACGACAACGCCGAGCTCACTCGCCTTATGACGCGCGTGGGCCGCTACCAGATGGTACTGTTTTGCTGGGTGTACGGAGGTTTCGCTATTCTCGGGAAGTTTTTCGTGACGAGGTGGGCGGGCCCGGGCTTCGCCGAGGCCTACTGGCTCGTGCTCGCCATGACGCTACCCGTCATGGTGCCCCTCTGTCAGAACGTCGGCATCGAGATCCAGAGGGCCAAGAACATGCACCACGCCAGGAGTCTCGTCTACCTTGCGATGGCGGTCGGGAACGTTGCCTTCACCGCCGCGGCCGCCCCGGCGCTGGGGCCGTGGGCCCCCGCGATCGCCTATGTCGTCAGCATCGTGCTCGGCAACGGACTGTGGATGAACTGGTACTACCAGAAGCGGGTCGGTCTCGACATGCTCTTTTTCTGGAAGCGGAACCTGCCGGTGCTGCTCGCCTGGGGTGGCGGCACCCGCCGCCGTTGGGGCAGCCTGGGCTGCCGTCACCGTCGCCTGCCTCGCTGGCACGGCGGTCCTGCCCGTCAACGGATGGCCCGCGTTCCTCGAGTGGGGCGCCGTTTACAGCGCGCTTTTCGCCATAGCCCTTTGGCTCGCCGTCCTAACGAAGGACGAACGTATCGCGGTCGTCTCTCGTCTCCCGTTCCTTAGATAGGGTCCATCATGAATGATTCCGAGAAATCCCCGAGGGTCGTCTCGCTTGGCGACCGTTGCTGCGGCTGCGGCGCGTGCGCTGCCCGCTGCCCCAAGTCAAGCATCTCCATGGAACCCGATGATTGTGGCTTCCTACACCCCACCGTCGACGCCTCCGGGTGCGTAGGCTGCGGGGCGTGCGACGCCGTATGCCCGGCGCTCAACGCCCCTGGGGAGGACGGGTGCGAGTTCGCCCTCTGGGCGAAGGCTCATGACGTCGGCTTGCTCGATAGATCGTCGTCGGGCGGCGTGTTCGGTCTACTCGCCGGTGACGCTCTCTCGCGCGGCGGTGTTGTGGCGGGCGCCGCGTGGACGGACGGTTGCCGCGAGCTTCGTCACGTGCTCGTGGAGGACAGGCCGGCGCTCGGCGCCGTTATGCGCTCGAAATACGTTCAGAGCGCGGTTGGCCGCGGCGTCTTCGAGGGCGTCCGCGCTGCCCTGCGTGAAGGCAGGCCGGCGCTCTTTGCCGGTACTGCATGCCAGGTGGCTGGCATGCGCTCATACCTGGGGAAACTCGCCGACTCTGACCTCTTCCTCGGCGTCGACGTCATCTGCCACGGTGTTCCGTCTCCAGAGCTCTGGTCGCGCTGGGTCGACTACCGTGGTGAGGCCTTCGGGTCGGACGTCTGCGACGTCAATATGCGGAGTAAGACAACCGGATGGTTGTCTTTCTCCGCTATGTACAAGCACATAGCGGAGAAAGACAACACCGGGGACACCGAGTCCCAGATATTCGGCAAAGACTGGTACATGAAAGCGTTTCTGGCCAATGCGAGCCTTCGTTCGTCCTGTCTGGCATGTCCAGCAAAGCGCTCCAGCGGCGCCGATATCACGCTCGGTGATTTCTGGGGGTTCCAGAATACCCATCCCGAGGTCGACAACTCCAAGGGCGTATCTGCCGTCCTATGCAATACCGAGAAGGGCGTGCGGGCATTCGAGGCTATTTCTGGGCTTACTGCAAACGGTCCGGCGACGCTTGATGGGGTAATCGCGGGCAACCCTAGCCTCGTCCATTCTGTCACGCCTTATCCAAAGCGCGACGAGTTCTTGAACGACGTGTCTGCCGGGCTTTCCATCCCAGATCTCATGGACAAGTGGGATTTCCGTCCCACTCTCTGGCAGCGTGTCCGCGGCAAGCTTGGTGGTATTAAACGACGACTAAAGAGACTCGTTGGAAGGAGAGCATAGATGGCCAAGGATCGCTACCTTCAAGCTCTTCGTGGGCTTGCGATTTCCGCAGTGGTGCTTATCCACTGTCTTCCTCAATGTGCCGCGTCGGTCGCCATTCGCCCATTCCTCAACTTTTCTGTTGCGTTGTTCTTGTTTTTATCCGGTGTTCTTACCGACGAGCGCAAATTTAATGCGGGGGGGGTCTTCGACGCCGCATTAGCAAGGTTGCCGGACCTTATGCGTTCTGGAGCGTTATCTATCTTGCGGCGTTTCCCGCCCTTCATGGGCGTCTGGGTTTCTGGCGTTCGCCGTGGGCTCCGTATCGGCTCAGATGTACTATCTATTGGTCTATTCACAGCTTGTGCTGCTTACTCCGGTACTGTTCAGGCTCCTTTCACGGTATAGGTTCTTTGTCTATTGTGTGACACCGGCTTGCTTGCTTCTAAGGGAGCTCGCTGCCGTTGCCGGTATCGCATTGCCTCTAATACAGGTTTTCTGCCCCATGTGGCTCATCTTTTATGTTTTCGGTCTCGACTGGAGGCGTTGGGCTGCGCTCATTGAAGGACGAACCACTCAGCTTGTTGCAGTGCTCTTTATATTTTTAATAATTCAGGAGGTCGCAGGCTTCTGGTGGTATTTGACTGGCGATTTCAATATGGCCACAACTCAGCTTAAGCTCGGTTCTGCCGCGACCTCTTTAGCTGTGATCGCGCTTCTTATGGCGGTTCCGGGATCATTCAAGTCGCGATTATCTTCTACTTTGCTTGTTGACCTTGGGAACGCCTCTTTTGGAATCTACCTCTGCCATATACTTGTTCTCAAGGCCGTTTGGAAACTGCTTGGATTATTCGTCATTCCACTTGGTGTTTCGACATTTGCTGTTTGGGCGCTAACTCTTGCCGGATCTTATTCGCTTGTATCACTTTGCGGTCGTTATTTGCCCGAACGAATTCACATCATTGTGGGATTATAAATTGATTTTCGATACTGGCGCTTTTCATAGCGTTGAAGCAAAGTGAGTCCATTACCAACATTTGGCACGCGATCATCGGTGAAGATACCGGACTTCCTGTTTTCGAACGAGAAGATGACTTTTTACTCAAAATGGCTGATTGGATTAACCAACCTGAAATAACCGGAATCAATCTCCCTTGGTCGAGCATCGAAAAATGGAAGGGGCAATTCAGGTAGCCATATTCCGCAGTCATTACCTTGCCTATTTCGTTAAGAATGAGGGGGTTTAGCAAAATAGGATACCCAAGTCTTATTTATCACTCGATCTAAAGCGCATTTCGATTGTAGAGGACAGATTAAATGAAAGGCATCATCCTCGCGGGCGGGTCCGGCACGCGCCTGTACCCGCTCACGCTCGTCACCAGCAAGCAGCTGCTGCCGGTCTACGACAAGCCCATGATCTACTACCCGCTGTCCACC
>OASQ01000530.1_pt1 | contig 12592 bp, 10 predicted proteins | sample 1475771 | NCBI WGS metagenome assembly OASQ01 (sample SAMEA2579910, study PRJEB22360) | human gut metagenome | reverse complement strand
GACGCTGCAAACGCCCCTAAGCGGCAATCTGACGTTCAATCGTCGGTCGCGTACCCAAAGTACGCTTCCCTCCTCTTTCACGTCACCTTGCTCGCCTAGGGGCGCTTTCGCTGACTTATGCTCGACCTGCGATTGTTTTGCTTTAGGTCGCCTATTCGCTGTAGCGGGTGGCGATGGCGGCTCGCACCATGCCGGCACTCATGAGGTAGGTCACCAGGAAGTAGCCACCGTATGCTGCCAGGAAGATTGCACAGGTGAGGCCCACGGTGCCGCCGATGCTCATATTTCCGAATATGCTCACCATCTCGATGATCACCTTAAGCGCCACAAAGGAGTGCGCCAAGCCCACTGCCAACGGGAACAGGAAGGATACCGCTTGCTGCGCCATCACCGAATGGCGAATCTGGCGGTCGTCGCAGCCGATCTGGGCCAGCACCGGATGGCTGCGGCTGCCGTCGGCCACGTTGGAGAGTTGCTGGATCGACAGAATCGCCGCGCATGCAACGACCAATACAAAGCCGATGTAGATGGCTAGGTAGCTAATAAGACCGTTCATTTGCGCTGCTTGCGTGTACATCTCGGAGCGTGTGATAAAGATTCCCCACGACCCCGGCTCCTTGCCGTCAACGAGCAGATTGTCGAGCAGAGTGTGTTTAATGCTCTCGTCTGCCTCGGTCGTATCCATCCCCTGTTTGTAGTTAACGAGCAGGCTACTGGAATACGGCTGCAGATTAAGCTGGGACAACAGCTCGTCGGCAACGACGACGGTACCCGGATTGCTGCCCATCGCCGAGTTGGCGATGGCCGCCGTATCTTCGTCCGACTTATCGGTTGCGGGCTTGAGCGTATGCCCGCCCAAGGTAAGGGCATGGCCGCCAGCCATATACTTGGTGTACAGGTCGACCAGCTCGCCGCCCATATCACACGTGAGCAGATACTGGTCGTGACCGATGTGCACCGGCTCCTCGCCCATCATCTGACGCAGTTTGTTGTACTGGCTCGCCGGCGTCACAAACAGACCCATCGTATCGGCATTGCTACCCCCGAACGCCTTGGGAAGCTTTTCGCCCATGATCTTGCACATCTCACTTGGGGTCACCGAAGGATTCGAGCCGCCAAATGGGTAACTCAGATACGAATCGATCTGCACATGCTCACCGGCAACATCGGCGATATTGACCTTCTTGCCGGTCTCGTCGTTGTTGCCCGCCGACTTGCCCTTGCCGTGCCATGCAGGGTACAAATCGACCGTTGTATCGGCCAGCACCATGCGATCGGCCTCAGACGGATTGACATACCCTTTGTACCCTTTGTAGTAGTCGAGCGTATCGGGCGTGTAATAGATATACGTCTGCGACATGTCGGCCGGATTATAGCGCTCCAGGTTTTCGTTCATCACGTTGGCGATCGACATACCGCACGTCACCGAGGTGATGGCCAAAAACAGAAGCATCGCGATAACGCCCATCGAAAAGCACACCGTGTTGACCTTGGCCGAAAGCTGACGCACGGTAAACATATTGAGGCCACGCCAATACACGCTGCGCAGGCTCTGCAGCAGCTTGATGAGCATGCCCGAGAGCCCCCAGAACAGGGCAAAGGTGCCCACGGTAACCATAGCGGTCGTAATACCAAACTGGTTCATGGCCTCTTGCAGCTTGCTGTCCGTCGCGGTTAGCGGGAACCCATCACGTAACAGACGGTAATAGGCCACGCCCACAAGCGCCACGCCCACGACAAAGATGGCAATCGCAATCCAGGGGTTGCGTGTCTTGATGCTCTCGTTGCGACGCTCGGCACCCATAAGCTCGATGAGTTTGGTACGACGCACGGCGCGAAGGTTCAGCAGTAGCGTGAGCACAAACATTACGAGCATGCAGGCAAGGGTCAGATTGAACGCATGCACCGAGAAAAAGAAGTGGAAATTGGCGATCTGCGTCTTAAAGAGCGAGGCCGTAAAGAACGTCATGAGCTGGGAGAGTCCCACACCCAGCACAATGCCGGCGACAAAGGCCACGACCGATACTATCACGGTCTCGAGCGCCATGATCGTGGCGACGCGCCCGCGCCCCATGCCGAGCACCTGGTACAGGCCAAACTCCTTCTTGCGGCGTTTCATGATGAAGTTATTGGCGTACACCATCAAAAAGGCCATGACACCGGCCAAAAAGTACGTCAGGTCGCCGAGCATGCTGCCCATTACCTGCGCCAAGCCCTTTTCATCGATTCCGGCGATGTCAACCTGCATCGAGATGGTGTTAAAGGCATAGAAGACCGTGACGCCCAGGGTGAGCGTCAAAAGGTAGACGAGGTAGTCGCGGCCGGCACGGCGGACGTTGCCCCAAGCGAGTTTACAGAGCATCGGAGCCCTCACCGCCCATCATGGCAACGACCTCCATAATGCGGTCGAAAAACTCTCGGCGGTCGGTGTCGCCGCGGCGCAGCTCGGTGAAGATCTTGCCGTCGCGGATAAACAACACACGGCTCGTGTAGCTGGCAGCAAAGCTGTCATGCGTGACCATGAGCACGGTGGCGCGTAGGCGGCGGTTAAGGGCCTCCAGGCTCTCGAGCAGCAGGCGAGCGCTCTTGGAATCGAGGGCGCCGGTGGGCTCGTCGGCCATGATCATGGTGGGATCGGTTACGAGCGCGCGAGCCGCGGCAACGCGCTGCTGCTGACCGCCGGACATCTGGTAGGGATACTTGTCGAGCACCTGACTGATGGACAGGCGCGCTGCCACATCCTGCACGCGGGTCGAAATCTCTGCCGAGTTTGTGCGGGCGATGGTGAGCGGCAGGGCGATGTTCTCGCGTGCCGTGAGCGTATCGAGCAGGTTGGAGTCCTGGAAGATAAAGCCAAGCTCCTCGCGGCGGAACTGCGAAAGCTTAGCCTGCTTCATGCGTGTTACGTCCTGCCCGTTGATGCGGATCGTGCCACTTGTGGCGCTATCGATGGTCGACACGCAGTTGAGCAACGTCGACTTGCCCGAGCCCGAGGCGCCCATGATGCCAACAAATTCGCCACGGTTGACGGTAAAGCTGACGTCATTGAGCGCGCGGGTCACGTTGCCCAGCGCTCCATATACCTTTTCGAGATGCGCGACCTCCAGTACCGGGGTCGCCATGTGCGTGGTTTGCATACCGAGTCCTTTCTTGCGATTAGTCTACGGCATCTATAGTCGCAAGAAGACGAGTCGGCTACCATCGATATGGCTTACGCTTGCCTTACCGTTGTGTAAGGTACGGGTAGCCGCCCTGCCACGTGTTGATGTTGAGAGAGGACTCCTGTTGAAGACTGTTCATGTTGCCGCTGGGATCATTCGCAAGGAAGGATCTGACGAGTTGTTTGCCGTGCAGCGCGGCTATGGCGACATGCAGGGACTTTGGGAGTTCCCCGGCGGCAAGCTCATGCGCGGCGAGACACCCGAAGACGCCGTACGCCGCGAGCTCATGGAAGAGCTGCAGGTAAAAGTCACCAACCTGCGCGATTTCTACACCGTTGAGTATGACTACCCCGATTTCCATCTCTCGATGGAGTGTTACTACTGCTCGCTGGCCAAAGAGTCTGGCGAGCCCCAGAAGCATGACCGTCAGCTTGATATCCGCTGGATTCCACGCACCTCGCTTGCCACCGTTGAGTGGATGCCCGCCGACAAGGGGCTCATTGATGCCCTGATTGAGCTGAAGGAAGATCGGCTCGAGGCCAACGGCACTGCCAACGACGCCGAGGCCACCACGACCGACGAGCCCGCCACCAAACCCAAGCGCAAAGCCAAGCGCCGCAGCAAGAAGCGACCCAAGCCCGGTCTGCTCGACGGCATCGATACCTCGGACCTCTCCGCTGACGAGCGCGAACTGGTGCGCCGTCGCGCCGCCATCAAAAAGTCCATGAAGGGCAACAAGCGCGCCAACACCAAGCCCGAGCTGCTCGTACGACAACGCCTACGGGCCGCGGGCCTTACGGGTTATCGCTTGGAATGGAAGGTTCCCGGCAAGCCCGACATCGCCTTTCCCGGGCGCAAGATCGCCATCTTCGTCAACGGCTGCTTTTGGCATCGCTGCCCTAAGTGCAATCCGAGCCAGCCCAAGCGCAATGTTGAGTTTTGGGAGGCAAAGTTCCGCCGCAACGTCGAGCGCGACCGCGCTGCCGTGGCAGCACTCACTCAAATGGGCTGGACACCCATAACCATCTGGGAATGCGAGCTCAAAAAAGACTGCATCGACGCCACCATGGAAAAGGTCATCGAGCAGGTGCGCGCCGCAGAGCCGCAGCGCTAGGAACGAGCCGCCCACACGCCTCACACAGGCGAGCCATATCCGCGTCACAAACCTTAGAAAGTCCTTAAGCTCAAAACCTTTCAAGAGTGTTACTCGATACCTCTGACCTGCAGTTTCATCGTAACACCAAACCAGGTTAAGCCTTTCTTTAGCGCTTCTTTGCAGCAGCCGCGGCATAATACTGCCAGCGCACGGGACCTAGCAGCACACCCCGTGCGCAACCTTTTGGTGGACATCGAGGAGGCCGCATAAGCATGCATTCTTCCAATGCCGTAACACGGCAGCCATCCCTAAAACATGCAGACCTTTTCTCCTTCCCCCCGACACAGAGAGACGGCCTCCTCGACTCCCCCACCACAAAAGCCAAACGCTCGACCAACCAGAGGCACAACTTGCGAGCATCGTTCGAAAAGCTCCAAGCATCCCTAGACAAAACCTTCCCCAACCAAGCCCGGGCATACTAACCCCCACCAACAAAGCGCCCCTCGCACCCCATCCTTTCCGCTCTAACGCCACAAGGGCGACGACCTCGAGTAGGTCAACCTGGGAGGGACGAGGGCTTAGTTCCCCAATCTTTCCGCAGGAGGCAAAAAGCCTCGCCGCACGAAGTGCGCAGCGAGGCTTTTTGCATGCCCGAGGACGATTGGGGAACTAAGCCCTCGTCCCTCCCCGGGATATGTAGCGAGTCGGAGTACCCTTGCTGTTACTCTGCCTTGCCCACAGAGTTGAGGTTGGTCATGCGGATCTTAACCAGCTCGGTGATCTCACGCATGCCCTCCTTGGCCGGCTTCTTGGGATCGAAGCAGGCGGGGTTCTCGGCCATGTAGGCCATGAAGCCCTTGGTGTAGGCCTGACGCAGCTCGGTGGCGTAGTTAACCTTGCAGATGCCGTTCTTCACAGCCTCGGCAACCTGCTCATCGGGCACACCGGAGGTGCCGTGCAGAACCAGCGGCACGTCGACGGCGTCGCGGATGGCCTTGACCACGGACTGCTCGATGTGCGGATCGCTCGTGTACACGCCGTGGCTGGTACCAACGCCAATAGCGAGGGAGGTGCAGCCAGTGCGCTCGACGAACTCCTTGGCCTCGGCAGGATCGGTGTAGGGGCTCTCGCCCTCAACCGCGGGACCGTCGTCCTCCTTGCCGCCAACCTTACCGAGCTCAGCCTCGACGGGCACGCCCATGGCGCGGCCAGCATCGGCGACGGACTTGGTCAGGGCGATGTTGTCCTCGAAGGACTCGTGCGAACCGTCGATCATGACAGAGGTGTAGCCGGTGCGGAAAGCCTGCATGCAGCGATCATAGCCATCGCCGTGATCGAGGTGCAGAGCGACGGGCACGGAAGCGCGCTCGGCGGCAGCCTTGACCATGCCGTAGAAGTAGTCCAGACCAGCGGTCTTGATGGTGCCCGGGGTGGTCTGCATGATGACGGGGGACTTGGTCTCCTCGGCAGCGGCCAGAACGGCCATAACAAACTCGAGGTTCTCGACGTTGAACGCGCCGACGGCGTAGTGGCCGGCCTGAGCGTCCTTGAGCATCTTTTCGGTGGTAACAAGTGCCATGAGCGTTTGCTCCTCTCCCTCGCCCGCATCTGGACATCGGGCGTAGTTGTTCACAAGGCGTTTTACCTTGCGTTTTACTGCGCTCATTGTATGAAATTCAGCGGCTTTGCACGTGCGAGATATTGAGCCCATGCAGGTCAATACAGTCGTTTTTGAAAAGTAAACGGAAGGAATTTGAACCGAGCGGACATGTTCGATATTGAATTTTGAGCGTTCAGCGTCTTTCTTTTATAGAAAAGATAAGTAATCGAAAGGTATTTTCTTACTCAAAAAGAAAATGAACGAAAATAGAGTCAACACAATTCCTGCAAATTTAGCCGAGAATGGAGCAAGCATGGCCCAAGCCACCAACCGTGCTTTTGCTGACGAACGCCGTACCGCGATTATGGAAATGCTCGATCATAACGCCTCGGTGCAGGTAGCAGAAATCGCCCAGACCTTTGGCGTGTCCTCCGTCACCGCCCGCGCCGACCTGGACGCCCTCGCCGAAGCAGGCAAGCTGCGCCGCACGCACGGCGGTGCCGTCTCGCTCCACAAACGCCTGACCGTCTCCACGCAGGATCGCCGCATCAATGTCAACGTCGCTGCCAAGCAGGCCATCGCGCAAAGCGCCATCGAGCTCGTCAATGACGGCGACACGCTGCTCGTCGACTCGGGCACCACGGCGCTCGAGTTCGTCCGGCTCCTCGATCAGCGCGACGGTATCACCGTCATCACGGCAGACATTACCATTGCCGATTACATCGACGAGAGCATGCCCTCGGTCGATGTCGTCATGCTGGGCGGGGCGCTGCGCAAAGGCCATCGTTATTTGTACGGACCGCTCACTATGCAGGCACTCCAAATGGTCCATGCCGATCTGGCCGTCATGTGCCCCGGCGCCTTTGTCTCCAGCTGCGGCTTTACGACCGACTTTCCCCAGATGGCCGAGACCAAAACGGCTATGATCGCCGCGGCCCATCAAAGCGTCGCCCTCATGGACGCCAGTAAGGTCAACGGACGTGGCATGTACCGTTTTGCCGAGCTGACCGATGTCGACGCCATCGTGATGGACCGAGACCCCGAAGGCGCCGTCGCCACCTCAATCGCCAAGACCGCCGACGGCGCACGTCCAGCCCTCATCATCGCCGTCAACTAAATAAAAACCACCACAAAGGTGCCTGTCCCCTTTGTGGTGGTTGTGATGGTTGAGCGTCAAAAGTGAACGTGTCGCTACTTGGACAGCTCGTCGGCGAGGGCCTCGATCTGAGCGCGCGAGGCGTCGTTGAGCGAGCCCAGCACGGTCACCTTGTTCTGCGCCAGGGTGATGTCCTTCATGCCCTCGAGCTCCTTGGTCATAACCTTGGCAGCAGCGGGCGCCCAAGAGCCGGCCTCGACGAGCGCCACGGTGCGGTTCTGGTAGGCATGCTCGGCGAGCGTATGGATAAAGGTGCTCATGAACGGGAAGATCTCGCCCTGATAGGTGATGGAAGCGAGCACCAGGCGGTCGTAGCGGAACGCATCCTCAACGGCCTCGGCCATGTCGTCGCGAGCCAGGTCAAAGACGGAAACCTTCTGGCCGCGAGCCTCAAGCGCAGAAGCGAGCTCCTCAACGGCAGCCTTCAGATGGCCATACACACTCGCATAGGCAATCGTGATGCCCTTGTCCTCGGGCTGATAGCTCGACCAGGTGTTGTAGGTGTCGAGGTAATAGCCCAGGTTCTCGCTAAGAACAGGACCGTGAAGCGGGCAGATGATCTGGATGTCCAGATTGGCGGCCTTCTTGAGGACGGCCTGCACGAACTTGCCGAACTTACCGACGATGCCAAAGTAGTAGCGGCGAGCCTCGCAAGCCCAACCCTCGGGATCCTCGATGTCGTTGGCGCCAAACTTGCCAAAGCCGTCGGCGCTAAAGAGCACCTTGTCGGTGGACTCGTAGGAGAAGAGCACCTCAGGCCAGTGAACGTTGGGGGCGCCGACAAAGGTCAGGCTGTGGCCGCCCAGGTCGAGCACATCGCCCTCTTTGACGACCATCTTGCGCTCGGGGAAGTCGGTGCCAAAGTAGTTGACCATCATGCGGAAGGCACCCATGCTGGCCACGATCTGCGCCTGGGGATAGCGCTCCATAAAGGCAGCGATGCCGGCGGAGTGATCGGGCTCCATGTGATGAACGACCAGGTAGTCGGGCGTACGACCATCGAGCACGGCCTCGAGGTTGCCGAGCCACTCGTCGACAAAGTCAGCGTCAACCGAATCGGCGACGGCGATCTTGTCGCCCAAGATAACGTAGCTGTTGTATGCCATACCGTTCTCGGACACGTCGTACTGGCCCTCGAACAGGTCGATGTCGTGATCGTCGACGCCAATGTAGCGGATATCCTTGGTGATCTCCATCAGGCAAAGCCTCCTAGATAGACAAAAGAACCCGTCTATCATAACACTCGTCTTCATAGCCACGGCTATCTGCCAGCATCCTTATCGATTGTTATTGAGGCGGAATATACCGCCGTTGACCTGCAAAAACTATGTGCGCGGAGCTGCCGTGCTATGTCGGATAATGAGCTGGCCGGGAATACGGATGGCAACGGTTTTGCCCGCCGCACCCGCCTCGGGAACCGCATGCTCGAATACCTCGCGTCCACGCTGATGTAAATCGAATCGAACGGTCGTGAGCTCGTTATGCGCGACAAAATCATCGAGCGAGTCATCGACGCCCACCACGCTCACGTCCTCGGGCACGCGCAGGCCGCTATCGCGCAGCGCCGCAATCGCGCCGTTTGCCATCTGGTCGTTTGCTGCATAAATCGCCGTCATGGCGCGATCGTGCTCGGCCAAGTACCTGCCGGCCTCGTAGCCGCTGTTGGCAGACCAGTCACCCTCGAGCGGCTCTACCGACTCGATGTGTTTACGCTCGAGTGCATCCTGCCAACCGGCGCGACGAAATTGCTCGTCAACCGAGAACGACGGGCCGCCAATATAGCGAATTTGCTCGTGCCCCAGCTCAAACAGGTGATCCATAAGCAATAGCGAGCAACCGTAATGATCGGAATCGACCGTGGTCACGCGCGGATGCGCGTACATGGTAACGATGACCGTGCCAATGCCCGGCAGTGGATCAAACGTCTCAAAATCGGGCGCCATGCGACTCATGCCGATAATGATGCCGTCCACGGGCAGCGCGGCCATACGACGCGTGGCCTCGGCGAGCGAAAACTCCTCGGTCTTGGACATCTCGACCAGCGTGATGGCGCAATTATGCTCGCGAGCAGCGCTGGCGATGCCATCGATCATTGAGAGGTTGCCAAACTTGGTAACATCGTTGACGCACAGGCCGACCGAATGGTAACGGCCGTCACGCAGCGAGCGACCGGCATAACTCGGACGAAAGCCGAGCTCTTGCATAGCGGCCTGCACGCGCTGGCGCGTCTGCTCGTTAACGTTGGGCAAGCCGTTGGCGACGCGCGAAACCGTCTGCTGCGAAACGCCAGCAGCGCGGGCGACGTCGGCCATGGAGACCGGACGCGTACCTGTATCGTTGGACGGGCGCCTTGCCACAGGATCACCTTCACCCTTGCGAGATCTGAATAGCGTGAATGCCGGCCCAGGCAGAGATACACCCCGCGCCGAGGCCCGCTATCGTCGGACGCATGTTAACGTACTCTACTTTTTCGACCTGCATCTCTTCTGCTTTATAAGTCCATACGGCGCTACCGTTCACGGCCGAATATCGACCGATTACCAGATTCTCAAAAAGTGACAAGCGTTGTGTTATGAGTACGTTAACATAGCCCGTAACATGCGATATCGTGAACACCTGGTTCATGCCGCTTCAAGTTGTTAACGTACTCATAACGACGCAAAACTCACCCGTGCGCGCCAAGGAAAGGACTCCCATGACCACCCCCGACGAAAAGACATTCGCCACGCTCACCAAGCTGTTTGAGGAGGAGTTTGGCCCCATCGGCGACCGCCAGGTGCTCTACGTGCACGCGCCCGGGCGTTCCGAGATCAGCGGCAACCACACCGACCACGAGGGCGGCCACGTCATCGCCGGCTCGCTCGATGTCGCCGTCGACGGTATCGCCGTGGCAACCGACACCAACAAGGTCCGCGTTGCCGATGAGGGCTACCCCACCTTTGAGATCACGCTCGATACGCTAGATGTTCAGGAGTCCGAGAAAGGCACGTCCGCAAGCCTCGTCCGCGGCATGGCCCACGAAATCGCCGCTCTGGGCGTTGAGCCCCAGGGCTTCGACTTCGCCTTCACCTGCTCTGTCCCCTCGGGCGGCGGCCTTTCCAGCTCTGCTGCTGTCGAGGCGGCATACGGTCGCGCCATGGAGACGCTCTGGGGCGCGCCCGCCATTGAGCCCGTCGCGCTCGCCCAGATGAGCCAGCGCACCGAGAACAACTACTACGGCAAGCCCTGCGGCCTGATGGACCAGGCCGCCGTATGTCTGGGCGGCCTCGCCTACATGGACTTTGAGGACCAGGCTCAACCTAAAACCCAGAAGCTCGAGCTCAACTTTGAGGATCACGGCTATGCGCTCGTGCTCGTTAAGGTCGGTGCCGACCACGTGGCCGCCACCGACGACTACGCCGCCGTTCCGCGCGAGATGCAAGACGTCGCTGCCGAGTTTGGCAAGACACGCCTGTGCGAGGTAAACGTGGCGGACTTTGACGCCAAGCTCCCCGAGCTGCGCGCCAAGCTGGGCGACCGCGCCTGCCTGCGCGCCGTTCACTACTGGTACGAGAACGGCCTGGTCGACAAGCGCTGGGCAGCCCTGAACGCCGGCGACATCGACCAGTTCCTGGTCCTGACGCGCGAGTCCGGCGCCAGCTCCGCCATGTACCTGCAGAATGTTGTTGCCAAACTGGGTTCCCAGCAACCCTCCATGTACGCGCTTGCTCTTGCCGAGCATGTGCTCGACGGCCGCGGCGCCGTCCGTATCCACGGTGGCGGCTTTGGTGGCACCATCCAGGCCTTCGTGCCGCTCGACCTGGTCGACACCTTCATTACCAAGATGAACGGCTGGCTGGGCGAGGGCTCTGCCCGTCACTACGCCATCTCTGACAAGGGGGCTTACGCGGCATGGCTGTAATGACTGATGTGCGCGAGGCCGCGCAGGGCCTCATCGAATATGCCATCCACCGATCGATGATCGGACAGGACGACCGCATCTGGGCCTACAACACCATTCTGGAGTGCATCGGCGCCACGGGCCCCGCACTCGACATGGCCTGGGCGCTCCAGGTCGAGAAACTCTCGCTCGTTCACCCCGATACCCTGCCCGACTTTGACCTGGAGGGCACGCTTGCCGCGCTCTCCGAGACCGCCGTTGCCAACGGCGCTGCCGAGGACACGGCATCGGGCCGCGACCGCATTGCCATGCGCATTATGGGCGTTCTCATGCCGAGGCCTTCGGTTGTAAACGAGGAGTTCAACGGACGCATGGGCGTCAACGAGCCCCGTGCCGCGACCGACTGGTTCTACGGCCTGTGCTGCGACGCCGGCTACGTGCGCCGTGCCGCCATCGCGCGCAACATCAAATGGAGCACCCCCACCAACTGGGGCGACCTGGAGATCACTATCAACCTGTCAAAGCCCGAAAAGGACCCGCGCGATATCGCCGCAGCAGGTGCCGCCAAAAACACGGGCGAGAAGTATCCCGCCTGTCAGCTCTGCATCGAAAACGAGGGCTACCCCGGACGCTCCGCCGCAGCCGACGGCGGCGCTCATCCCGCCCGCCAGAATCTGCGCGTTATCCCCATTGAGCTCGACGGCGAGCGCTGGGGCTTCCAGTACAGCCCGTACGCATACTTTAACGAGCACTGCATTGCCATGAGCTCCGAGCATCGTCCGATGCACGTCGACCGCAAGGGGCTGACCTGCCTGCTCGACTTTGTCGACCTGTTCCCGCACTACTTTATTGGCTCCAACGCCGACCTGCCCATCGTGGGCGGCTCGATTCTGTCGCACGACCACTTCCAGGGCGGCGCGCACGAGTTCCCCATGATGCATGCCGCCGAGGTCTCGCAGTTTAGCGTGCCCGGCTTTGACCAGGTCAGCGGTACCGTGTTGCAGTGGCCGCTTTCGGTGCTGCGACTGCGCTCGCACGACCGCGCCCAGCTGCTCGACGCCGCCGAGAAGATCATCCTCGCCTGGCGCGAGTGGACCGATGAGTCGGTGGGCGTCATCGCGCACACAGCCGACGGCGTGGCGCACAACACCGTGACGCCCGTCATCCGCCGCGTCGACTCCCGCGGCAATGCCGGCGGCGAAGTCTACGAGGCCTACCTGGCGCTTCGCTGCAACATCACGACCGACGAGCATCCGCTGGGCGTATTCCACCCGCATGCCGAGTACCACCACATCAAGAAGGAGAACATCGGCCTGATCGAGGTCATGGGCCTGGCCATTTTGCCGCCGCGCTTGGTTCCCGAGCTCGGCGCTGTCCGCGAGCACTTGCTGGCGGCCAAGGCCGATGCCAGCTACGACCTTGCTGGCGCGCTCGAGGGCGACGACCTTTGCCGCAGCCATGCCGCGTGGGCCGAGGACGTCTTTGCTCGCCGCGCCGACGAGCTTACGGCCGACAACGCCATCGATATCCTGCACGAGGAGGTCGGCGTGGTGTTTGGCCACGTGCTCGACAACGCCGGCGTCTTTAAGTGGGACGAGGCAGGACGTGCCGCCCAGCAGCGCTTTATCGACTCGCTGTAGGGCACAGACCCGGACGCTCAACGGCAGCCCCCACGACATAGCCACCTACACGACAACGG
>OASQ01000496.1_pt1 | contig 13879 bp, 13 predicted proteins | sample 1475771 | NCBI WGS metagenome assembly OASQ01 (sample SAMEA2579910, study PRJEB22360) | human gut metagenome | reverse complement strand
CAGCTCGCCGCCCTGCGCGACCAGCTGCTCGGCAAGTGAGTTTGCCGCGAAGCTAGCGCTTAGCGTGTAAAGAAACCCGGTCCGATTGGGCCGGGTTTCTTGTGTTTTTGGAGTTATCCGCCAATGACTCCCCTCAGTCTCGCTACGCGAGCCGGCTCCCCTCCCTGAGGGGAGCTGTCGGCGATAGCCGGCCGAGGGGAGCGCCAGCTATCATGGGCACCATGATGCGAATAGGACTGACCGGCGGCATCGCCGCGGGCAAAAGTACGGTGGCGGCGCAACTCAAGCAACTCGGCGCGTTGCATATCGACTACGATGCGCTGGCGCATCAGATCGTCGAACCCGGGGGAGTGGCGCTGCCACAGATCGTCGCCGAGTTCGGTCCTGATGCATTGCTCGCCGATGGCACTATGAACCGGCCATGGATTGCCGATCATGTCTTCGGCGCGAACGCCGCGCCGGGCGCACGTGAACGGCTCGACGCCATCGAGCACCCATTGATCTATGCCGAGGCGGCGCGACTGGAGCATGAGCACCCCGAGGCAGCCATCATCATTCACGACATTCCACTGCTCGCCGAGGTCATTGACGATATTCCATTCGCCTTTGACCATATCGTCACGGTCGAAGCTCCCGTGTGCATGCGGCTCGACCGTATGGTCGAGGAACGCGGCATGAGCCTGGAACAGGCCGAGGCCCGCATCCGCCACCAATCCAGTGAGGAGGAGCGGCGGGCCATAGCCGATATCGTCATCGACTCCACCCATCCATTGCCCGAGATGCTGGCCCAAGTGGGTGAGATATACGCAGGATGGTGCGCAGGTCGCTAAGATGAGGCCCTATGGGATTCAATATCGAGCGCGCGGACAAGCCTTTCGTCGTCAAATCGCCATATAAGCCATCCGGCGACCAGCCGCAGGCCATCGCCGAACTGGCCGAACGCATCGAAAACGGCGAGAATGATGTGGTTCTTATGGGTGCCACCGGTACCGGCAAAACCGCAACCACCGCCTGGCTGATCGAAAAGCTGCAGCGACCGACCCTGATTATCGAGCCCAACAAGACGCTCGCTGCGCAGCTATGCGCCGAATTCCGCGAACTCATGCCGGACAACGCCGTGAGCTACTTCGTGAGCTACTACGACTACTACCAGCCCGAGGCATACATCCCGCAGACCGACACCTATATAGAAAAGGACTCCAACATCAACGACGATGTGGAGCGCCTGCGCCACCAAGCCACCGCAAACCTGCTGACCCGCCGCGACTGCGTGGTTGTGGCCACCGTCTCCTGCATCTACGGCTTGGGCACGCCGGAAGAATACGCCGGTCGCATGCTCTTCCTCAAAGTCGGGCAGGAAATCAACCGCGACGACCTGCTGCGCCAATTCGTGGCCATGCAGTACAAGCGCAACGACATCGCCTTCACGCGCGGCACCTTCCGCGTGCGCGGCGATACGGTCGAAATCATCCCCGTCTACGAGGAACTGGCCGTGCGCATCGAATTCTTCGGCGACGAGATTGACCGCATCTCCACGCTGCACCCGCTGACCGGCGACGAGATCGACGAGGAAAACGAAGTCCACATCTTCCCGGCCTCCCATTATGTGGCCGGCCCCGAACGCATGGAACGGGCGCTCAAAACCATTCGCGAGGAACTCGACGAACGCCTGGCAGAACTGCGCAAACAAGGCAAGGAGCTGGAAGCGCAGCGCCTCAACATGCGCACCACCTACGATCTGGAAATGCTCACCCAAGTTGGCGTGTGCTCAGGCGTCGAAAACTATTCGCGCCACTTTGACGGCCGCGCCGCTGGCACCCCGCCGCACACGCTGCTCGACTTCTTCCCTGACGACTTCCTGCTGGTCATCGACGAATCACACGTCACTGTGCCGCAGATCGGTGCCATGTACGAGGGCGATGCCTCCCGCAAGCGCACGCTGGTCGAACACGGCTTCCGCCTGCCCTCCGCGATGGACAACCGACCACTCAAATGGCCGGAATTCCTGCAGCGCGTCGGCCAGACCGTGTACCTGTCCGCCACGCCAGGCGACTATGAGATGGGACTGTCCGATGGGGTGGTCGAACAGATTATCCGCCCAACCGGTCTGCTGGACCCGAAGATCGACGTACGCCCGGTCAAGGGGCAGATCGACGATCTGCTCGCCGAGATCAAGGCCCGTGTGGCCAAGAACGAGCGCGCGCTGGTCACCACTCTGACCAAGAAGATGGCCGAGGACTTGACCGACTATCTGCTGGAACGCGGCATCAAGGTCGAATACCTGCATTCTGATGTGGATACGTTGCGCCGCGTCGAACTGCTGCGCATGTTGCGCGAAGGCAAGATCGATGTGATTGTCGGTATCAACCTGCTGCGTGAGGGCCTCGATTTGCCGGAAGTATCGCTGGTGGCGATTCTTGACGCCGACAAGGAAGGATTCCTGCGCTCCTATCGTTCGCTCATCCAGACCATCGGCCGTGCGGCCCGAAACGTGTCCGGCACGGTGATCATGTACGCCGACGAGACCACCGAAGCCATGCGGCAAGCCATCGACGAGACTGACCGTCGCCGCGCCAAGCAGATTGCCTACAACCAGGAGCATGGCATCGATCCCAAGCCCCTGATCAAGAAGATCAGCGACGTCAACGACATGCTCGCCAAGGAGGATGTGGACACCCAGACCTTGCTTGAAGGTGGCTACCGCAACGCGGGCAAGGCCGGCAACACGCACCTGGGCGTGCCGGTACTCGATCCCAACGAGGCAGACAAACGCCACGAGGAGATCCTGAAGGCCGGCCTGCCCGCGCAGGACCTCGCCGACCTGATTCGCCAACTGAGCGAACAGATGCACACCGCCGCCGAACAACTCCAGTTCGAACTTGCGGCCCGTCTGCGCGACGAGATCCGAGACCTCAAAAAAGAACTCCGTCAAATGACGGAAGCCAACAAGTAACCAAATTCCCATACCCGAGGCGGGCAGTCAGGGGATGCGTTGTCGACCGTAAAGACTTGGCCTGAGCGGCCCGGAGCGTGTCGAACAACACATCCCCTGACTGCCTGGCGATCAGCGCTACCGGAACGGCCCCAAAACCGTCACATACATAAGTTAGTGTAGGGAATCATGGCAGAAACCCCACTCGCATTTGAAATCATCACCTTCGTGGTGCTCGCGTTGTTCTTTATCGTCGACCTGTTCGTCATCGGGCGTCGACCGCATGTGCCCTCCACCAAGGAATGCGTGCAGCATATCGCCTTCTTCGTGGTTATGGCGCTGATCTTCGGCGGATGCATCTGGTTCTTCGCCGGCTCCAAGCCCGCCATCGAGTTCTATTCCGGCTGGCTCACCGAATACTCGTTGTCCATCGACAACCTATTCGTGTTCGTCATTATCATGTCGAACTTCGCGGTGCCCAAGCAGATTCAGAAGTATGTGCTGTCCATCGGCATCACCATTGCTTTGATTTTCCGTGGCATTTTCATTCTGATCGGCGCGGCCCTGATCTCCCGCTTCACGTGGGTGTTCTTCCTGTTCGGTGCCTTCCTGATCTACACCGCCGTCAAACTGGTGCTCGGCGGCGATGAAGATGAGGAATATCACGAGAACGGCATCATCCGTAATCTGCGCAAGATCATCAAGATTACCGACGACTACGACGGCGAGAAGCTGCGCACCACCAAGAACGGCGTGCGTTACTGGACCCCGATGCTCATCGTGTTCCTGACCATCGGCACCACCGACGTCATGTTCGCTTTCGACTCGATTCCCGCGATCTTCGGCCTGACCAAGGATCCGTTCCTGGTGTTCACCTCCAACGTGTTCGCACTGCTCGGCCTGCAGCAGCTGTACTTCCTGCTGGGTGCTCTGCTCGACAAGCTCGTCTACCTGCCTGCCGGCCTGTCCGTGGTGCTGGGCTTCATCGGCGTCAAGCTCATCATGGAGGCCCTGCACGGCAATACCTTGCCGTTCATCAACGGCGGCGAAGGCGTCCATTGGGTGCCGGAGGTGCCCACATGGCTGTCGCTGGCTGTGATTGTGCTCGCAATTGGCGGCGCATCCGTGGCTTCCGTGATTAAGATGAAGAGCATGGAAAGCGCTGAAAAGGCCTGAAATCGTTAGAGAATACAACCCTTAAACCCAGTCAACACAACAATGTGAGCGCTCACAACACACCGTGAAGAAAACTTGTCATGAGTCGGCTCGCGCTAGTAGACTGGGTTTCGGCAAATGGGGCAATCGCGCCTCGAACCAAATTGAACAAGAATAGGCAGGCATTCATGCGTAAAGCCAAGATCGTAGACACCATCGGTCCTTCCACCGAGGATTACGACAACCTCCTGAAGCTCGTTGAAGCTGGTATGGACGTTGCTCGTCTGAACCGCTCCCACGGCACCCCCGAGGATCACCTCAAGGTCTACAACAACGTGCGCAAGGCCAGCGAAGCCACTGGTCGCAACGTTGCCGCGCTCGTTGATTTGCAGGGCCCGAAGATTCGCTGCGGTTGGTTCAAGAAGAACGCCGATGGCGAAGACAAGGTTCAGCTGCAGCTCGGCCAGGAATTCGTCATCACCACTGATGACGTCGAGGGCGACGAGCACATCACCTCCACCACCTTCAAGGGCCTGCCGGGCGATTGCCACCCGGGCGACCCGATCCTGATCGATGACGGCAAGGTCCGTCTTGAGGTCACCAAGGTCGAGGGCAACAACGTGTACACCAAGGTCGTCGTGGCCGGTCCTGTGTCCTCCCACAAGGGCATCAACCTGCCGGGCGTCGCCGTCTCCCTGCCGGCTCTGACCGAGAAGGATGAGGCCGACCTGCGTTGGGCCATCCGCACCGGTGCCGACATCATCGCCATGTCCTTCGTGCGTTTCGCCACCGACATCGACCGCGCCCACGAGATCATGGACGAGGAAGGCCGTCGCATCCCGATCATTGCCAAGATCGAGAAGCCGCAGGCTCTGGAGAACCTCGAAGAGATCGTCAAGACCTTCGACGGCGTCATGGCCGCCCGTGGCGACATGGCCGTTGAGTGCCCGCTGGAAGAGGTCCCGCTGGCCACTAAGCGCATCATCGAGCTGGCTCGCCAGTACGCCAAGCCGGTCATCGTGGCTACCGAAGTCCTCGGCTCCATGGTGAACTCCCCGGTTCCAACTCGTGCAGAGGCCTCCGACTGCGCCAACGCCGTTCTCGACGGCTCCGACGCTACCATGACCTCCAACGAGACCGCCGTTGGTAAGTACCCGGATGTGACCGTGGCTACCATGGCCCGTATTTCCGCTTACGCCACCGACCACGGCTTCGACCGTATCCCGGAGCTCAAGAACCTTGACATGTCTTCCACTGGCGCTGTTTCCTCCGCTGCTGTGGATCTGGCTGACAAGCTCAACGCCAAGGCCATCGTTGCTTACACCCAGACCGGTTCCACCGTGCACCGCGTGTCCCGCGAGCGTCCGGCCGCCCCGATCTACGGCCTGACCAACAACGAGCACACCTACCACTGGCTGGCTCTGTCTTGGGGCACCGAAGCCTTCCTGCTCAAGGAGGACTACCACGACAAGTCCCGCAAGGATCTCATGGTCTACACGGACAAGGTCCTCAAGGATGCTGGCAAGGTTGCTGACGGCGACAAGATCGTCATCCTGAGCTCTGCTCAGGGCGATCACCAGCCGGGCCGCACTGACTCCATCTACGTGCACACCGTTGGCGCTTGCGACTGATTTCAGGCTTCTGGTAGCTGCTGACAGCTAGCATATAGCACACGAAAGCCCCCATCCAAAGTGGATGGGGGCTTTCGTTATCTGTTATGTTGCGATTGTGTGGTGATTGCAATGGCCCACAGTCACCGCGGTGATCGAGCGTGGCGATCAGTCGTTGAGATGATCGAGCGTGCCGCTCTTCAGGCGCAAAATGGCGACCATGGTCTTGGCATCCACAATCGTGCCATTGACCACCATCTCATAGGCATCGTCCACCGACACCATACGCACGTCGGAACGCGGAGTCTCCGGGCCGATTTCCTGACGGGAAGCCGGGGTAAGACCGGTGGCGAAGAAGATTGCGGTGTGCTGGGTGGAATAGCTCGGCGTGTTCATAAAACGGGTGAACTGCGTAAGCTTGGTGGCGTCGAAACCGGCCTCTTCGGCCAGCTTGCGCTTAGCTACATCGGTCGGGCGTTCGGACGGGTTGTTGGCGTGACCGGCCGGAATCTCCAACGTCCAACGATGGTTGGCGATGCGATACTGCTCGACCAGCGGAATCATGCCATCATCGGTGACGGCCAGCACAGCCACAGTGTCGCCATTGTTCTCCTGAACAAAGTAGCGTTCAAACGAACCGATTTGATTCGACTCATAGGAGACGTGATCTACATTGAAATAATGCGTCTCCACAATCTGTCTACGGGAAATCTCCTTGACCGGAGAGGGGCGCCAGGGATCGAACTGACGGTAAGTTTCGTTGCTCATAAGCCCTCCTAACAAAAGCGATACATCGAAACTACAGCCCATTGTAAGCGGTGAAACCACGCAGGAGAACGGGCAACACACGGGTGCGCCGTCCGCGATATCGACGTGTTTCGCCTGTTTCACCGGGGGGAATGGAGGATTGGCGCGTGTCTTGTGTCGCAAGAGTCGAATTGGTATGCTACTCTCTTCAGAGTGCTTTGGCACGCCCTCGTATCCCAATTGGTAGAGGAAGCAGCCTCAAAATCTGCGCAGTGTGGGTTCGAGTCCCACCGAGGGCACCAAAAAGTCCGGGTCATACGGCATCACGATGGCGCGGGGCGAATTGTTCGCTCCGCGCTTTTTCGTATTCTCAGCACCGTCGTCTGGCCTCACGATGTAACGCGGACCAGCTGCTCCGGCAAGTTCTTGGGATGGGGTCGCATTATCAACCTCAACATGTTGTTGAGGTTGATAATGGTCTGATGGCATGGTGACATTGTTCGTCACGAGGTACGCAACAGAGACATTGAAGAATGCGGATAAGTATGCAAGATCGTCGGAATTCCACTTGACTTTGCCTCCTAGCTTCAGGCTCAAAGTAGACTGAGTGAGATGCATGGCTGAGGCTAATTCGGTCTGGGTTACCTTGCCACGTTTTTTTAATAGCCATACATTTTCGGCAATGATCTGACTCAAGGCGGCAGGAAGTCCGCTGTCGTGCAGTTCTGTCTGGGCGTTCTCAAGTACTGTTCGTTTCCTCATATTTATATTTTAATCTCATTGATATTGATTTGTCCAATATTGTGTTATTGTATGAGTGTGGTCAATAAAACTATGGAAAAATTCATGGGAGAACGAGTGGATGCTCTTCGACGCAAAGCCAATATGACTCAGCAGAGGTATGCGGCAGAGGTATTGCATTGCTCGCAAGGCACCGCTTCGACGAAATTGGCTGGAAAGACTCGCATGAGTTCGTCAGATGTGTTGAACAGTGCGAAGGCCTTCAATGTCTCCACGGATTATATTTATGGACTTTCCGATAGTCCCGAGCCTGGATGTCAAGAAGGGGTGACGGCATGAGCGAGAGAGTGTTGTGGCTTCGATTGTGCGTGACCGGACCGACTCCCGAGTGCGGGGAGATTGTCGGATTGCGCATCGTCGACAGGCAGGCGCATCGCACGGTGTTCGACGCGTTCTTCCACCCCGTCAGGGAAGACGGCTGGAAGAGCGTGCCGGCAGGAGGGGTGAACGTGAACCTGGCGAACCGTCTGCCGTTGAACATCTACGTGGATGGGATCGAACGGATCCTATCCGGTGCGACGCTGCTGCGCGGAGAGCACGTGGAACGCGACATCCGGTTCCTGCGAGCCGCCGGCGTCCGTATCGAGGACCAGGTCGTGGAGCACAGCGTCACGGCCGAACATCATAAGAGACTTGCGTCGGGGATTGCCGTCCCCACGCGCACCGGGAACCAGGCTTGCCGGCCCATCCCGGTGGGATGAACAACCATCCCTTACCCGAAACAAACCCATCCACCACCCATCTGCAGCGAAAAGAGAGAACCAGGAATGCCAACCCTACAAGCGCGTGCGGCCCACGGCGGCCACAGCGGATCGACGTTCCTCGGCAATCGCGGAAGCGACGCCGAGGACGAACCCATACGCGTCGTCACAAATCGCGGCGGCGAGCACGCAGCCGGACATGACACCCGGATCATGCAGCTCGCCGTCCGTGACCCCCGTGGACAGCATCCAACGCAGCCCATCCATGACGGCGGGATCCACGACATCGCGGAACAGACCATCGGCCATGGCCATGCGATAGGCCAACCAGGCCAGACGCGCCCGCCGCGCGAGCACCGTTTCGTCACGGGCCAGCTCCTCGTACCGAATCGCGGCTCGGACCGTCACGATCGGGGAGACATGGAGACGCAGGGGCATCGATGCGCCCTGCAGGAACCCGGATATCCGGTCCACCGTCATGAGACGGCGGCGGAGGACGAGGGAGAAGCCCGCAGTGTTGTCTTCCATCATGACCGCCGATCGTTTGGTCTTGACGATATCCGTTCCATCCATCCACGCGTCCCACAGGTGATATCGGGCGCACGGGACGGTCCGTGAAAAAGAGAATGCCCGCACGCGAATTGCCGTTCGCGTGCGGGCGATGGTCCCATCCTTTACCCATTTGCATTGCCCCTTGCCGGACGAATCCGGCTCGGGCGAGGGAACCAGCAGAAGCCAACCCCACCAATCATCACATCAGAAGGAGCCGGCAAGACCGACCCCGACCAATCGTCGGACCAGAAGACCAATCGTCGGACCAGAAGGAGCCAATCATGACCAATTCTTACATCAATCCCACCCAGCCGACCGCCAGTGAACCCCGATATTCACAGGATGCCCCCGCATGGCAGGACGTGGAGATCGTCGACGTGCCCGCCGTGGAGGAGCCGGAGCCGGCCGAGGGCGCTCCCGAGCCGATCCGCATCATAGACGAGCCGGAACCGGGGGAGGCCACGGCAGGCGACGCGGTCATCGAATACACGCGCGACCACCTGCCCGTCAACATGGGTGTCGACACGGACCAGAGCGATTTCACGCGCGAGCAGGCCGAACAGCTCGTCGGCGACATCCAGGAACAGCTCTACGAGACCGCGAAAAGCCAGAAACGCCTTCACGACCTGATCGCCCAGGCATACGACGGACGCGCCTGGATCGCCCTCGGATACCCCGCGGGACAGATCGGCTGGAACCGGATGTGCCAGGACAAGTTCACCGCCGACGCGGTCCGTCTCACCGTCCAGCAACGCACCAACCTCATCCTCAGCTTCCAGGACGACCCGATCAGCAACGTGGCCCTCGCCGCCGCGCTCGGAGTGACCGACATGACGATCGGACGTGTCCTGAAAAAGAACAAGAAATCCCCGAAGGGCGCCTCCGCGAAGCCGAAGCCGGTCGTGGGCACGGACGGCAAACGCCACAGCGTGCCGGAGCTCACGCCGGCGGAACGCCTCGAACTCGACGCGAAGATCCATGACATGAACCTGCCCGTCGAGGAGGGCGGCCAGGGCATGACCCAGCAGGAGATCGCCGCGAAGCTCGACATGGCGCAATCCACGATCTGCGCGAGCATCAAACGCGAGACCATGCGGCGCATGAGCGAGGGACTCGAACCCGCGGCCCCCGCACCGGTCGACGAGACCGGCGCGATCGGCGTGCTGCCCGACAATACTGCAATCGACCTGGGAGGCGACCGTCTCGCCGCGGACGACATGAACTTCGTGGAAGCGTTCCGCACCGCCGCGGGAGACGCGAACGCCGGACTGACCCGCCTCGTGGAGCTGATGAGCTCCAGCCGGTGGCAGCCAGGCAGCGAGACCGTCGACGAGATCGTCACCCGCGCCGGCCGAGACATCAAGGGCGTGCTGGCCAACGTGGGCCCGTTCATGCGCCTCGTCGACCACGACCTCGAGGACATGTGGCCCGCCGACGAGAACGACCGCAGCCGCGACCAGGACGAGGTCAACGGACTGTTCGACCAGATCCTGACCGTCGCGTCGGAATGCGCCTGACCCGTTAGCAGAGAAGGCCGGCCATGAGGGCCGGCCGGAGAGGAACCGGTATGAACGACAAGAAAACCAAGGAAGTGGACGGGCGGGAGAGCGTGAGCATGCTGCCCGGCGTGACGGTGGGCGTGATGATCGCGGTCATCGCGTTCGTGCTGAGCTTCGACGCGTTGAGGCTCGTGTTCGTGTCCAGCGGCATCAACCCGCTCCTGTCATGGGGAGGCCCCCTGTGCGTGGACGGCACGATCCTCCTGTGCACGTGGGCGACATGGGGATTCCGCAAAGGCCACATCCGCGGACGCTGGTACCCGTGGGCCGGACTCGTGCTGTTCAGCCTGTTCAGCGTGACGGGCAACGCGTTGCACGCATGGCTCAACGCCGGCGGCATGCTCCCCACGTGGGGTGCGCCCGCGATCATGAGCATCCCGCCCATCGCCCTGCTCTACTCGACGCATCTGATCGTGATCATCGCCGGCGACCGCCAGGACAAACTCGCCAGGACCACCGGCAAGGCCGCCGGCCCCGATGACGGGCACGCCGGACCCGCCGCAGCCACGCCGGAAACGGCCGGCACGGAACCGGTCCGGACGGAAAACCCGCGGGCCATCCCCACGCCGACGGCCGGACCGGAGCCGGGCAAGGCCACGGAACCCGCGCCCGCCGACCCGCTGGACCGCTACCTGTTCGACCCGCCGGCCCAAGCGGAAACCGACGCGAATCGGGGAAAGAAGGAGGATCCGGAGGACATCCCGTTCGACCAGGACCTCTCATGGCCCTCCGTGACGTCCACGACCACGACGTCCGCAAGGCCCACGGAGTCCACAATCCACATGGTCCGCATGGGCCGGAAACCCGAGATGGATCCCAAGGGCCAGCCGGGCCCGGAGGCAGGGGGTCATGCGGGCCACGCCGAACCTGAGCCCGCGGAATCCCACGAAGGGGTCATGTCCGGCCCGGACCGTTCCTCCGACACGGGATCGGCCCACGATGCCGGCCCAAAAGCCGGTGAGCCGGCGCGCAAGGCGACGGCCGGCTTCGACCCCGACGAATGGCTCGCATGGGCCGACAAGCTGAAGGCCAACGGCGAGACGGTCACCTCGACCCGGGCCGTGGCCGACGGTCTCGCCTCGTCCACCACCACGGCCAAACGGCGCCTGCACACGCTGCGCCGCGAGCATCCCGGAAGGTTCTGACCATGAGGGAAAGCGATGAACCGTTGACGGACACATTGGTCCGCTGCCTCGCCGACTCCATGGACCTGAAAGCCCTCGAACGTCTCGAGAACGACGGGGACCAAGCCGGGGCCAGGCTCATGCGAGCCCGCCTCGCCGACCAGGCCGCACTCCGGCTCGACGCCGCGCTGGAGGACAACCGGGCGCGCGTGCGCCGGCAGCTGGGCCGCGACTGGGCATGGGCCACGGACGAAGTCATGAGCGACCTGACGATACGCACCATCCGCCGACTCGACTACTGGCACCGCACCAACACGGACCGGGCCGAGGGAGGGTCGACGAGCCTGGCCGCGTTCGTCAACCAGCTCACCGGCACCGTGGTCGGCGAATGGTTCAAAACCCAACGGCCCAAACACCGCACGGGCATGACCCAGACCCCGGAACGGCGCGCGGGAAGGCTGAAACCGCCCACGGACCCGGACGACCGGACGGCGTGGGAACGGTGGCGCCGGCACGAGCAGACCCTCGCCGACTCCGACGTGATCTGCGACGCATCCGACATCTTCGAGGGACGCGACGGCGACGGCGAGAGCCCCGGATCGCCCGCCGCGGGCGACCGGGAAAGCTACCGGCAATGGGACGGCGACACGGCGGACGCCCCATTGCCGGTCAGCGCCGGATACAAGACGGACATGGAGGCCCTCGCCCTCGCGGTCCAGGCCGAATGGGGACTCGCCGCATGGAAACGGATCCTGACCCGATGCATGACCTCGAACCGCGCCCGTCCCCTGCTCAGGGAGATCCGCCACTGGCTCGAAGCCCACCACAACGGGACCACCCCGAGACTGGACCGCTACCCCTACCTCAGGGCATGCGCCGGCACAGGCGCCCGTAATCGGCCGAAAACCGGCGATGGACGAGTGAAAGAACAAACGAAAGGACAACGGGAAGCCGGACGACGAGGCCCGCGAACCATAGAGGAACGAAAGGAACGACCATGATCACGATGATGACGGCCCCGGCAGGGGCCGAACCCGACGCCGTCACCCTGCAGATCCCCGCGATCCCCATGACATGGGAACAGGCGTCGATCATGCTCGACGCGACGTTCGACGCATGGAGGATGCTCTCCGGCGAGATCGACGCCGCCCGCGGCGACGACTGGCAATGGATCCAGGAGATCCTCGCCCTGCCCGCGCACACCCGGTACATCAAGGCCGCGGGCGACGAAGCCATGGTGTGCTCCGCCGCGATGTGCGAGACATGGCCCGGCAGATGGCATGATCTGCTGCGCGCACGCGTGCAGGACGTCATCGACGCGCTCGTCTCTCACGAACGGGAGATCCGCGCCATGGACCCCGGCATGTTCGCGCGCATGCCCTCGCCCTCCCTGTGCGACAGGGTGCGGAAACGCCACGACCCGACCCGGACGACATTGGGCATGACGGTGCAAGAGCTCGCCCGATGAGGCGACAGGAAAGGAACGGAAGACGATGCGGATCATCATCGACGGACACGGCAGGATCGACCGGCAGGCCATGGCCGTGGAACGCCTCAAGACCATCGACATGACGCCGGCCGGGGGCGGGGACGCCCAGGACTGGGTAGGCGCATGGCTCGACGGGTTCGACCAGGCGCTCGACCTGTGCCGCGCCCTCGAAACCGCCCTCGACGCCGACACGGGGAAGGAGCTGTCCGGCGATGCGCGATGACGGACACAAAGACGGGAAGGAAGCCATGGGCCGCGCCGCCGCATCGGCGGGAGCCTGGTACGGAAGCCTGGAACCCACCAGCAAGGCGTTCGACAGGCTCATGCAGGAACACAAGAAGGAACGCGAAACGAAAGGGGCAAGACCATGAGCTGGCAATGCACGTCATGGGCGCTCAGGGAGGCGCCCGCACCCACGGCCACGGCCAGACTCGTGCTCATCGCCCTGGCCGACCGCTGCCAGCCCGACGGACGCAGCGCATGGCCCACCGTGGACACCCTGATGCTCGAGGCGCACACGAGCGAATCCAGCGTCAAACGTGCCCTGAAGGCGCTCGAGGAGACGGGATGCATCCGCCGGGGCAACCAGAAGCTCGCCCAATGGGACGAGCACGGCAACTACGTGCCCGACCCGTACCGGTCCGTCGTCTGGGAATGCTGCATGAACGTGACCCTCGAGCACGTGTCCGAGAAACCCGGACGACAGGCCAGGGCGGAACGCGCCGAACGGGCCGAACGTGACGGCGACGGCAATGCCGAACAGGCCGGAAAAGCGGACAGATTTAGAGGTGTCAAAATGACACCTCTGGAAAACGGCGGAAACAAGCCAAAATCTAGGGGTGTCAAAATGACACCTCTAAACCCGGAAAGGGAAGCCAGGGGTGTCACTGGTGACACCTCCAGGGGTGTCACCAGTGACACCCCTATAGTAAGAACAAATACTTCTAAACAAATATCCCCTTTGCCTCCTACGGAGGCATCTCCCCGGACCGGGGAGAGCCGCGACGGGAAAAACCAAACCGCCCACATCATCGAAGCCGCATCCGCGCCGGACGAGGCGAACCGCCCTATGGGTGAGCCCGACGACGAACGCTGGCAAGACGCCGGCCCCGAACCGGAAGAGCGGGTCCCCGCCGGGATACGCGCCAGATGGATCCTCGACCGGCTCGGAAAACCCCCAGCCGCCACGGGCCCGACCCGCATGCTCCC
>OASQ01000493.1_pt1 | contig 13940 bp, 10 predicted proteins | sample 1475771 | NCBI WGS metagenome assembly OASQ01 (sample SAMEA2579910, study PRJEB22360) | human gut metagenome | reverse complement strand
AAATCAGGCGATGGGGCAGCCGCTGATGATGGTGCGACTGCCTCGGCCGCTGTTGAGCCGAGCGAGATTCACAAGGTGCCCGGCGTGTTCGACCTGGCCGGTCGAATCGTTTGCGGCGGCAAGGTCGATCGTGCCGCCCGGTATATCGCGCCTACCGTGCTGTACGGTACGTCGCCAGATGCGCCAGTAATGAAGGAGGAGATTTTCGGGCCGATTCTGCCGATTCTGGTGGTCGAGGATGCCGAGTCCGCAATCCGATTCATCAACAAGCGGTCCCGGCCGTTGGCTGCATATGTGTTCTCGCGCGATCACGAGGTTCGGCTGACTTTCGAACGTCAGACCAGCTCCGGAGCCTTGGGATATTCGCTGCCGTTGGGCCATCTGCTGTCCAGCCGGTTGCCGTTCGGTGGCGTGGGCGCGTCCGGCATCGGCACCTACCACGGCAAAGCAGGCTTCCTCACCTTCAGCCACGTCAAAACCGTGGTTACCAAGCCGCAGTTCCCCGACACTCTGCGCCTCGTGTACCCGCCCTTCAATGAAGCCAAGGCCAAACTGTTCGACATCATCGCCAAATTCAGCTAGCGTGATATCGCTCGCTGATATTGGGTGATGGCGTTGTCATAGTGACGTTCGCTGTCCCGGTAATTACGTCAATCGATTGATTCGTGTACCGGGCCAGATTTTTCTGTCCTAGTATTTGATTTCGGGTCATTTTTGCTTACCGGGACAAAACTGACGCTGGAAGTATCGTCCGCGTATTACGAAAATGGCGGAATAGTGCGGTTTCGTATGGAAGGGAATTTCAAATATTCCTATATTCGAGGGGTTCAGCTGTCCTGGTTTGCGAAAAAGAGCCGAAATCGGCTACCGGGACAGAAAAATCTGGCCCGGTAGCCACGTCAATCGATTGACATGTCTGCTAGGCCAAAAATATGCAGCAGATGCGCCGCTTCTGTTACTTCAGGGCTTTGAAGCCGATGTCGTGGCGGTAAAACAGTCCGCGCAGCTCGAGCTTGTCGATGATTGCGTAGACCTTGTCCTGGGCGGACTTGATGTCCGGAGCGGAGGTTTCGACGAGCAGCACGCGGCCAGAGTTGGCCACAAGGTTACCGTGCTCGTCAGAGGCGACACCGGCGTAGTAGACGTGCGAATCCTCGTCGACTTCGATTTCGGGCACACGGGCACCCTTGATGACGTTCTCCGGGTAGCCGTTGGAGGCGATGACCACGCCGAGGGTGGCGTTGGACTCATCCCAGGTGAATTCGGGGGTTTCGCCGTCGAGAATGGCGGAGATGCCGGCACCGAGGTCGGAGGTGAGCTTCGGGAGCACGACTTCGGTTTCCGGGTCGCCGAAGCGGGCGTTGAATTCGATGACCTTCGGGCCGTCGGCGGTGGCGATCAGACCGGCGTACAGGATGCCGGTGAATGGCGTACCTTCCTCGGCCATGCCTTCGACGGTGGGGCGCACGATTTTCTCGATGGCCTCGTCGACCACGGACTGCGGAATCTGCGGCACCGGGCTGTAGGCACCCATGCCACCGGTGTTCGGACCCTCGTCGCCATCGTGGGCGCGCTTGTGATCCTGGGAGATGGGCATCGGCCAGAAATCGGTGCCGTTGACAAAGCTCATCAGGGAGAATTCCTGGCCGTCCAGGAAGTCCTCGATAACGACCTTGGCACCGGCGGAGCCGAAGCGATGGTCGATGAAGATGTCTTCGAGTGCGCGCTGGGCGGTGTGCTCGTCCATGGCCACGGTCACGCCCTTGCCTGCCGCCAGACCGTCGGCCTTGATGACAATCGGGGCACCGTGCTCGTGTACGTAGTCCTGCGCCATCTCGAGATCGCTGAAGGTCTTGTATTGGGCGGTCGGGATGTTATGTCGGTCCATGAGCTGCTTGGCGAAGTCCTTGGAGCCTTCAATCTGGGCGGCGGCCTTGGACGGGCCGAACGCCTTGATGCCGGCGGCGGCGAAATCGTCCACGATGCCTTCGATCAGCGGGACTTCCGGGCCTACGAACACCCAGTCATAACCATTGTTCTTCACGAATTCGATAAGTGCGGCGTGATTCGACTGGCTCAGATGCGTGGTGTGGATGCCGTCCTTGAGCATGCCCGGGTTGCCGGGAGCCACGGTGACTTCGTCGATGCTCGGTGCCTTGAGCAGCGTGTAGGCAATGGTGTGCTCGCGCGCGCCGGAGCCGATAACCAATACTTTCTGACCCATGTTGTTCCTTTCCTGCGGAAAGCGAGTTACTTCAGTACGATTTGCGTGCCGGTGGTGTCGGCTGCGATCTGGCCGAGCACGTAGGCGGGCTCGTTGTTGTCGGCGAGCAGCTTCAGCGCCTCGTCCTTGCGAGCGGGGTCGATGGCCAGCACCATGCCGATGCCCATGTTGAAGATGTTGTACATCTCCTTATGATCGATGTTGCCAGCCTTCTCCAGCACGTTGAAGATCGGGAGCACGGGCCAGGTGCCGAGCTCGATTTCGGCGGCCAAGCCGTCCGGAATCATGCGCGGGATATTCTCGATGAAGCCGCCGCCGGTGATGTGGGCCACGCCTTTGACCACGCCCGCCTTGAACAGGGGAGAGAGGGCCTTGACGTAGATCTTGGTGGGGGTGAGCAGCACGTCGCCGAGCTTTTCGCCGCCCAGCTCGTCAAGTTCGGTGTCCACGGTGTAGCCAGCCTGCTCGAACAGGGCCTTGCGCACCAGAGAGAAGCCGTTGGAGTGTACGCCGGTGGAGGGCAAGCCGATGAGCACATCGCCCTCGGCAATGGTGGAACCGTCCACGATGGCGGACTTTTCGGCGACGCCGACCGAGAAACCAGCGAGATCGTATTCGTCCTCGTCGTACATGCCCGGCATTTCAGCGGTTTCACCGCCGACCAGTGCAGAACCGGCCTGCACGCAGCCGTCGGCCACGCCGGCTACGACCTGCTCGAGCAGAGCCGGATCGTTCTTGCCGCAGGCGATGTAGTCAAGGAAGAACAGCGGTTCGGCACCCTGAGCGGCGATGTCGTTGACGCACATGGCCACGCAATCGATGCCGATGGTGTTGTGCTTATTTGCCATCTTGGCGACCATGAGCTTGGTGCCCACGCCGTCGGTGCCGGAGATGAGAACCGGCTCTTTGTATCCAAGGGAAGCCAGGTCAAAAAGGCCGCCGAAGCCGCCGATACCGCCGACCACACCGGGGCGGTTCGTGCGAACCACGTGCGACTTGATGCGCTTGACGACTTCGTACCCGGCTTCGACGCTCACGCCGGCGTTCTCATATGCTTTTGGCATTTGGTTGGCCTTTCTACTTATTTTGGCTCCCCTCTGGAGGGGAGCTGTCGGCAAAGCCGACTGAGGGGAGGCAAGCGCCTCTGGTTCAAAGAATTGTTATTGAGTGGATTGGTGGTGAGCTATTCGGCATCCGGCTGCACGGTGTTGTACTCGTTGCCGATGTACTTGCTCTTGTACAGCGCGAATTCAGGCAGACGCACACGGTCCTCGGGCGTGAGGGACTTCAGGAAGTCGGCCTCGTAGTCGTCGAGCGCAGTGGGGTAGTCGCCGTTGAAGTAGGCGACGCACAGGCCACCGTATGGGGCGTCGGCGTTCAGTCCGATGGATTCGACCAGACCGTCGAGCGAAAGGTAGGCCAAGGAATCCGCGCCGATGTATTCACGGATTTCCTCCACGCTCATCTTGGCTGCGATGAGTTCCTTGGTGGTGGAGATATCGATGCCATAGAAGCAGGGGTACTTCAGCGGCGGGGAGCTGATGCGCATATGCACTTCAGCGGCGCCGGCTTCCTTGAGCAGCTGCACGATGCGCTTGGACGTGGTGCCGCGCACGATGGAATCATCGATAACGATAACGCGCTTGCCTTTAACCACGCTGCGCACAGCAGAGAGCTTCATACGCACACCCTGCTCGCGCAGTTCTTGCGTGGGCTGAATGAAGGTGCGGGCCACATACTGGTTTTTGATTAGACCCATTTCGTTGGGCAGGCTTGCTGCTTCCGCATAGCCGGATGCGGCGGACAATGAGGAGTTCGGCACGCCGATAACCATATCGGCCTCCACCGGGGATTCGGCGGCGAGACGTGCGCCCATGCGCTTGCGGGCGGAGTGCACGTTGACGCCATAGATATCGGAATCCGGGCGGGCGAAGTAGATGTACTCCATCGAGCAGATGGCCAGCTGCGTGTTGTTGGTGTACTGCACGATCTTGTAGCCGTGATCGTTGACCACCACGATTTCACCCGGGCGAATGTTACGCACCAGCTCGGCGCCGACGACATCCAGTGCGCAGGTTTCGGAGGCGAGCACGTAGGCGCCGTTCTTCATCTTGCCGAGGGAGAGCGGGCGGAAGCCGTTCGGGTCGAGTGCGCCGATCATGGCGTCTTCGGTCATCAGCAGGTAGGCGAAACCGCCATGCACCGTGTTGAGCGCTTCCTTGAGCTTGTCCATAAAGGTGCGCTGCATCGAACGGCGAATCAAGTGCATCAGCACTTCGGTGTCGGAGTTCGAATGGAAGATGGCGCCTTCGTCTTCAAGCTTGCGGCGCAGTGACGGGCAGTTCGTCAGGTTGCCGTTATGGCACAGAGCCACGTCGCCGTCATGGAAGCGGAAGATGAACGGCTGGATGTTGTCCGTGGTGCCCGAGCCGGCCGTTGCGTAACGCACGTGGCCGATGGCGCAATTGCCCTTCAGTCGTTCGATTTCGCGCTCATCGCCGAACACCTGGGTGAGCAGGCCGAGTCCGCGATGACCGATGAGATGACCGTTATCGTTGGAGACGATGCCGGCACCTTCCTGACCGCGATGCTGCAGCGCGTGCAGGCCAAAATAGGTGAGTCGTGAGGCGTCGGGGTGGCCCCATACGCCGAAGATGCCACATTCCTCGTGAATGTCTTCGAGTTCAGCCGACAAGCCAAAGCTCCTTTTTCAAACAGGGGATTAACTATCTATCAACCCTACCAATCGGCGGCTACATCGCGTGTTGTGGGGTGGTGGAACTTGTTGGGGTTTGCGGACGCGGTTTAAGCACCAGATCAGTCAAGTATGAATAGTGGCTTAGGATTTTGGCCTTTCGCTGTTTGTGGTGGGTGGTTGTGGTGTGGGGGTGATGCCGACGGGTAGGTTGGAAACATGGATACCTCTTACCTGTTCACCGCCGCATTACCTGGTGCTCCACTTTGTGCTCAAGCGTGATACCGAATTGTCGGTGTGACGTGATCGGTTGACTTTCGTCAACGCAATTTGAAAGGCTCCGACGGTATTATCCGTCGGAGCCTTTCGTCGTATGAATCCGGTGCTTGTTTTTCGGCTTCGTCTCAGTGCCTGAAATGGCTGAAGAACTCGATGGTCTCGGGATCCTGCGACTCGTCCATCACCTCAGCGGGTGTGCCGTTCTCGGCGATGACGCCGTGACGGAGCAGTACGATGCGGTCGGCCGCTTCGTGGGCGAAGCTCATTTCGTGCGTGGCCATGAGGATTGTGGTGCCTTGGGCCTTTAACTCGGCAACCATGTTGAGCACTTCGCCGACCAGCATCGGATCAAGAGCGGATGTGATCTCGTCAAGCAGCAGCAGTTCCGGGTCGGTCATCAGTGCGCGCGCAATCGCCACGCGCTGCTGCTGGCCGCCAGAGAGCTGATCGGGGTAGGCACTGGCTTTATCGCGCATGCCGATGCGTTCAAGCAGTTCCATAGCGCGGGTTTCGGCGCGATCCTTGCTCCAGTGGTGAACCTTGATTGCGGCAAGGGTCACGTTCCTGAGCACCGACATGTGGGGGAAGAGGTTGAACTGCTGGAACACCACGCCGATACGTGCGCGAATCTTGTCCTGGTCGGCACGCGGGTCGGTGATATCGGTATTGCCCAGCCAAATCTGGCCGTCATCGACCTGTTCAAGCAGGTTGACGCATTTCATCAATGTGGATTTGCCTGAACCGGAAGGCCCCAGCAAAGCCACCACCTCATGTTGGTGAATGTCAAAGGAAATGCCACGCAGCACCTGCGTGTTTCCAAAGGATTTGCGCACGTCATCAAGACGCAGCACCGTCTTGTTGCTCACGGGGGAGTCACTCGCCTCGGTGGTGATATTGGTCATTTCGCTCATACCGTTCCTCCGCTGAGTTCGCGCTTACGCAGACGTTCCGTGTACCAGTCGTTCAGCAGGATGAACGGCACGCTCATCAGGATGAACAGCAGGCTGGCGACCACATACGGCGTGAAGTTGTAGGTGCTGGCCACGTCGATCTGTGCGGCGCGCACGGCATCCACCGCACCCAGCACGGAAATCAGGCCGACGTCCTTTTGCATGGAGATGAAGTCATTCATCAGTGCGGGCGCCACTTTGCGCAATGCCTGAGGAATGACGATCAGTCGGGTCGTCTGGCCGGAGGTCAGGCCCAACGAGCGGGCCGAGGCTCGCTGAGAAGGATGTACGTCGTTAAAACCGGCACGCAGCACCTCGGAGACGTAGGCGCTGTATCCCATTACCACTGCAATGGTGCCGAGTACCGAGGGATCGATACGGCCGAACAAGCCTAGGCCGGGAATGCCGAAACCGATTAGATACAGCACGACGATAATAGGCACGCCGCGCATCACAGTCGTGTAGATCAATGCCAGGATACGCAGCGGGAACAGAATAGGGGAGCGGCTGGTGCGCACCAGCGCGATCAGCGTGCTCAGAATCGCCACGCCGACCACTGCGACGAGCAGAACGCGGATGTTGAGCCATAGGCCGTCAAGCACATGGGGAAACGATTTGACGAAGTATTCGCCGGAGAAGAAGGTCTCCTTGACTCGTGGCCAGCCGGGGGAGAGCTTCAAGCCGATGACGATGACCACCACGAACACAATGGTGCTGATCAGACTGGTAATCGTCGATTGAATTTGCTGATGAACACGATATTGGCGTCGTTCGAGCTCGACCTGACTTACCTCGTGTCCGTCAGGGGCATTGTGCTGCCTGGTTTCGGTTGGTGCTGCGGTCATGTGATGAATGTCGCTCGCTTCCTGAATGCCGGGATGGCCGGGTGCCACAGGAAAATTCCCGCAGCGCCCGGCCAAGGTGTTGTGACCTTATGATGTAAGCCTACTTCACTTACTTCTTCAGTTCGGTCAGGTCGGTGGTGTACTCGGCCAGCCACTTGTCCTGAAGCTTCTTGATGGTGCCGTCGGCGTTCAGGTCATCCACTGCCTTGGTCACGGCTGCAGTCAGCTTGGAATCCTTCGGCAGCACGATGCCCATGCCGCTCTTGTCTTCGGAGTCAGGCAGACGGCCGAGCACCTTGGCGTCCTTGACCTGCTCGGACTGCACCATGTACACGCATTCCACGGTGCTGGTGACCAGTGCGTCGATCTGACCGGCGTCAAGTGCCTGAGCCAGTGCGGCATCATCATTGAACGTCTGGATGTCGTCCTTGATGTTCGCCTTGGCGTAGTCGTAGGCAAGGGTGCCGACCATGACGCCCACGGTCGCATCCTTCAGATCGGATACCTTGGTGGCGTTGGCGAACTTGCTGTCTTTCTTGACCACGACGGACTGGCTGTCGTTGTAGTAGCTGGACGAGAAGTCAACGGCCTTCTTGCGCTCGTCGGTGATGCCGAACTGCTGGATGTTGAAATCCCAGTCCTTGGCGCCGGGAGCGATGGCGGTGTCGAATGCGGTGCGGGTCCACACCACGTCGCTCTTCTTGAAACCGAGCTTGTCGGCCACTGCGTAGGCGACGGCCGCCTCGTAGCCCTCACCGCTTTCCGGCTTGTCGTTCATAACCCACGGCTCGTAGGCCGGCTGTCCGGTGGCGATGGTCAGCTTGCCCGGCTTGTACGTCTGCTGGGTGATGTCGTCCGAATCGGTGGAATTGGATGCGGTGGACTGGCCGGAACCGCAGGCTGCGGTGAACGACAGAGCCAGGATGCTGGCGGTGGCCGCAATGGTACGGACGATGTGTCGCTTATTGAACATGGGTTTCCTCTCCTCAAGTGTTCGTCATGCACACGGTTCAAACCGTGCTTGATGCATTCGCGCCAATTGTATGGCTATTGGGTTACAAAACATCGATATTTTCGGATGCTGGCTATCGCCATTGCTTATGGCCGACTAGAGCCGCGCAATCTGGCGCGTAAGCGGACGGATATCTCATATTGGCGCAGAGCGAAATGGCGTTCACTGTTCGAGTGTGAAGCCGTCGAATACGAATCCCGGACTGACCACACAGGAGACCAGCGCATCGCCCTGGCCTGGCACTGTGCGCTGCCAGACGCCAGCCGGTACGACCGCATGTCCCGATACGGTTACGTCGGCCTGATCGGTGGTGATGCCGGAACCCAAGGTGATTACGGTTCGCTTGGATTCGTCGGATTCCGGAGTCTCGTCGCTGCCGCCGAGCTCCAGTTTGACCGATGCCGGGCCATGCCACAGCCAGACCTCATCCGCATCGACCTTATGCCAGGCGCTGGCATCTCCCTCGGGCAGCAGGAAGTAAATCAGTGACGATAGCGGTCGGCTTGAGGCCTCATCCGTGTGCGGGGATTGCCAGTCACGCGTGTACCAGCCGCCTTCGGGGTGGGTTTCCAGTCCAAGGCGTTCCACTATGGACCGGGCGTATGGACTCATGTCTTGCAAAGCGACGCTCATAATGAGATCTCCTGTTCTTGGCGGGTTTGCTGGTTTTTGGCTTCTTGATATCAGGTCAGGTCAGCGGTGTCACCAGGCGTTGTTGTAGGCTTCGCGCCCGGATATCACCGTGGCTCGGTTCGTGCCTGCGCCGTGCCTCACCAGTGTTTCCAGCGTTTCTTCGATGCCGGCCGGAGATGATGTGTCGACGGGGATGTCGAAGAACGCGAAATCAGCCAATGCGCCCGCGTTGATTTGTCCAATGCGGTTGCGGCCCACGTGCATGCCCATGGAGGCGGCGCCGCCCAGCGTCATCATACGAATCAGGCGATGTGTCAGATCGTCGCTGGCATAGCCTTGTTCGCGGGCCAGGTCGTAAAGCATCGACACGTCATCAAGCAGATCGAGGGTCGGCGTGCTGGAGAGCGAATCGGTGCCCACGCTTACCAGATTGCCTTCCTCGAGGTATTCGCGCACCGGTGCATCTTTGCCGGTGTTGGTAATGCGATTCGATCGGGGGCACAAGGCCACGCCCACGCCGCGCTGACGTAGAATACGCCGATCCTCGCCATTGGCCCACACGCCGTGTGCAATGTGCACATCCGGTCCAAGCGAGCCAAGCTGATCGACGAACTGGATGGCGGAGGCGCCTTTGCCCACTTCCTTGAGCTGCCGGTAGCTTTCCCAATCGTGGTCACTCCAGTCGGCCGCCGAATAAGTGGTGAGCACCGGCGGATAAGTGCCGGCCTCGAGCGGGGTCTCCGCCAGATGGATATGCAGTCGCATGTTCAGCTGACGAGCAATGTCTGGAAGATCAACGAACGGTTCGGACTCCAGCGTATACGGAGCATGCGGGCTGATGCCGAGGTTTGGCAGCTGCTCCTCGTTCATCCGGCGCAACTGCCGGATGAGCTCAGTGCGGCCCTTTTCCATCCATTCGGCGTTGTGCCAGCCCATTACCTCCCAATAAGCGATGCCGTGCATGCCCTGCGAAGCCAGCGCGCCGGCGGCGTCCAAATCGGTGACGATGTCTGCGGCGGCCGTCGTTCCCGATTCGACCATCTGGCGAGCGCCGTCCTCGGCCCACTGCTTCCATGGCTGGGTCTTCTGCGCCTCGGCGTACACCTCGTTGAATGCCAGTTCCCAGGCGCGGAACCGATCGTAGGTGCCTTGCCCGACCTGCACCATGCCGCTGTACTGCAGATGAGTGTGCGCGTTGATCAATCCGGGGGTGAGCACCCCATCCCAATGCCGTTCATGGATGGTGCCGTGAGCCGTCATTTCCTGCTTCAGCGCCTTCAGCACCCAGCGGCGTTTACCTACATGAACCACGCGGTCGCCATGTATGGCAACTGCGCCATCGATGATGACGGGGCCCGTCACGGGGATGATGAGTTTGGCGGAATACAGTGTCACATCATCGATAAGCTCGGTATCGACGGTCGGCCAGGTGTTGTCGGTCATATTCTCCTCGCTGCGTTGTGTTCGGTGCCGTGTCTATGGCTATCGGTCGGCGTTCTCTCGGTCGTTTTCCGCGAATCTGGTCAGTCGCCAATCGTAGCCGTTGTCCTCCACGGCATGGCTGGCTCGGTATCCGCGCGCCTTGAGCGCGCTGGCGGCGATGCGCTGGTCGGTCGCTGCGTCAAGTCTGATAAGCGTGTGATCCAGTGTGCCTCGATGTTCCAGAAGATATGCGACGGCGCTGGCCTGTACGGCGAAGCTCAGATCCATGATCTCGATTGGATTGCCGCCTCCCACCGTGTAGTTCACGCCATCGCCGTCGGCGATTAGCGTGAGCGTTGGTCCGTTGGGAACATTGAGTTGCACGGTGTCCTTGTTGACCTGTGGGGTGAAGTCGCTTACCTCGTCCAAGGCGATTTCGTTGGCGATGCCGCCGATCACTGCGAGCGCCGCGCCCTCGTGCATTGCGCGCATGTGCTCAAGTGTGACCGTATGTCTCACGCCAGTGGCGGACACCACCATATCCGCGCAAGGGAGTGCCTCGTCAATGTCTTGTGCGGCGAAGCCGTCGAACACCGCTTTAAGTGAAGCCACTGGATCGATATCGCAGATGGTGACTTCGGCGCCAAGCGCGCGAATGCGCCGTGCGAAGCCTTGGCCGACCGGGCCGTAGCCGATGACGGTGACGTTCTTACCGTCGAATGCATGCTCGCCGAGAATGCGCTGCATGGTGGTCACGCATGTCTCCCCAGTGCCGTGGGCGTTGTCGAATCCGGTTTTCAGCACACTGTCGTTAACGGCTACGACCGGGTAGGTGAGGGCTCCCGCTTCCTGCATCTGCTGGAACGCGCGTACGCCACTGGTCGTTTCCTCGGCCACTCCAATGAGATTCGCCGTGAGTTCGGGGCGTTCGAGCGAGGCGAGGCGGGCGAAGCTGGCGCCATCGTCGATGATGATGTCCGGCTGTATTTCGTCCAGCAGGTGCAGGGCCGCCTCGTGCGCCTGTTCCGCGGTCCAGTCTCGGCTGGATTCGACCGTGATTCCTTCCCGGCGCAGCTGTTCCGCCACTCGGGGATCCGTGGAATCCGGGCCGCAATATACGCCGACGATTGCGCCGGCGGCCTTAAGCTTGCGCAGCAGAATCGCGGTCTTTGGCTCCAGTATCAGACAGACGGCAATACGAATGCCTGAGAAATCGACGCGAGTGGTGAGGCTATCCATGGTGTCGCGTAATACCGGCATGTGCTGTTCCGCGTACTCCATTGCCTCCAGTCCGCTTGCCTTGCGCATATCGGTGATGGAATCGATGCTTTGTGTGCCGTCGCATAGGAATTCCTCGCTGTGCCCGTCGGTCATCGTGGCATCTTCGACGGTCATGCCCCATTGCTGGGCCTGAGACTTGATTTCGGCATGCTTCTGCGGCTCCGGAATCGCGAGTCGGGCTCCTGCCAGTGATCGATTCGTTTTCTGGGATCGGGCTGCCGCCCACGCTGCAAAATCGCTGTCTGCTGTAATGCTTTTCTTCATATTCCCCATGGTACGCATGCATGCCGCTGCTCTGCCGCTGCGCGTGTGGCGTGGGTGAAGAGCGTGTTTGGGCGCGTTGCGTGCGTCGACTTCGGCAGTTTCGAACAGGCATGTTGCATCGAACAAATGTTCGACTGTGTTGATATGCTGGTCGGGCCAGCGGTGGTAAGGAGGTGATGGCGATGGGCAGCGGAACGGTATCGACGCAACGCGAGCATACCTATATTGCCATTGATCTCAAGTCCTTCTATGCCTCGGTGGAGTGCGTGGCGCGCGGACTCGACCCGTTGACCACGCATCTGGTGGTGGCCGATGAAACCCGCACCGATAAGACAATATGTTTGGCGGTCTCACCCTCGCTGAAGAACTATGGCATTCCCGGTCGTGCGCGGCTATTCGAGGTAAAACAGCGCCTGAATGGAGTCAACATCGAGCGCGCGGTCCATGCTCCCGGCGGCCGATTAATCGGGGAGTCCTGCGATGCATGCGACCTGGAACGCTCGCCGGGACTCAAAGCCTCGATGGTCATCGCCAAACCTCGCATGGCGCACTATCTGGAAATCAGCGGGCAAATATATGGCATCTACCTCAAATACGCCGCACCCGAGCACATCCATGTCTACTCGATTGACGAGGTGTTCATCGACGCCACGCCATATCTGCGCTCGCTGGGTATGGGGCCGCATGCGATGGCGCGAACCATCGTGCGCGAAATCCTCACCAAAACCGGCATCACCGCCACTGCCGGCATCGGCTCCAACATGTATCTGGCCAAAGTCGCCATGGATATCGTCGCCAAGCACATGCCCGCCGACAAGGACGGCGTGCGCGTGGCCGAACTGAATGAAATGTCATATCGTCGGCTGCTTTGGGATCATCGTCCGCTCACCGATTTTTGGCGGGTTGGGCGCGGCTATGCCAAGAAGCTCGAGCATGCCGGACTGATGACCATGGGCGATATCGCCCGATGCTCGGTGGGTCGTGCTTCGGATTACTACAACGAAGACCTGCTGTATCGCATGTTCGGTGTCAATGCCGAACTGCTCATCGACCATGCGTGGGGCTGGGAGCCGTGCGAAATCGCAGATATCCGATCCTATGAGCCAGGTGCGCACAGCATTAGCAGTGGGCAGGTGCTCACCGGCCCCGCCGACTATGCCACGGCCCGGCTGATCACCAAGGAGATGGCCGATGCGCTGGCCCTCGATCTGGTCGATAAAAGCGTGCTGACGAACCGACTGACGCTCGCCGTCGGCTATGACATCGGCAGTCTTGATTCGTCAAAGCTCGATTCGTGCGCTGATTATGCGATGAAACGTGCCGCTGAGCGGGCGGCGAAAAGCTATCAAGGGCCGGTGACCATCGACCGATTTGGGCGCAAGGTGCCCAAGAGCGCGGTCGGGTCGATTGGTTTGGGTGATTTCACCTCGTCGTCGGCACGTATTCGTGAGGCCATGACGATGTTGTACGAGCGCATTGTGGATTCACGCTTGCTTGTGAGGCGGTTGACCGTCATCGCCGATGATGTGGCCACTCCGGAGGAGCTGGCCGCCGGCAAACGCTATGAACAGCTCGACTTGTTCGGTGATGACGAGGCCCAATCGTATGGATCCGATTCCACCAGCGAAAAAGATGGAGAGCATGATATCCAGCGTGCGCTGCTGGATGTGAAACGTAAATTCGGCCGCAACGCCGTCATCAAAGCCATGGATATGGAAGACGGCGCCACCGGTCAGGACCGCAACCGTCAGATCGGAGGCCATCGCGCATGACCCTGCAAGAGACCCATGCATACGACGACATCATCAACCTGCCACACCATCAGTCGCGCAAGCATCCGCACATGTCCCGCCACCAGCGGGCCGCGCAGTTCATGCCGTTCGCGGCCCTGACCGGCTACAACCAAGTCATCGAGCAAACAGCAAAAAACGCCGAAACCGCCATCGCTCAGGCCGAAGCCCAAGGCGATACCGATTTCGGCGCTTGACAATCGCTCCCGTTGGAGGAAGTCTCAGATTCGTCAGCCCACGTGACGTTCGAAGCGGTGGAAGCCGGTGATCTTGTCGATTTCGGCCATCGCGTCGGCCGGAATCTTAAAGCCGGCGGCCTTCATGTTGTTCTCCAGCTGGCTGGGCTTGGAGGCGCCGGCGATCACACAGCTGATCTCCGGGTGCTGCAGGATCCACGCCATGGAAAGCACTGGCAGGTTCGTGCCGAGCTCGTCGGCCACCTTGCGCAGCTGCTCGACCTTGTCGAGGTTCTCATCGGTGAGCAGATCGTTGATCTGGTGGTCGGACTGCCAGGTGGCGCGCGAGCCGGCCGGCAGCGGCTGGGC
>OASQ01000492.1_pt1 | contig 13940 bp, 13 predicted proteins | sample 1475771 | NCBI WGS metagenome assembly OASQ01 (sample SAMEA2579910, study PRJEB22360) | human gut metagenome | reverse complement strand
GCCCTTCCTCCCCCGCGGGGGGCGTCCGCTCCCCATAATTGGGGAGCGGGTTTGTCGGTGTTGTTATCGATAGCGGGTGGGATTCCAGTCGAGTTCGTTGACTTCGCAGTTGTTTAGGCCGTGGTTTTCGAGGGCTTGCTGGTAGCCGTCTTCCCATGCTTGTTCGTCCCATAGGTCGAGGTCGGTCATTGAGGAGAGTTCCCAGTTGGTGTTGCTGACTGTGATGAGTCCGCTCTGGCCTTTGATGGTTTGATGGTCTTGTGTGAGCCATTCGATTTGTCCGGTTTGGTCGATGAGTGCGAATTTGCCTTGGCTTCCGTTGGTGAGGTCGCATTGGCCGGTTTGCCATGCGAGTATCGCGTTGCGGCTGTCGGATTCGAACCTGCCTTGTGTGTAGGAGCGGGCGATGCCGTTGTGCGCGATGAAGCCGGTGCGCCCGTCTTTCCTGAACTTGAACGGGTGAGTGTTTTCCTTGCATACTTGGCCGTGGGTGGCTAGACGGAAGTGCAGAAGGAACGGCACTTGCGTGTAGAACTCCCAGTTGGCGAGTATGTGGGCGAGGGTCTGTCGGTTGTCGGGATTGCGATAGCGGTGCAGTTGTTGGCCGTTGTACCATGCGATGCCTGCTCCGTCTGGGTTTGCGTCGCTCATTTGGGCGAGTTGGGTGACGGTGGACATGGTGCCTGCTTCGCTGGTGACTATCGCGCACATGCTTCAGCCTCCTTCTTGATGGTGAGCCCGTTGATGGCGTTCCGGTAGGCGGTGATGCTGGTGGCCATGATGTCGCTTCGTTTGAGCTGGTAGAGCGGGTGGCGTTGGAAGAACCGCCACATGGTATGCATGTAGGTGACTGCCGGCGTGAGTTTGTTGGCTGTTTGGCTCCACCACGGGCCGAAGGTGCGGAACTCGATGGTGTCCGCGTGTGTGTTGTTGATGGCCGTCGCCTTGCCGTTGTATTCGCCGCGCATGAGCTGGCACCAGCGGGTTTCGGTCATATGCCGCATGTTCAGGCTTTCGGCCTGTTCCTTGTTCAGGGCGTGCAATGCCCAATACCAGCGTCCGGGTGTTTGCCTGTCTGCCCGGCTGATGTGCATGTGGCCTCCGGCCTGCGAGTTGTCGTCCACGGGTTCGATGCGGGCCACGAGGTCGGTAAGCTCATCGACTTGGTTCATGGTCATGGGTTGGGTTTGGTATTCGAGCGCCCCGTGCTTGTGGAGGCTTCCGTCGGGGCACCAGCCTGCGATGAGCGGATTGGTTTGCATCATGTCGTGGTCGCGGTCGGCTCCGATTTCGATTTCAAAGCCGAAGGTGAACACGTTCCGCGCTTTCGCGTTGCTGTGATAAGGGTCTATGTAGTCTGGCTCCTGTGTGTCCTCGTGGTCGTGGTATTCCTCCATGCATGATGTGCAGTAGCTTGCGCCGCACTCCTCGCAGTATTCGAGGCAGTCGCCGCAATACCGCCAGTCGCACCCGTCGCACCAGCGTGAGCATTCGTCGCATATGATGTCGTCACATCGCTCGCACGTGTGCGCGCAGTCCTCGCAGATGGGCGTATCGCAGTCCGCACAATGGTGCGCGCAGTCGTCGCACATGCGGTTGGTGCATTCGCAGCATTCGACAAGTTCGTCTTCGTCTTTGACGGCATCGCAGTATTGGCAACGGGTCGTTTCGTCGTTCTCTTCGGTTTGTTGCTGAGCTTCGACGTTGTGGTTGTTCTCGTCCATGTTCGTTTCCTCCTGTGTGGTTTCCTTCCGGACGAGTCGCGCCGTGCGCGGCGTCAAGCCGCACGGCTCTCCCTGCCCGTGGTATCCGCCTCGCGGACGCGGGCTTGGGTGAGACGGGCGCCTGCTTGCGACGCTCCGGGCCGCGCGCATGATGGGACTCGGCCGGCTACCCGTGCAAACCGTTGCATGGGATCGTCGTCTTCGACGATTTCCCTATGGAGGTGGGGCGGGTGGTCGGTCAAGAGAAGAAGAAAAGTACGCGGCTTCGGCCGCGTTCCGTTGATGAGTGTCGTGGTTGAAACAAAGGTAATTTATCTATTGGTATACTATTTACTAGTAGATTAGATAAATAATGTTTGGGGGATGATATGCCTGAACGATTGACCGAGACGCGGAGCAAGGCTGATTTCCGTGTATTGCGTGATCTGCTTGATATACCCCAGGCTTGGATCGCCAAAAGATTGGGTGTGAGCGTGCAAACGGTGAAGAACTGGGAGAGTCCGAAGAACTTCTATCCGCCGAGACGTGAGGCATGGGGGCTGCTTGAATCCCTATGGGCCGAAGCCGATCACAAGGCTGCGGCTCAGGTGGACATCGCCTCCCAGGCTGCGAGCATCGCCCGCGACAACGGGATCGAACCCGCTCCGATCATCCTGACTTACTGGCCCAGCATAAAAGAGTTCGAGAGGGAAGCGCTGGGTGAAGAAAGCTCATGGAGGGTAGCCAACGCCGCGACCAGGATTGCGGCCGACCGCCTGAGGGTTCTTGGCCTGCCCATGACATTCATGTACGTGCAGTTGGAGGAGTAAATCCACGGTCGGATTCCATCTGCGAACACGCACGGCAGCTTGCTTGGCATGCCATACATTCGATCCTGTTGAACATTGAAGCATGCACAGGCAAGGAGCGGCATGACGCAGGAATCCCAGATGGTTGAACAGGCATCCGACAGCAAGAACTCGCACAATCACAATGAGCATCGGAATCCATGGATGTGGTTGGCCGGGATCATGGCCGTCGTCATTGTGGTCATGTCCTTCACTCTCGGATATTTGGTGGCGGGCCGTAACCAGCCCGCCGCCGAACAGCAGCCGACGGCGCAACAGCAGGAGAACCAGCCGACTGCCGAACAGGTTAAGCAGCTCAAAGAGACCATGGATGCGGTGGGGGAGCGGCCGTCGAACGTTGATGACGAAGGATTGATCGTCATCTCCAAGAATGGATATGGCGCACCCGTCAAGGATGTGCCGACGGTCACCGTGTTCGAAGAGCCGCTGTGTCTGTTCTGCGGCCAGTTGAACCGCGCCCTCGATCCCATCCTGGTCAAGTTCGTTGACGCCGGACAGATCAATCTCAAGATCGGCCTGGTCAACTTCCTGAACCAGGTCAGTAGCGACTCCTATTCCACACGGGCGGTCAATGGCGCCGTAACCATCCTTGAGCAGGATGATGATCCGCATCATCTCATGACGTATCTGGCGAACCTGTATGCCGAGGACTGGATGCCCCAGGAAGGACAGAACTACAAGCCCGTTTCCAACGACATGCTCAGGGAACGAGCACTTGCCGCCGGAGTCGACCAGCAGGTCGCAGACCAGGCGTTCGATGGACAGAGCAAGTACGAGCAGTGGGCCGACGCGATGACTTCCTACACCACGAGCCGTGTCGAACTGTGGGGCGAAGGTCAGCTGGGGTTCAGCACTCCCGCCGTCCTGATCAATGATGAATACTGGCCGGTTTCGAACGCGTTGTCCGACACGTCAAAGGCGGGAAAAGCATTGTTTGACGCCATTGGCCTCAAGCCAAACGAAGCGGGTAACGCAAGGGTCAAACCTTCCATCGGTGCAAAGGGCAAGCCGATAGCTTGACGGGACGGAGATGAACATGGACAACATGATCAACACTCGAGAAGAACTGCGAGAAGAGCTGCATCGTCTGGAGGACGAGACGCTGGCCCAGGCGCTGGGTGTGAATGAATTCCTCCGAATCACTGCTGGTGGCGAGTACAATCCCGATGAAGACGACGATGAATCTAGAGGCTACTTCCAAGCTTAGGAGAATAGCACCTGTCTGATCCGGAGTCTCCTGCATGATCAGAACATGCAGCCATCTCAAGAAGTAATCGACTACTTGCAGAGGCTCGATGCTAAACATGTAAGCGTTGTCAACTTTTTCTTTGGGCGGACCGATATGCGCGTGGACTCACGCCAGTCTTTTTATGGAAACATGACGAGAAATAGCGTTCGCTGTTGAATCCAAGTTGTCTAGAAATTTCGGTGATGGGAATGTTCGTGTCTAACAGAAGCGCCTTGGCCATATCGATTCGGCATCGTACGTAGAATTCGGCGGGGCCGTATCCGTAGACATTGGAGAACACGCGGTTCAGATGAGGCAAAGAGATCCCGATGTTATCTGCAACCTCGGCCATGCGCAGATTCTTGGTGAGGTTTAGGTTGATGTAGTTTTTGGCTTGTTCCGCGTATCTATGTTGGAGATCATCGTCCGTCTGCTGGTTTAACGATAGCGATGCGAGAAGCTCATGGGTGAGCAGTGAAGCTCGCAAAGCAAGGTAATTATGGCTGGCTTGGCTTTTTGTGCATTCTTCATAAAGAGACTGGATCATTCCTCCCGTCCGCGAATACCTGTATCGGTATTGCGTTAGGTGATAGGCCTTGTATAGTTCGTCGCAGATTTCGCCTTGAATGGACATCCAGATCTTGTACTGGGGCTCCTTTGGATCGGACCATGCTCGAAATGCGAGTCCGGCGGGAAGGATTGTCGTATCGCCCGCTTGCAATTCGATTTGTTCGCCGGCGATCTCGATGATCCCTTTGCCGGAGATGATGTAAGCGAAGCTATATTCGTTCACGTGTTGTCTCGCAAGGTAGTAGCTTTTGTAGGGAAGAGTGTAGCCTATCGCCGACAATGTGAAGCGTTTACTGTTGCTGAAGGATTGCGGGGAGAAACTTACTGCCTGATCCATGGTGATCCGATTTCTGAAGTTTGTGATTGACGCTATGTTGTTTCCAGCTAGCATAGCACCGACTAAATCCGTTATATTCATTGCAATAGCCAAGAAACAAGGACGTCAGGCTAGAAAGCATATTAGTAGCGACATGGAGGCCGTAATAATATGATTGATGAAATTAAGCTAGATAGGCGCGTGCCTGTCAAATGGTCTGGCGATGTGGTCGTTGCCGGCGCAGGTCCTGCAGGCATTGGAGCCGCATTAAGCGCGGCCCGTCAAGGGGCTAAGGTCCTCCTGTTGGAACAGGCCGGCGATGTCGGCGGAGTAGCAACCACAGGCCTGATGAGCCATTGGACCGGAAAGACAAGAGGAGGGCTATATGAGGAAATCCTCAATCGCGCCGACGATTCACATGGTGAGAACAGGGTTCTAATCAATCCCGAGAAACTCAAGACGGTATTGCTTGAAATGCTGCTCGAAGCAGGCATCAGCATCCGCCTGTACACGTTCTCACATGACGCGATCGCCGAAGACGAAGTCGTGAAGGGCGTCATAGGTTACAGCAAGGCGGGCTTCGAAGCATTCAAAGCAAAAGTCGTCATCGACTGCACCGGAGATGGCGACATCGCGGCGAGCGCTGGCGTGCCTTTTGAAAAGGGGCGTCCGGGGGATGGGCGGATGCAGCCCATGACCTTGATGTTCAAGGTCGCCGGGGTGGATATGGATCGTGCCGTGTTCCTTCCGGGTGGGTTTGAGGAGACCTTTGAGGTTCCGAAGGGCGATCTGCAGTCCTTGGGGCGTGAACATCTGCCGTATCCTGCGGGGCATGTGCTGTTGTATCGCAGTACGTTGCCGGGGGTCATCACCTGCAATATGACTAATTGCGTTGATGTGGATGGTACGGATCCCGATGACCTTACGCGTGCGACGGTCGAGTGTCGTAAACAGATCGAGCCGATCGTTGGTTTTCTTCGTGAGTATGTTCCTGGGTTTGAGGATTGCTATTGCATCAGTTCCGCGTCGATCATTGGCGTGCGTGAAACCAGGCATTTCGATTGCCGGGAGACTCTCACTGAGGAGGATATTCTTCAGGCAAGGGTGTTTGATGATTGGGTGGTCACCAAGGCTCATTTCAATTTCGACATCCATAATGTCGAGGGCAGTGGGCTTGACACGCATGGCGTACAGAAGAAGTTCACCCAAGAGAAGGGATACACCATTCCATATGGTTGTCTCGTTCCTGTCAGTAGGCGTGGTCTGCTGTTGGCTGGTCGTAACATTTCGGCCACCCACAAGGCGAGTTCCAATTGCCGTGTGATGCCGATTTGCGTCAACATCGGGCAAGCTGCCGGTACCGCGGCGGCGCTCAGCGTCAAAAAGGGAGTCGCCCCCGACGAGCTTGATGTCAGGGAGATTCAGAAATCGTTGAATGACCAAGGAGTGACGTTATGAATAGGGGAAAGGAGCTTTCTGAACGGCATGCGTGCCGCAGGGGTGTTCAGTGAACTCCCTTGCATGACATATTCCGAATTTGTATTTTCAACCGTTACACCATTTGCGCACCGTAGCGCATCTCATGGATGCCTTCAAAGGAGAGACAACATGAACAAGGTAACCAAAGTCACCGCCGCCATCGCCGCATGTGCCGGCATGTTCGCGTTCACCGCATGCGGATCTTCATCCGCGGAGACGGGTGGCGACGTCGAATTGAACATCTGGGGTGGCGTCCAGGCCGACCAGGGATTCAACAAGGTCATCGAAGGGTTCGAAGAGGCGAACCCTGGCATCAAGGTCAACTACACCCGCTTCACCAATGATCCAACCGGCAACACCAAACTTGACACGGCGCTCATCGCCGACGATTCGATCGACATGTTCTTCACCTACACTCCCGCCGACTTCGCCAAGAGGGCCGGCTCCGGCATCCCGCTCGACCTGTCCGAGGTGGATGAGGACGGTTTGCTCGACAAGGTCGAGGACGCCAACATCAAATACGACGGCAAGTACTATGGAATCCCGACATCGAACGAGTCCTACAACATCGTCTATAACAAGACGGCCTTCGAGAAGCTTGGCATAACCATTCCCGCGAACTGGACATGGGACGAATTCATGGAAATCGCCAGAAAGGCCACACACGAGGAGAACGGCAAGACCGTGTACGGGCTCGCCGGCGTGTGGCACAACATCGAGCGTCAGATCTACGGCGGAGATGCGGAATACACCAAGGATGGCGAATCCCCGAACTTCTCCGACAAGGGATGGACCATCAAGCAAAAGTACTACGACATGCTCTTCAAGGACAAGAGCGCCTACCCGTTCACACAGATCATGGCCAAGAAGATCTACAACTACGAGTCGCAGCTGTTGCTGACTGGCGACGCGTTGATGGCCTTCTACTCGCCTTGGATGTCACGAAGCGCGCTGAACAACGCGGAGCAGTATCCCAGGGACTTCAAGATGGGATTCGCCCCCCCTGCCCAAGATCGACATTCCTGGCGTCGACAGCGGCGAATACAGCGCCGAGGCGAACAACTGGCTGCAGATCAGCTCCAAGTCCAAGCACACCAAAGAGGCATACAAGTTCATCAAGTACGTCCTCACCGACGGCGCGGAAGACTACACGAAGATGGGCAAGCTACCCATGCTGGACGGCCAGGTCTCGGACGAGGCCATCGTCAACGCCGTTCTCTCCGACCAAGCGGACAAACTATATGACGTCGACGAGTTCAAGAAGGTCGTCGTCGATGTCGATAGCAACTACATCATCACCTCGAAGTTCAAGGCTCGCGCATCGCTGGGCACGATCGAGACCGAAGGAGAGCAGAGCTACTATCTGCAGTCCAAGGACTACGACCAGTACATCGATGGTATGACCGAGAGCTTCAACGCGGCCCTCGCCAAGGAATAAGCTCCGCCCGGATCTAGGAACATACCATGGCAACCACATCCACAAAGACCCCTCTTGCCCGGACTTCCCGGGCGAGGGGGTCGGCGAGGGGCAGCAACGAACAGGAGCGCTTCTGCGGCTACCTGTTCACTGTTCCCGTCGTGATCATCAACTCCGTGTTCATCTACCTGCCACTGATCTACTCGCTCGTGGTCTCCCTGATGGACTTCAACCTGTTCAAAGGTTTCTTCGGCTCCAAGTTCGCCGGGTTCGAAAACTACATCGACATGTTCAAGGATCCGCTGTTCTGGAAATCGTTCTCGAACAACATCATCTACACTCTGGTGACCGTCCCCATCCTGATCATCTCCGCGCTCGTATTGGCCGAGATCATCAACAGGGCCATCTACGGCATGGGATTGGTGAGGGCGATGTTCTTCCTGCCTTACATCGCGAGCATCTCCGCGATGTCACTGGTGTGGATGATGATGTACAACCCCCAGGATGGCATCATCAACGGAGCCCTGCGGGCTCTTGGCGTCGACAATCCGCCGATGTGGCTGACCAGTGAGAAAACAGCCCTGATCGCGATCATGATTATGGCGATCTGGACCCAGCTGGGATACAACATCGTGCTGTTCATCGGCGGCCTTCAAGGCATCAACCAGGATCTGTACGAGGCCGCGAAGGTAGATGGCGCCTCGGCGGTCCGCCAGTTCTTCACCATATCGGTTCCCCTGGTGTCCCCGACAACGTTCTTCCTGGTCGTCACCGACGTCATCGCCTCGTTCCAAGTGTTCGGCAACGTGCAGATCATGACATCCGGCGGACCAAACAACTCCACGTCGGTCATCACCTACTACATGTACGAAGCCGGCTTCGGACAGAACAAGATGGGACTCGCCTCCGCCGTCGCATGGTTCCTGATGATCATCATCTTCGTCATCACAGTCATCCAGATGCGCGGCCAGAAGCACTGGGTCCACTACTGAGAAGGAGGCTCGAGAATGAATAGCAAACGTATTTCGGGCACCCGAGCCACGGCCACCATCCTCATCTTCGCGATGGCCGTACTGATCGTAATCCCGTTCGCCTGGATGATCCTCTCATCGTTCAAGACGCTGGGCGACATCTACAAGGTGCCCTTCGAACTGTTCTCGAAGAACATGACGTTGGACAACTACAAGACGGTGCTGGGGCGTGACGATCCACCGTTCATGCGATACGTCCTGAACTCGGTGATCGTCGCCGCCTTGTCGTGCACGGCGCAGGTCTTGACCTCCGCCGTGGCGGGCTACGCCTTCGCAAAATACCATTTCAGGGGCAAGAACATCCTGTTCATGCTTGTGCTCGGCACGATGATGATCCCATTCCAGGTCATTATGGTTCCCCAGTTCCTCATGTTCAAGGCCATCGGCATCTACGACAGCCTGTGGTCGCTTATCCTGCCGAAGCTGACCACGCCGCTGGGAATCTTCCTCATGCGCCAGTATTTCTCGAAGATCCCCGACGAGATCATCGAATCCGCGCGCGTGGACGGCGCGAGCGAATTCCAGATCTTCACCAGGATGATGCTGCCTCTCGCCAAGCCCATCGTGGCCACGCTTTCGGTCCTGACCTTCATCTGGAAATGGAACGAATACGAGCAGCCGCTCATCTTCCTCAACGACAAGGACAAGTTCACGCTCCCCCTCGGCCTGCTGAGCTTCGTCGACGACGCGGGCGTCTCCCAGGACAACCTGATCCTGGCGGCGAGCGTCCTGTCGCTCATCCCCATGCTCATCGTATACGGCCTGTGCCAGAAATACATCATCTCCGGTCTGACCGCCGGCAGCGTCAAAGGATGACGGCAGTGGAAAACCTCAACTATCAATTCGTGGTGGTCGGCGGCGGCATGTCCGGCATGATCGCCGCCATCGCGGCTGCCAGACTCGGCGTCCGAACCGCGTTGTTGCAAAACCGCCCCGTTCTCGGTGGAAACGCAAGCTCCGAGATCCGCATGCACATCTGCGGCGCGGACAATCATGCACACCGCCCCAACGCCCGGGAAACAGGCATACTCGAGGAACTTCTCCTGGAGAACAAGTGGCGCAACCCCTCGAACTCATTCGACGTATTCGACCTGATCCTCTGGGAGAAGACGCACTTTCAGGAGAACCTGGACCTGTTCCTCAACTGCCAGATGACGGACGCGTCCAGCGCTGGCAACCACATCGAATACGTGGACGCCGTGCAACTGACCAGCGAGCGCCATCTGCGATTCCACGCCGACCTGTTCATGGATGCCACCGGAGACGGAACCCTGGGCGTCGCGGTGAATGCGGACTACCGGATGGGCCGCGAGGCATCGTCGGAATACGGCGAAGCCTACGCCCCCCCGGTCGCTGACAACTGCACGATGGGCAACAGCATCCAGTTCAACACCAAGAACATGGGTCATCCGGTGCCGTTCGTCAAACCCCACTGGGCATACTCCTACACCGAAGAGGACCTCAACGGAAGGGACCATTCCGATCTTTCCGGAGGCTACTGGTGGATCGAATTAGGCGGCGACGGGAAGCTCGATGTGATCAAGGACGCCGAATCCATCCGAGATGAACTCCTGAAAGTCGCCATGGGCGTCTGGGACCACATCAAGAATGGCGGAGGCCACGGAGCAGATAATCTGGCTCTCAATTGGATCGGGTTCCTTCCAGGCAAGCGCGAATCAAGACGTTTCCTAGGAGACTACGTGCTCACTGCCAACGACATCCTGAACAACAGGCCGTTCGCGGATGCCATCGCCTACGGCGGCTGGCCCATGGACGTCCATGTGGTCGGAGGCATCTCCACATCTCAGGATGATCCGACGACCTACTACCATTTCGACGACGTCTACCAGATCCCGTACAGGTGCCTGTACTCCCGCAACATAGACAACCTGTTCATTGGCGGCAGACTGATCAGCGCCACGCACATCGCCTTCGGATCGACCCGCGTGATGGCAACCTGTTCCATCGTCGGACAGGCCATCGGCATCGCGGCGAGCATCGCCGAACGACATGGGTTGACGCCTAGGGGCGTGGGCGAGAACCACATTTACGAGCTACAGCAGGAGGCATTGAAAGAGGACCTGTACATACCGCATATCTCCAACAGTGATCCACTGGATAAGGCGCGCGAGGCTCGCGTCACCGCGTCCAGCCAATCGTCTAAGAAGACGGAACCAGACAATGTGAACAATGGAGTTTCCAGAACGGTCCATTCAACGCTCAACTACTGGGAGGCGAAGACCAACGGAGAAGAATGGCTGCGGCTTGACTTCCCCGGCAAAGTGGCCCTGAAACGAATCAACATTCGCTTTGACTCCAACCTATGCGAGGAAATCATGCCCAGCCTTCTGGCAACGCGCAGAGCGCTGCAGGAACAGCACGTACAAAGTTCCCTCGTCAAGGACTTCGACGTGCAGCTGATCGAATCGGGCAAAGTCGTGGAAACAAAAACGGTGAGCGACAACTACCTGAGGAACATATGGGTGGATCTCGATGGCAGGATATGTGATTCGATGCGCATCAACCTGCACTCCACAAATGGCTGCGACAAGCACAGGATATTCGAAGTCCGATGCTATGAGTGACGGACGCCATGCTAATTGAGAGCCAAGGGTATGAGAGACAATAGTGCCTTTCATATCCTTGGCTCTTCACTTGCACCGATGAAATTGTCGCCGTCAACGTCCGGATTCGCGCGCATCGCATCCAACAGATTCATCGGTCCCGGCATGTCATCCGACAGACAATTCAGCCGATATGCCTTCGCTCACATCGTTTGTGGTTCAGAGGGGAGACTCGTAACCCAGTCGTCCCGATCTTTGCGACGGATCCGCATGGTCGAGCTACCCGCGTAACAAACCTCAAGGTCGGCGTAGATGATCGCCGCGCGAATCACCCGTGCGGGGATGCCTGTCAGGGCGGCGGCCTGTGGAACGTTCAGAGTAAGGCGATCCTTGAGCGGAACGTTCATCGGATTGAAAGTTTCTTCTTCGCTCACTCGCCCAATGATCATGCATGGGCTGAGGAAAAGCAAACAGCGATGTGTCACTGCCGCCGATCGTTAGCAACACTTGGAGCGTTAACTGTTGCTAACGCGTCCGACTGGTATCGGATAATCAGTCGTCTCGTCTCGCCAAATGCAATGCGCCCGCCGGCTGGCATATCGTCGTGGATTGGCAACTGTGTGTTGGACAGTTCTTTAGAGGATGAGTCCTTGTTGTGTGAATTCGTTGGGGCTCCGGTATCCGAGGGTGGAGCGGAGTCTTTGGTCGTCGGACCACCACACATAGTCGTTGAGGCCGGAGCGTGGTTGTTCCAGGCCGGTGTGGTGGTTCCGGCATATGAGCTCCTTCTTCAGGAGCCTGTTGGTGGATTCGACCACGGCGTTGCCGTACGGGTCGCCCTTCCCTGACGGCGATCCTCCGATGTCGAACACGTCGAGCGGCCCGTGCCGGCGCTGTGGCCGGCGATGCCCCTGTTCGCCAGGCCGGCCAGCAGGCACACGTGCGCCCACTCGCCGCCGACGCGCACGTACGTCAGGTCACCGGCCAGGCGGGTGCGCGGCTCGCAGCCATCGAACCCGCGGCCGAGGATGTTCGCGAGCCTGGCCTCGTCGGCCCGCGTCCTGTGCGGTTCGGACCGTCTGCGCGCATACGCGCCCGCATGCCCCGTTCGCGCATGATGTTGCCGACGCGCCTCCCAGACGCGGTGACGCCCCTCCGCTCCAGCGCGGCCTTGATCTTCCCGGCGCCGCAGCGCTCATGGCCGTCGCGCCGGACCGCGCGCACGTCGCCGGCGATCGGATCCACCCGCTCGGCTTCGGTATGTTCGGTCATCCTGTTTTTGTTCAATAGGAAGTTGAGGTTTTAGTCACGAAGGTTTTTCGGGTTTAGGCGGAAAGGCATGCCGACCACCCGTGGGCCTTAGCCTGATGGTGCTTCTAGTTCCATTCGGGAAAGGTCCGGAAAGGCAATGATCAGCATGCCCCAGATACGGTCTATCCGTTCGCGTCGCAGGAACGGTGAGTCCATCGCCTCGATAGCGCGCAGCGAGAGGGTCAGCGAGCCGACCGTGCGCAAGTATCTGAGGGTCGACGACCTATCGGCCAGGCCGCCCGTGAGGCGACGTCGTGGTTCGGTGATCGACGAGTGGCTGCCCATGATCGAGGGCATGCTCGCCGAGGACCGGGAGACCTGGCGCAAGCAGCGGCATACCGCGACCCGCATCCATGAGCGGTTGCGCGACGAGTACGGGGCCGGGGTGTCGTTGTCGACGGTGACCCGGACCGTGGCGCGGCTCAGGCGCGAGGCCGCGGCGGAGCGGGAGGCCGGTTTCCTGGACCTGTCGTGGCATCCGGGCGAATGCCAGGCGGACTTCGGCCAGGTCGACGTGCGCTACCGGGGCGTCGTGACGCGAATGCGGCATTTCGTGTTGGATTTCCCGTACTCGAACATCGGGCCGAGCCAGCTGATGCCCGGGGAGAACGCGGAGTGCACGTGCCAGGCCCTCAGGAGCCTATTCGAATGGCTGGGCGGGGCGCCCGAACGCATCGTGTATGACAACGCCGCCGGCGTCGGACGCAAATGGTTCGACAGGATCCGCCTGACCCGACTGTTCCAGGCGTTCCAGGCGCACTACGGGTTCGAGTACACGTTCTGCAACCCGTACTCGGGACACGAGAAGGGCGGCGTCGAGGCCCGGGTCGGGGCCGTGCGCCGCAGGCCGTTCGTGCCGGTGCCCGGCGTATGGAACCTCGACAGCTTCAACCTGCGCCTGCCCGGCCGCTGCCTCGGACTGGGGGACAAGGATCACTACAGGAAGGGCGAGAGCCAGACCGGCCTGTTCGAGGATGATCGCAAGGCGCTGCTGCCCCTGCCCGCCAAGCCGTTCGACGTGGTCACGTGGACGAGGATGAAGGCCGACAAATACGGCAACATCACCGTCCAGGGCCGCCACCGGTACGCGGCCGGACCCGAACACGCCGGCCATGAGATGATCGTCGGCCTGAGGGCCCTGGAGGTGGAGATCCTCGATGCCGAAGGCAAACGCGTGATCACGCATCCGAGGTCCTACGGGGACAAGCCGACCGACAGCGGCGACCCGTCGAGCCAGCTCGGGCTGTTGTGCGACCGGCCGGCGGCCTGGCGCAACAGCCGGGTGCGCGACGCGATGCCCGACCCGCTTCGCGAATGGATCGACGCGCAGGACGAGGCCACGCGGCGCGACAGCCTGCGTGCCCTGCTGCACGCCGACGGCGAGAGCGGCTGGCGGGCGGCCGTGGCGGGCATGCTCGAGATCCTCGAATCCACCGGGGGCGCGGACCGGGC
>OASQ01000489.1_pt1 | contig 13982 bp, 10 predicted proteins | sample 1475771 | NCBI WGS metagenome assembly OASQ01 (sample SAMEA2579910, study PRJEB22360) | human gut metagenome | reverse complement strand
AAATGCGGCGAAAAAAAAACGCGGCGGCTAAAAAAACAAAAGCCGCCGTAATTTAGAAATGACGCGTGAAGATACTTTATGGCACGGTGGTCCTTTTAATCATATTGGGCAATTCTGTTTTTTTATAGCGTTTCCCTTTGTATATATGATGTTTTTAATATATTACTCTGCATATCGTATCCGATCAATCAAACTCAATTTTCGGAAATTTGCAGATACTCCATATGTGAGCAGTACCTGTAAAAAGGCAACCACACAAATCAAAAGCACTGCTGGGACCACTGGAAAATGATACTCACTGATCTGAAACATGTGTTTGGTTTTTGCATAAAGAAATGCACCATATCCTACAAGACTTCCAATGCCCACAGAAACTGCCAATGTTCCCAAAGTATAGATGATTCCTTCCAGTTGCAGCATACGGATCAACTGTTTTTCAGACATTCCTATCGCCTGTATCATTCCAAGCTCCCGCCTTCTTGTGTAAATACTGTTCATCATAGTGTTCACAAGATTCATGATTCCAATTCCACCCAGAATAATCAGAAATGCATAACACAAAACGCTCATCAACCGCATATTCTTTTCCCACTCCTGAAGTTGCTCTTCATAACTTCCTGTCACCAGGTATTCACTGTTGTCGGCAAGTGCCTGAAGTTCCTGATATGCACTGTTCTTTTTCTGATCATTCACTGTGATTTCCAGTGTGTAGTTCAGATTATTGGGATTCATTTTTTCCAACACTGATTGGGGCAGATAAAATGAACTTCCGCTAAGGCTTGCATAGTAATCTCCGATGGCTCCTATCTCAAAAGTCTTTTCTACCTGGTCATCTCCCATATTCAAAACCATCTTCAAGGAATCTCCCACTTTCAGTTCCGGGAACCAGTATAGCATATTAGCAGACATGAGGATTTTATCTCCTTTTTCCAATTCTTCATATGTCACATGTCCTTGTATCTCTCCTTTTTCCAGCGTTTCTGCATAAGATGCATCCAGTCCAATAATATTCGCGTCCCAAATTTCACCATCCATAGATAGTTTCGGAATTTTGCCATTCATAAATGTTTTTACCTTTACCTCTTCCACACCGTCTACATCACGAACCTGATCAATAAACGCTTTCGTCAAGGGGTTATTCTGCTGAACCTGTCTCCAGTCTCTGTCCGGATTCATTTTGTCCCCACCCCATGTTTCCAATTCAATTTTATAATCAGATTCAATATCCTTTCTTGCAATTTCTTTCGGTGCCGCGCAAGATAAAATAGTTGCCACAACCATGAACAGAATACCAGTTGCTCCTAATGTAACAATCGTAATCCCAGTCCTCTTTTTATTTCTTGCCATATTTGCTTTTGTCAAACGAAAAATCGTGAGATTCTGATAGCCTTTCCGTACTTTTTTCCCACGTTTTTCTGACCCCTGATAACGCATAGCCTCAATGGGCGAAACTTTGGCAGCAATTCGCATCGGTTTTGCCAAAGAAACTGCGGAAGTAAAGAGCACCGCCATAATGGTAATCGCATAAATCCACCAGTGCAACAAAGATACCTCACCATTTTTTACAAGTTCTGCTGCTACCTGCATTAGAGGGTCTTCGCCTGCCATAAAAGTAATCATCTGTTTCATAATCCATCTGGACAGGAAACTACTGATAAGCAATCCTACAGGGAGGGCAAGCGCCGTAACCAGCATTCCTTCACGGAATACCATCTGCCGAATCTGTCTTTTGGTGGAGCCTATGGCTTTTAATTTTCCATATTCCTGTACTTTTGGTATCATAGACACATAATAAATACTGTAAATAGTCAGGATTCCTGCTAAAACAACCATAACGATTACCACGATCATTCCTTTTACAAATGACGGATCCGTATAATTTGCAGCCAAATACTCTCTGTTTTCTACCACATTTCCCTCAGGTACACCAAAATCCTCTCCAATTTCTTTTCCCCTCTCTACGATTTCATCTGTTGTCATATGCTCTGCATCTGCCAGACGGAACATCACACGATATTCTCTGTCTGCTTCCGGTATCATCTGTTTCGCATATTCCATGGAATTCATCACAAAATACATTTTCTTTTCTTTATTCAAATCAGAAGATTTCATAAAGCCACAGATGCGGAAAGTGTCTTCTTTCGCATATCCCATACCGTCTTTTTCGTAAATTTGGTATGGAATCGTGATTTCATCACCCAATTTCCCCTGAATTCCCAGTTCCTCTAAAACTCCCTTGGAAACAACAATATCTTTTTCATTTTTTGGGAAAGTTCCTTCTTCTAACTCCGCTTTGTTCAACCGAATCCCATTATTATCCATAGCGGTCATAATGATTGTGGCATCATCATCTATAATCTGTCCCAAATCCATTCTCAGACCGATTTCTTCTATATCATTATGCACCTGAAGTGCTTTGGTGTTTTTCTCGGAAACTTGGCGGAACATAATATGGTAAGTTGGATAATAAGCATCCACCGATGCAAGCCGTACGCGGATCATTCCATATCCCACCGTTAAAACAACAAATATCAGAAACGTAGTCAGTGCAATGGCGCATCCACATAAAAAATTTCTTCCTTTGTTCTGTTTTACATTGGCAAGCGCTGTTTTTGTTACTGTTTTCATGCTCTCACCACCTTACCGTCTTCAATGACAATCATACGGTCAGCCATCTGCGCAATGGTCTCATCATGCGTGATCATAACCAGTGTCTGCCCATATTCTGAAACACAGGATTTCAACATAGAAATCACTTCTAACTCCGTCTTGGAATCCAAATTTCCTGTTGGTTCATCTGCTAAAATAATCGCCGGGCGGGATGCCAACGCTCTTGCAATAGCAACCCGCTGCTGTTGCCCACCAGAAAGAGTATTCGGTAAGGATTTCAATTTATCCTCCATTCCAATTCTACAGATAATATCCATAACATACTCTGTATCCACTTTCTTTCCATCCAATCCAATGGGTAGCACAATATTTTCCCAAACATTTAAGGATGGTACTAAATTATAACTTTGGAAAATAAACCCAATCTTTCTTCTGCGGAACACTGCAAGTTTTTCATCTTTCAGTTGAAAAATATCTCTTCCTTCTATCAAAACCTTTCCGGAATCAGGACGGTCCAATCCTCCCAGCATATGAAGAAGAGTACTTTTTCCCGATCCAGAACGTCCTACAATTGCTGTAAATTCACCTGGTTCGATTATTAAATCTGTATGGTCAATAGCTTTCACCAAATTATCGCCTTTTCCATAATATTTCACAAGATCTCTTGTTTCTAATATTGCTTTCATAAACTTTGAAGCCTCCTTTTTCTTTGCTAATGTCATTCTATCAATCCAGTCTTACAGCAGGCTTACAAAAAGCATAACAATTTTGTAAGAAATCTTTTTTTCAGAAATCTATTTCTTTGGTAATGTCACCACAAAATTATTACCGCCTTCAGGTGCTGCTTTTACACAAATCGTGCCTTTCTGCTCCTCCAAAATTTTTCTGGCAAGATAAAGTCCAACCCCAGAGCCCTCCTGTTTTTTTACATACTCTTGGTTTCCTCTGTAAAAACGCTGAAATACCCGATGCGCCTCTTCTGCCGGAATACCTGTTCCCTGGTCGATAAATTCCAGCATCATGCAGGTAGCAAGCTCTGTTACCCGAATTCGGATTTCTGTATGCTCCGGCGAATACTTTACTGCGTTGTCTAAAATATTTACGAACACTTCTCCTGTCCATTTCGAGTCGTGTACAATTTGCACATCCTGAAATTCATCCAGAGAAATATCTATGGATTTTTCATACGCTTTCATATACACACTGTTTACAGCCTGTACCAATGTATTTTTCAGACTGCCCATCTCTGGCTGAATCTGAATCATCCCAGATTCCAATCTGGACACATGAATCAGTGAATCCAAAAGATTTTCCAGTCTTTGAATTTCATCCCATTCCTTTTTATAAAATTCTTCCCGTTCCTCCCAGGTTAAATCGGCAGACCCCGCCAGTTCACAACTCATCTTCAATGAAGCAATCGGTGTTTTCAATTGGTGGGAAATATCTGTAATTAAAGATTTTGTATTATTTTCTTCTCTGGAAAGTTTTTCTCTTACTTTTTCAAAATGATTCTGCAGTTCTATATATTTTTCCCGAAGTTCTTCCTGGTTATTTTCATCTTGCTGCCGGTCTCTTTTATTTCGCAAAAACAAAACCCATGAAACTCCAAGTCCTGCCACAAAAACCATCGCCATTCCTATTCCATATGCAGCAAAGGTTTTCACGCTTCTCCCATCAAAAGGAGTATACCCGTAACGCTCCTCCAGCTCTTTCCCCGCTTCCTCTTCCTGACGATTTCTTTGCTTTCCTCTGTCAAATAACTCTATATACTCCGTCTCCTGTTCCGGATGGGACAGCACTAACGCCCCTAATTTCCCCTGCTCTTCCTTGTATAAACTATTTCCTGCCAGAAACAGCAACAATATCTCTGTCACAAACAGAAAAAGCAGCCCTGCTGCCAGAGCTACTCCTGTACGCTTTCTTCGGTCCATATATATCCCATCCCCCTTACATTTTGTATATAATCATTCCCGATTTTTCCTTTCAATCGGCTGATATTTACAGGAACTGTATTATCGTCTACAAACTGCCCGTCAACATCCCAGACATACTCTAAAATCTGTTCTTTTGATAAAATCTGCCTTGCGTTTTCCATAAAGTAAATCATTATCTGAAGTTCCTTTTTACTTAATGGCAAAGGAGTCACTCCATCAGCATTTCGTTTTAACGCTCTCATTTCTCCATAATTTACTTCGATATTTCCCGATAAGATTCTGTTGTGTCCGCAGACTCCTTCCATTCTTCTCATAAATGCCTGAACTTTTGAAACCAGTACCATCAGGCTGAATGGCTTTGTAATATAATCATCCGCCCCTGCATCATAGCCGTTTACCATATCAATTTCCGAATCCATTGCCGTGAGAAACAGTACAAAGACTTTGCTCTTATTTCGAATCTTCCTGCAAAACTCCAGTCCTTTTCCGTCCGGCAGAGTAATATCACTGATTACCAGATCTATTCTATTTTCATCAAACAATTTTTCTGCCTCTGAAATCTGAAAAGCGGAAAAAACCTGATACCCTTCTTTCTGCAGTTTTAGCGCGATTCCACGGTTCAGATTCTCATCATCTTCCAATAACAAAATTGTCCTCATTTCATCTACCTTCCTAATCTCCTAACATGATAAACAATCACATTTTACCACACTCCTCCAAAATTGCATAGTATCCACCTGCTCTCCAGAAAAGAAAAAGTCTGCTCTACGACGGCTTTTTTTCTTTTGCCGTCGTCCGGCAGATTATAGTTCTATTCTTTACCTATATGCTATATGGAAAATTTGTAGAATTTATAAAGATTAGAAAAAATAATGAGCAATACCACAGTACCGCCCACTACTTTTAATATGGAATTTTGATAATAACCTGTGCGCCGCCAGTCTTTTTAGAATTGCTTAAAACAAGCTGCCCGCCATGTTGCTTGATAATGTTGCTTGTGATATAAAGTCCCATACCAAAGTGCATATTAGAAGTACGGCTTGCTTCTCTTAATCTCTTAAAACTTTCTTCACTGATAACATGTTCTAATCGACAAGCGTCCTGTTCTGCAATCTCATAAGGAACGCCCACATCCATAAGCTGCTGAGTAAAAAACAAATGTCTCTCATAAATCTGTTTAGCTAATTTCTGTCCTTGCTCTGTTAAGGAGAGTGTACCATCTGTTTTTTTCATCACACATTTCTTTTTAGACAGTTCCTTTACCGCCCGGCTTACAGACGGTTTTTTCACTCTTAAATGATCCGCCACATCTGTACAGCGTACATAACCGCGGTTTTGTTGAATAATCAAAATAGCTTCCAGATAATCTTCCAATGATGAAGTTAAAATCACATAGCAAACCTCCTTTCCAAAATGATTTAGAGCAGAGAAAGCCTAATAATCTCTAATTAATTTTCCATGTTCCGGTATTTTGTTGGCTAGACCACAAGCGACGGTACAAACCGTCTTGTATTATTAATTCTTCATGTGTCCCATGTTCTGTTATTTTACCTTCATCTAAAACTAATATTTGATTAGCATTTTTGATTGTATTAAGCCTATGAGCTATCACTAAAAGTATCTTCCCTTTTACTAACGCATCTATTGCTTCTTGAATATAACTTTCATTATCACTGTCAATGCTTGCGGTAGCTTCGTCCAAAATAATAATAGGCGCATTTTTTAGAATAGAGCGCGCAATAGAAATACGTTGTTTTTCTCCTCCTGATAAGCTTGCGCCTCCCTCGCCAATAATAGTCTGAAAACCATTTGGAAGTTCCATAACAAAATCATAACATCTGGCTTTCTTTGCAGCTTCTATAACCTCTTGTTCTGTGGCATCTGAACGTCCCATTAAAATGTTGTTATAGATAGTATCTTCAAATAAATAAACATTTTGAAAAACCATACTAATTTGATTCATTAAAACAGATAATGGGAGTTCTTTTATATCAATACCGCCAATATATATTGTTCCACTGTTAATATCCCAAAAACGCGCTAATAAATTAGCGATTGTTGATTTTCCAGAACCACTTTTGCCTACTAAAGCCGTCATAGAATTTTCCTTTAAACCAAATGACACATCATGCAATACTTCCTTTTTACCGTAAGAAAAACAAACATTTTTATATTCTACAACATACTCTGATTCATACGTGTTAATTTCCTTTTTACCTTTGTCTGGAAGTTCTTCTACTGCAAAAAGTTCTTCTATTCGATCCAAACAGCTTTCCATGATTGTCATGTTATTTGATTCTGCATATAATGATTTTAAAGGATTAAAAATCTCTATAACAAATAAAAGCATACCCATTGTATAAGTCAACGACAATGTATCAGATATAAACAAAAATAAACCACTAATTAAAATTCCTAAAATTCCTATTGCATACAACCAGCTTAGACCACGCATCCAGGGTGTAACCATTTCTTCAAACTGTATATTTTTATCTCTTGATTGGCGAAAATTTTCGCTTAACTCTTTTGACTTGTTTCCCAAAAGATTATAACTTTTAATAACAGAAATTCCTTCTACAAACGACAATACCGCCTCTGTTAAATGCTCACTCTGTTCTTGACGTACTTCCGCTTCCTTTAGGGATACTTTATTCATTTTTTGCCCTATTAAAATTGCAATTATAGAAGTTATGGTAGCAATAATTCCTAATTTCCAGTCCATTATAAACATAAATACAACTAAAATTATTGCGGAAAAAGCGTAGCTTAAAATATTAGCTATTTTTGCCATTACATTTTCTTCAATAAAAAGCATATCCGTAGAAAGAACGGAACTAATTTTACCAATATTTCCTTCTGTAAAATATCCCATTGGCAAGCGCTTTAGATGTTCACCTAATTCGATTCGTTTATCAGAAAATAGTAAGTATCCAGCTCCGCTTTGTAAACGATCACTTGCATGTTGAAAAATCATTTGCAAAATGATGGTTATAACCATTACTATGCCGACATATATAGCATGAAGTGAAGTCATTGTCCCATAATATAATTTACTTATTATAATCATTGCATATAAAATTGGCATTTTAGCAAGAACTGCATTTAAAACAGAAAAAATAAAAGCTATTTGAATTTGTTTTTTATATTTTCCGGATACTTTTAGTATACGGGTCATCATATTCAAAATCATAAAATCCCCCCTTTACCCAGTTGCCACCCTTGACTTTTCTGATGTGCCTCCAATAGTGTCCTGTAACACTCGTTATTTACTAATAACTCCTCGTGTACACCACAGCCAATAATTTCTCCGGCTTTTAATACACATATTTGATCTGCATTAATAATAGATGACAATCTATGAGCAATAACAATCAATGTTTTATTATGCACAAATTCTGAAATAGCTGCTTCAATTTTTGCTTCATTTTCGGTGTCAGCAAAAGCAGTAGCCTCATCCAGAATGATAATAGGCGCATTTTTTAAAATAGCTCTTGCCAACGTAATTCTTTGTTTTTCTCCACCTGATAATTGATTACCACAATCACCAGCTAAGGTTTTAAACCCTTCAGGAAATTTTTTAATAAATTCCATACATTGAGCCTTTTTAGCGGCCTCTATTACTTCTTCATCCGTAGCATTGGGTTTTCCAATCCGTATATTTTCCATAAGAGTTGTATTAAAAAGAAAATTATCTTGCGAAACATAGGAAACAAGATTATTTAAAGTTTCCAAACTCATATCACAGATATTTTGTCCGCCTATCGAGATAGATCCAGAATTTACATCATAATAATGGACCAACAGTTTAGCAAGTGTACTCTTTCCTGAACCGGATTCTCCAACAAAAGCAGTTTTAGTATTCGGTTTTAGGTTAAGACATACATGATGTAAGATTTCTTTTTCATCATAGCCAAAACAGACATTATCATAGCAAATATTATAATCTTCTCCTTCAAAAAGAGCAGAACCTTCCTTTAGAGGGGGAATATCCATTAATTTTTCTAATTCGTCAATTTTATATTTTACCTGTGGCATTACAGAAGTAAATGACATAGTCCGTAATAAAGGAGAACCTAATCCTAATGCCAGACATAATACTAAGGCAAATTGAGATAATTCTATTATTCCTTGTAATACTAGCCATGAGCCTACTGGAAGTGCAAATAAGATTGTACATGGAATAAGTGCGCTATAAGCTGCCATACAGGGCCAACATGCCTTAAACCATGCAAGAGTATAGTCCCTATAATTACAAATAGCGGTTTTGAATTTTTCATAGGATTCACCCGATTTATTAAATACTTTTACAACCTCCATACCGTTTACATATTCAACAATAGTATTATTCATTACTTGTCCAGCAGTATAGTAAGCTTCCATACCTTTGTTACCAATTTTATACATTAGAATCATTGGTATCATACCCATCGGAATAGTAAAAAGTACCAATAATCCCATTTTCCAGTCAATAATAAAGATAAAAAAATAAACAGCCAGAATCCCCATTAAATTAGACAGGCCCTCTGGTATTCCATGAGCCAATAAGACCTCTAAGCTGTCAATATCATCAATAAAAATCTTTTTAAATGTACCTGTTCCTTTACCTTCAATGACTCCTAAAGGTAATTTTTCCATTTTACCTTGTAATGATATTCTTAAATTCATTAAAGTGCCATAAGCCGCTTCATGTGATAGTCCTAATCCTTTACAATATGTAATCGCCTGTAAAAATAATGAAATGCCAGTTCCAACTGCACATATTATAATAAATGATATTGTAACTGTCTGGTGATTTAGTATTTTGCCAATTATAAAATATATAAAAAGAAAAGGGGCTATTTGAAAAATCACAGATAAAAAGAGAACAATAATTGACCTAACGGTTTTTTTATTGTTTTCTTTTCCATAATATAATATCTTTTTTAGCATTTATTTCATTTCCTTTCTAAACAATCGGGAATTACTGTTTCCAGAATTCCCGTACTGCTTTATTTATATCTTGATTCATTAATGAACCTTGTTTTATGATTTTCCCTGACTGCATAAGGATAATATAGTCACAGCAATGGGAAACAAGTTCTGCATCATGAGTAATAATAAACTGAGTATTGTCAGCTTTTTTCATTTCCCGAATTGCTTCTGCAACATCTAGCATGTGTCTGTAATCTAAACCACTGGTAGGCTCGTCATATACAAGAAATTTTTTCCCTGATCCTAACGCACTGGCTATTGCAACACGTTGCTTTTGGCCTCCAGATAATGACATTGGGTGACACTCTCTAAATTCTTGTAATTTAAGTAGATGTAGTATCTCCATAGCTCGCTTTTCTTTTTCCTCCAAAGTTCCCGGCTGTTTTTCCATTGAAAGAAGAATTTCATCAATTACACTTTCTGTAAACAGTTGATGATTTACGTCTTGCATTACGATATAAGATAAAGCAATCCTCTGCTTTTGAGTTAATTCTCGATTTTCTAAAATCACAGTACCTTTGCACCTTTTCTCTAATCCGCAAAGGCAGCGCCCAAATGTTGTTTTTCCCGCCCCATTGTTTCCTAACACAGCTACTATTGCGCCTTTAGGAATAGAAAGTTTTTCAATGTCTAACGCCTTATGTGGTGCGTTTTTATACGAAAAACTAAAATCAGTAAACGTAAGCCCCGTATCTCTTTCATTGCACCTGTACAAGCTATTTTCAGATGCAATAGAATTGCGCAAGCCCATTTGGTGCAAATCGTTTTCAGAATATTCCCTAAATTCGTTGATAAGAAGGTCTTGCACTATATACCCATTATCCATGTAAATCACTCTGTCAGCTAAGTCCATCAACCAATATAATCGGTGTTCTGCAATAATAACTGTTTTTCCACTTTTCTTCCATTTTTTGATAATCTCTTTTAAATAAGAGATAGTTTTCATATCTAAATTGGAAGTCGGTTCGTCCATCACAATAATAGAAGGGAACAACGCAGCCACAGAAGCACATGCTATTTTTTGTTTTTCTCCTCCTGAAAGAGAAAACAAACTTTTTCCTAAAAGAGTTGATATATTCAACTCTTTAACTGTATTTTCAAAATTTGAAAGTATTTGTTTTTTTGGCATTCCAACATTTTCACACCCAAAAACAATCTCAGTATCTGTTTTTACCGTATAAAATTGAGATTTAGGATTTTGAAATACACTTCCTACAAATGGAGCAATTTCATATAAGTCACTGTCTGCGGTCAACATACCACAAACAGTGACATCTCCTCTCATTTCTCCTTCATAAAAGTGAGGAATTAGTCCATTAATCATTCTTGTTAAAGTAGTCTTCCCACATCCAGAACTTCCACATAAAAGAACAACCTGCCCTTGTGGGATAGAAAGAGTGATATTATGAACACCTGCTCCGTTTTGGGCATTTTGATATGTAAAATCTACGTTATTAAACTTGATCATACTGTACCTCCTTGCCATAACATAATGCTAAAATACAAGGAAAAGAAAAAGAAAATTCCTATAAATGTTATTACGTCACGCCCTGTAAAACCTATATTGCATACATTCGTCCTTCTATTCGGAGAGTTTAATGCTCTTGTCAATGCGGAGGCAGATAAATCATTTCCTATGGATACCACGCTCATTAAAAACGGAACCATACGATATTCCAACATTTTCATAGGATCACGAACAGAACCTACTCCTCGTAATTTCATTGCATCTTGAACGTTTCGATATTCTTCCTTTATAGTGGGGAAGAATCTAAACATAACTGAAATAGGGACTGACAATTTCTTTGTAATGTGCATACGATCCATTGCTGCAATAAATTCACTGACAGATGTTGTTGCAAATAAGAAATACGCCATCATAGTTCCTGGTATTAGTTTTGTTGAAAATGCGAATACACCTGTAAATAAAAGATTAACTGCATTTGGAAGGTATGGCATAATTAAGTCTGGAACAAAAAGAGCAAAGGCATACACAGTAACGTAATAAAGTGCAGCCTTAAACTTTCTCAAAATCAACAAAAAAATGAGAGGAAGGACAGCCAGAGCATAATGTAAGTATAACAAATATCCTGTACCATTACCTGCAATTAATGTTGTAGAAACACTGAGGCAAAGCAGAATTTTGGTCCGTGGATCAAGATAGAGCTGCTTTGACGAAGCCTTTTCTTGATATAATTCTGAAGCCATTTATACTAACCCACTCTTTTCAAAATGTTTTTTCATTACTTTACGTCCAATAAGCCCTCCAATAAGGCCACCTAAAAAGCAAAGAATTATCATAACAGGAAATACCCACCAAATTTTGAAATATCCAGCAATGGTATTCATATAAACTTCTCCATAACCGGCTGCTTTGCTTGCTAACCATTCATCACTTGCGCCAATCCAATGAACATAGTTACCAGCAATACAAATGCAAGATACAGCATAAGCAAGTACACATGCAATCCCTTTTTTATATTTCGTAACTTTCATAATAATTTCAGCAATAATCCCTGTAACAATTCCCCATATAAGAAGGTCGTATCCCATACCGGTAATAATCATAGCAAGCCCGATAACTACTTGAAGGATCATAATCATACCTACTTTTTTGATTTTGGCAAAATATAACATCATTGGTATTCCTTCAAGTAAAGGGACAAGAAGCGTCAATAAGATAAATCCTATTGGAATCATGCCAACAGTACACGCAACAAGCATAATAATTACTACATAAATAGCAGAGAAAATACCTGCATTAATTAAATCTTTACCATTTAGTTTGTTTGAATTTAGTTCTTTACTCATTATCCCATTCTCCTATCTAATATTTAGTCTTTAACACGTTTTGCCTCTAATAACTAGGTGGATGATATATATACTGGTAGCATTGATTTCCCTCCTTGTTCTTTTTCATAAAATATGATATACTTATGCCATATAATTAGATAGTGCTAACTGCACTTATTTAGTATATCGTCCACCTTTATTTGTTTCAATACATGGATAATAGATTTGGACGTTTTCCTAAATAAATTGGATTTTTTACTAAAAAGGAGAGAATGCGATTTGAATACAGATCCTTTTATGCAAGGTTTGTTTCCGCAACTAGGGCTTACTCCAGAAAAGTCGAACAGTCAAAATAACGGTTGCGGTTTTACAATGGTACCTAATGCTGATTTAGGAAATGGTTATCTTTGGACATATCCGGTTAATCCTTATTTTTCCGTTACCATTTATCATTTAACTTATTATAAAGAAATGCACTATCGTTATCATCATCCCGCAATGTTAGTAATTTCCTTAAGTTCTCCGATAGTTGCTAAGGCTGTATCCGATAAAAATAGTGAACAGAAAGAGCAGCTTCTTGGATATTATTTGCCAGACGGTGAACATGAGTATACTCTGCCAGCATCTAGTTCTATTGATAGCGTCAGCATTGCTTTTACACCAGAATTTTATAATTCTCGTCTAAGCAGTTTGTATGATCGTGATTTTTCAGATTTACCTCGCATAGCTGCGTTGATGAATGGAACGATAAATATTCCTTCTGTAATTTCTATTTTTAAAGAAATTGCCGATTATACACCCATTATAGCAACAAGTGAACTTTTCTATGAAGCAAAAGCACTTGAACTAATTGCATGTTTAGTTGACTGGCATATTCAAGAATCACTTTCGCCTTCCGTAAGAAGTATTTGTGATGCAGATCGTGAAGCAATACATCGTTTAATTCATTTTTTACAACAACATTATTGTGAATCTTTGGATGTCAAAAATATTGCTAGAATGTGCCAAATGAGTAAATCTAAACTTTCTGAATTATTTCATTCTGTAAGTGGTGTAACGCTTATAGAATTTATCAATAATTTGCGAATAGAACGTGCGAAAGAACTTCTCATAAATAGTTATTATCAAATCGGAGAAATTTCGGCTATTATTGGTTATGCTCAGCAAAGTAGCTTTACCTACCTTTTTAAGCAAAAAGTAGGAATGTCTCCTCGTGATTATCGTAAATTACACAAAAAAGTTTAATATTATGTATCCAGCCGCCTACAAGCGGCTGGCCTTTTTATCTCGGCTAGTAGTTTGGTACTCCATACCCGTAAATGCTGATGTCTCTGATAGAATAGCTGCTCTGCCGGACCATATCGCCGGAGTTTCCCTCCACCGTGTAGACGCGGCCATTTTCTACCCGTTCTACCAATCCGACGTGATCAGTAGTGCCATCACTGTCCCAAAGGGATTTGCCAGACAGACGCAAGGATAATTCCGATACTTCCTGTAATGCTGTGCAAAAGAGAATATACTGCCGTTGCCGGAGCAATGATATTACTGATAGAAATAAGCAATGCTAAAAATATCGCTGAAACAAGCAGTTTTTCGACTAAGATAATGCCCTTAGCAAAGTGAACTACCCATTGTCTAAAGCCAATGGGCTTCCTGCTTCGCAGACCTCGTAAC
>OASQ01000479.1_pt1 | contig 14286 bp, 9 predicted proteins | sample 1475771 | NCBI WGS metagenome assembly OASQ01 (sample SAMEA2579910, study PRJEB22360) | human gut metagenome | reverse complement strand
CAGTCCGGATGCAACGCTGGTGATTGCATTCGACCAGACCAAGCCGCTGCTGAAGGCCTTCGCCTCCGCAGGAGTCGACACTAAGAAGCTGTATTTCGTTGCCGGACTGTCGAACAGGTTCGAGAGAATGTAAATGAATGTAATATTTCGTGGTAAGCACGTGAGCATACAGCGATAGAACAGTGATAACGGGAAAGGTGCGATCATGGTCGGCATGCGCGATGTGGCGAAGAAGGCCGGGGTGTCTCTGAGCACCGTCTCGCTGGTGGTGAACGGCAACGGGTACGTGTCTGATGACATGCGCGAACGTGTGCGCAAAGCCATGCAAGCCCTCAATTATGTGCCGAACGAGCTTGCCCGCAATCTGTATCATGATTGCACGAATCTGGTCGGCGTCATCGTGCCTACCATCCGCCACCCGTTCTTTGCGACGTTTACCGCACATCTGCAGCATGCACTCGCCGCGCAAGGATTACGCACTATGCTGTGCTCTACCGCAGATGAGGCGGATGGCGAAATCCAGTATGTCGACATGTTGCGTCGGCACATGATGGACGGCATCGTCATGTGTGCGCACACTTCGCATCCCGGCGATTATTGGACGTCGATTCATCGCCCGATCGTCGCGTTCGACCGTGTGCTTGGAGACGGTATTTCGTCGATTGGATCCGACCACGAGCAGGGTGGGCGATTGATCGCGCAGATGCTGATCCGCAATGGTGCCAAACATGTGGTGATGATTGGTGGTCCGCGAGATCAATTCTTCGATTTGGCTGCGCGCGGAGAAGTCGAGGAAGGACCGTTCGATTTGGGAAAGACCACGTTCCCGACGGTGCGCTATTACCTCACGTTGGAACAGGAATTGACCTCCGCAGGCGTGAAATACGAGTACGTTGAAGCTGGCGAAGTGATGGATTTTGCCGGCTATCATCGTGCGGTCAGCAATGCGCTCGACAAGGTGACGACCGACGGCGTCGATGCCGTGGTCAGTTCCGATATTGGTGCATCGTTCTGCGTGCGCGAAGCGTTGGGCCGTGGAATTTCCATTCCTGACGAGCTGCAGATCGTTGCCTACGATGGTACGTATTTGACTGATTTGGCCGGCATGAAGCTGACCGCGGTCGCGCAGGATTTCTCGGCGATCGCACAGTCGGCGGCCGACCATATCGTGCAGGCGATTGCCAATGAGGAAGTGGCCGCGGCTAACGCTTCACGCAAGAACATCCCCAAGCCGTTCGAGCCGAACGTGCTTATTCCCATGACACTGGTGCCAGGCGATACCACGCGTTGATACTGTGCGTCTTCATGCGTGTGCCCGGTGTGGATCGCATCGATTTCAGCGGCGTCCACAACCGGCGAACGCCCGTCGATAGTCGTGCTCATCATTCGACTTGTGCACATGTGTCCGATTCTGCCGAATCGGACGTCTGAGTTCCGAAAAATGTGTTCTGTGTGTCCGATTCTGGAGAATCGGTCATGTGTGATGTGAATTGGGATGTTTGGATGTCCGTTTCTGCAGAATCATCTTTGCTCTGTACTCGTTGATTCGCAAATACGGCGCATGGCTCGTCATACCGGCCATGCTCGGCGGCGCGGCCTTCCTGGCGGACTCGGTGCTGACGCCGGCCGTGTCGATCTCGTCCGCCGTCGAAGGCCTGAAGACGCTGCCGGCGTTGGAGCATCTGTTCACCGAGAACAAGGATCTGACGATGATGATCACCGCGGTGATCATCGTGATCCTGTTCGCCGTGCAGTCGCGCGGCACCGAATCGATCGGCAAGGTCTTCGGCTCGGTGGTGATGGTCTGGTTCGCGTTCCTGGCGATCGTCGGCGTGGTAGCCATCGGCAACGACTGGTCCGTGCTCGCCGCACTCAACCCGTACTACGGCATCAAGTTCCTGTTCAGTCCGAATAACGCCACCGGTCTGGCGCTGATGGGCACCGTGTTCCTTTCGACCACCGGCGCCGAGGCGCTGTACTCGGATATGGGCCACGTGGGCCGCGGCAACATCTACTTCACCTGGCCGTTCATCAAGGTGGCGCTGGTGCTCAACTACTTCGGCCAGGGCGCGTGGATGCTGCGCAACCAGAACAACCCCGAACTGGCCGACGCCGAGGGGATCAACCCGTTCTTCCAGATGATGGATCCGAACGTGCGCTATGTGGCCGTCGTGCTGTCGGTCACCGCCGGCATCATCGCCTCCCAGGCGCTGATTACGGGCGCGTTCACCATGGTCTCCGAGGCCACCGGCCTCAACTGGATGCCGCATCTGCAGGTCTGTTACCCTGCCCGTACCCGCGGCCAGCTGTACATTCCGGTCGTCAACGTGGTGCTGTGCGTGGCCACGCTGGCCGTGCTGCTGCTGTTCCGCGATTCGGAACATATCTCGGCGGCCTACGGCTTGGCACTGACCATCACGATGATCACCACCACGATCCTGCTGGGCATCTACCTGTGGCACCGCAGCAACAAGTTCGGCGCCGTTGTGTTCACCATCGTGTTCCTGGCGATCCAGGTCCTGTTCTTCGCCGCCTCGATGGCCAAGTTCCTGCACGGCGGCTGGTTCACGCTGCTGCTCACGCTGGCGATCCTCATGATCATGTACACGTGGAACGAGGGCACCAAGCTGGAGCGCTCGCAGCGTCGGCACATGATGCCGAAGGACTTCCTCCCCGCGCTGGACAAGCTGCACGGCGATAGCCGCATCCACCGGTTCGCGGACAACATCGTCTACCTGACCAGCGATCCGGACCTGAAGCGTCTCGATACGGGCATCTTCTTCTCGATCTTCGCCGACCACCCCAAGCGCGCCCGCGCATGGTGGGCGGTGGCCGTCGAGACCACCGACGAGCCGTTCACCCGTGAGTATTCGGTCGAGAGCTTCGGTACCGACTACCTGTTCCGTGTGCGCATCCGCCTCGGCTTCAAGGTCTCGCAGTCCATCCCGGCCTACCTGCATCAGATCATGCACGATCTGGAGAAGACCGGCGAGCTGCCGAACCAGCAGTCGATCTACCCGAAGCTTGACGCCGATCCCGGCATCGGCACCATCCGCTACGTGGTGATCCACAAGGCGCTGATGCCCGAGTCGAAGGTCTCCGGCCGTGGCGCCCTCTCGCTGCAGATCAAGTACGCGATCCGCCGCGTGGCCGGTTCCCCGGTCAAGTGGTTCGGCCTGGCGCCGTACAACCCGCTGGTCGAGGTGCAGCCGCTGTTCGTGTCCACGCGCCGCCCGCCGCGCCTGACCCGCGTGGCCAGCCAGGCGCCCAAGCGCGAGGGCTGAGCCGGCAGGCCGAACAGCCGGTGCGAGCCGGGTGGCCTAATGGCATGTCAGGGGGCCGCGAACCGTCATCGTACGGTTCGCGGCCTTTGCATATGCGAATGATGCAGAGTGGGCGGTACTGCTTGTGAATGTAGCGGGTGGACGGGTGACGTGGTTGATGCCTTTTGCCGTATGTTCACGGTGGCTATGCGTCGGATGGGACTGTAATTCGACTTCTTGGGATCTTTTTGCTGCAGTGGTGCGCCAAAAGGTCTCAGCCGTCTCTGCGCCACGCCTTCCGGCAGTCAGTACAAGGTTGTACTACACTGGTGGCTGTCACACGGATGTCCCCGGTCGCCCGCGCCTCCGCGGTACATCGTTGTATGGATACGTGTCACGTATGCAGAGTGCATGCAGATATGTAGAAAGGAATCCCATGCCCCAGCAGGACCATCTGACCGCACGTCTCGTCGTCGATGACGATTTTGAGGTCGCTCCGGTCAACAATCGTCTGTTCGGTTCGTTCGTCGAGCACCTTGGCCGTTGCGTGTACACCGGCATCTACGAGCCCGACCACCCGACCGCCGACGAGCACGGCTTCCGCAAGGACGTCATCGACCTGGTCAAGGAACTCGGCGCCACCACCATCCGCTACCCGGGCGGCAACTTCGTGTCCGGCTACCGCTGGGAGGACGGCATCGGCCCCAAGCAGGAACGTCCCCGTCGACTCGATCTGGCCTGGCATTCCACCGAAACCAACGAATTCGGCCTGCACGAGATGGCCGAATGGCTTGAGGCCACCGGCGGCAACGAGCTGATGGAGGCCGTCAACCTGGGCACGCGCGGCCTGCAGGAGGCCCTGGACCTGCTGGAGTACGCGAACGTGCCCGGCGGCACCGAGCTGTCGGAACGTCGCCGCGCCAACGGCGCCGACAAGCCGTTCGATATCCGCATGTGGTGCCTGGGCAACGAGATGGACGGCCCGTGGCAGCTCGGCCACAAGTCCGCCGAGGACTACGGCATGCTCGCCGCCTCCGTGGCCGCCGGCATGCGCCAGATCGATCCGGACGTGGAACTGGTGGTGTGCGGCTCCTCCGCCCATGGCATGCCGACCTTCGGCAAGTGGGAGCAGACCGTTCTTGAGAAGACCTACGAGAACGTGAACTTCGTCTCCTGCCACGCCTACTACCAGCCGTTCTTCAAGGAGGACGGCACGCGCGACATGGCCAGCTTCCTGGCCTCCGGCGTGGATATGGACGGCTTCATCAAGGACGTGGCCGCCACCATCGACGCCACCAAGGCCCATCTGAAGAGCGCGCACGACGTGTACATCTCGTTCGATGAATGGAATGTCTGGTACCAGGGTGAGGAGCCGAGCAAGACCCCCGAGGGCATCGGCAACTGGCCGGTGGCCCCGCGTCTGCTGGAGGACATCTACACCGCCGCCGACGCCGTGGTGTTCGGCGATCTGATGATCACGCTGCTCAAGAACGCCGACCGCGTGCGCGCCGCCAGCCTGGCGCAGCTGGTCAATGTCATCGCCCCGATCATGACGGAGCCGGGCGGCCCGGCCTGGCGCCAGACCACGTTCCACCCGTTCTCCGTGACCGCGCGCCTGGCCAAGGGCGGCACCGTGCTGGAGCCGAAGCTGTCCGCCGGCACCGTGGATACGCCGCGCTATGGCGAGGTCGACGGCGTGAACGCCGTGGCCGTGCGCTGCGCCGACGGCTCGCTCGCCGTGTTTGCGGTGAACCGTTCGCTCGAGGCGACCGCCGAGTTCGAGATCAGGCTGCAGGACGGCGCGCAGCCGGCATCCGTCGAGGCGCAGACGCTGCACGACGACGATCTGTTCGCCGCGAATACGCTCTACGACCAGAACCGTGTGACCCCGCACGCCAACGGGTCGGCCATGTACGATGCCGAGTCCGGCGTGGTCCGCGTCTCCCTGCCGCCGGTGAGTTGGACCGCCCTGCACATCAAGTGACGCGATGGGCCGCGCGGTCCGTTCCGGAGAAGGACGGATCGCACGGCCCTTGCTTCCCGGGCCGGGCGGAAGGGACCGGACCGGCCGGGGAAAACGCGTTATGCTGGAATCAGACGGGCGTTCCGCCTGAACCGTGCGGAACATGCCCGATGGTGCGACGAGAGGGGTGCTGTGGCGAAACGGGTGACCATCACCGACGTGGCGCGCGAGACGGGCGTCTCCATCAAAACGGTGTCGAATGTGCTGAACAACACCGGCAGTATGCGCCCGGAGACGCGCCAGCGTGTCCAGGATGCCATCGAACGCCTCGGATACCGCGTTAACGTGTCCGCCCGCGCCATGAAAACCGGCGGCACGAAGCTCATCGGACTGGCCATCACCGATTTCTGCCAGCCGTTCATGCCCTATCTCGCCGACAGCATCGTGGCGGCGGCACGTTCCCGCGGGTACGCGGTGATCACCGATACCTACAACAGCGCCGGCGGCTTGGCGCAGGCGATCCCGGAGACGAAGAAGCTGGCCGCGGACGGCTGGATTTTCTTCATGGGCTCGCCGATCACGGATCGCACGATACTGCACCAGCCGTATCCGTTGGTGATTGTGGGCGATTACGATACGCAGGGACTGGCCGATTGGGTCACGATGCCGAACGTGGAGGCCGTACGCACCGCGGTGGGGGCGCTGCTGGATTCGGGATGCCGTAGGATCGCGTTGATCGGCGGCACCGCGGAGAACGCATGCCCGGATGCCGACCGCGAGTCGCGGCCCGAAACCACCAGCACGATGCGTACCCGCGGCTATGTGTTGGCCCATGAGGAGCGTGGCCTGCAGGTCGATTGGCGGCTGGTCCGTAACGCGGATTGGGTGCAGTCCGGCGGCCGCGATGCGGTGGCGGGGCTGTTGGACGATCCGGATGCGCCGCGTCCGGATGCGGTCATGTGCCTGAACGACGCGCTCGCCATCGGGGTGATTCATGAGCTGCAGCGGCGCGGCGTGCGCGTGCCGCAGGATATGCAGGTCATTGGGTTCGACAACGTGCCGGATGCCGAGTACTGCATGCCCGGATTGACGACGATCGACCCGCATGTGGATGATTACGCGCGACATGCCGTGGATATGCTGATCGCGCGCATCGAGGGGTCGGCGGATCCGTTCCGCACGTATGTGACCTCCTACGATCTGGTGCGTCGTGCCTCGACGTGTTGACGGCCCGGCGTTCGCCTGGACATGGGTCTGTGACGGGCTGCTGTCGCCTCTCCCGTGGCGTATTCCGGGAGAGGCGACATGCGGGCTAGGATCGGAGCAGCACCTCCGTCAGCGCTTGACGGACGGCGCTCGGCATATGCGAATCGGAGCAATCTTCCATGTCCGGCCCGCTGACGTGCTCGAGTGAATCCATCGTGGCCAATGCGTCGATGCCGTTCTCCGCTATGGCGGCATAAGCCTGTTCCTTGGTCAGATATCGCATTTCGGCATGCCGAAGGATGTCGAAGACGTCTTCCATGCGGGGATCGGGGGCCATCGTCGTGTCGCCGATGGTGACACGTATCTCGCTGCGGGTGGATACGTCGGCGACCGTTACCTGCAATGTGAGGGTTTCGGCATCATACCGGCGATCCGAATCGACGGATGCGCCGTCGGCCTGTACGGATATGTCGCTGTCGGTAATGCCTCGGAACAGGAAATCCCATGTTCTCCGGGCCGGCAGAGCGTGAACGTCTCCCTGGGCTGGCGATACCGTGAGTGCGGATGTGGCGCCGTCCTTGCGCCATCGATAGGTGATCGCGGTGGTCGCCGGGGTGATCTGCCGAGAGTAATGTCCCGAATCCTCCATCAGCGTGAAGTCGCCGTCCGCTCCGGGGAAGACGATGATCTCCAGATGCTGCGGGTTGTCGACGGAGTTGATGGAATCCCCCTCGGACAGGGGCTGCATCGGCACGATGCCGCCGGCCTTCGCGAACACGGGAATTCCGTCGAGCGGACGCCAGACGGTCATGCGCCGTCCGTTGGGCGAAGACGCGCTATACCGGCGCCCGGTGAAGAAGTCGAACCAGTCGCCCTGCGGCAGCCATACGTCGGCCTTGCCCCGTCGGGAGGATTTATCCATCGGTTCCGTGATGGGCGCGGCCAGCAGTTCGGTGCCGAACATGTATTCGTTGGGAACGTGGTATGCGGCGTCGATGTCGGGCGATCCCCAATACATGGGCTCCACCAGGGGAAGGCCTGTCCGGGATGCGCGCCAGTTCATGGTGTGGAGGTACGGAATCATGCGATGGCGCAGGCGGAGCGCATCGTCCATGATCGCACGGAGGGGGTGCGGATGTTTTTTTGGACGGTCAGGCGGCCAGTCCAAGACTTCTGCGGTATTGCACGGGGCTCATCCAGTCCAGTGACTTCTTGATCCTGGTTTCATTGTAGTGGGTCAGGTAGGCGGCCAGGCGTTCGCGGAACTCCTCGTAGCCCACGCCCCTCCAGTCCCGCCCGTAGAATAACTCGTTCTTGAGCCTGCCGAAGAACCCCTCGGCGGCCGCGTTGTCCGGGCTGCATCCCTTGGCGCTCATCGACCGGATCAGCCCGTGCTCCTCGCAGATGCGGATCCATTCGTCCCACCGGTAGTGGCAGCCGCGGTCGGAATTAAACCGACATCGGTTTAACTCCGATTAAGCCGGTTTTGTTGTTAAGCCGGGGAACGGTTCGGGGTCTTGGTGGCTGGCCGTGTCCCATGTGGTTTCCCGGCTTAACGTTCCGGGTTATTTGAGGGTGTGTAGTTGTCGGAGTCGTTGCTCGCTGAGCCATGTCTCCTTGGAGGGGTCGGGGCCGGGGTTGGCCGCATCGACGGCTTTGCGCATCATGTCGAGGGTCGCGAACGCGTAGAACGCGCTGGTTGTGCTCATGCTTTCGTGGCCGAGCAGTTGCATGATGAGCGGTAGCGGCACGCCCTGTTGGTAGAGGTCCATGGCGCGGGTCCGGCGGATCAGGTGGCAGTGGACGCGTTCGGGCATGGACGGGCACGTCCCGCGGCGTGCTCTGGCCGCCGCGGTTTTGAGGATCTCGTCGATCCGGTCCACGGAGAGCGGCTGGATGGCGCCGTTCCTCGTCGAGTGGAACAACGGCCTGTCGCCGTCGCGCATGGACGGTCCGGGATGGAATTCCTCGAGGTAGGCGGCCAGGTGGGTTCGTGTCCTTTCTCCCAGGGGCACGACCCGGCTCTTGCCGCGTTTGCCGGTGAGCGTGACCCTGGCCGGCTTATCCATACCCACGTCCGCGATGGTCAGTGCGGCGAGTTCGCCGATCCTGGCGGCGGTGTCGTACATGAGGATCAGGAGCATGCGGTTCCTGCGCGATTTGGCGTCGCCGGTGCCCCATGCGGTCAGCAACGCTTTGGTGTGCTCCTCCCCGAGGTGGTCGACGGGTTTGCGCGCGGGTGGTTTGACACGTATGCCGGCCGCGTCGTTGCCCAGCGCGGTCAATGCCGGGTGTTCGAGGCCCGCGTGGTCGAGGAACACGCGCATCGTCGTCATCCTCAGCATGATGGTGCGGTCCGAGTACCCGCGCTCGGTCCGCATCCATTCGACCCACCGGCCCAGGCGCGCCCGGTCGAAATGCCCGAAACCGATGTGGCTGCGCTGCGTGCCTTCCGTGGTTTCGAGCCATCGGACGTAGGATTCCAGGCCGATGCGGTACGCCTCGACGGTCTTCGGCGAGCTGCCCCGCACCTTGGGCAGCCAGTGGTGCAGCCAGTCGCGCGCGACTCGCCAGAAGTCCGGTTCACCGGAGCTGGCGGCCGTTTTCCTTGCCTTGCTCATGGTTCCTCCGTTTCCGGGACCACGCGTTCGGCGTCGGCGACGAGGTCCGCGTATCCGTCCATGAAAATCGGGGCTGGCGTGCACGTAGTAGAGGGTGCTGTCGATGCCGGCGTGTCCCATGTAGGCCGCCAGATAGGGCAGCATCGCCATCACGTCCACGCCGTCGCGAGTCCACCGCTCGATGTTCGCGAACGCGAACCGGTGCCGGAAATCATAGGGCCTGGGCCGTTTGCCGGCTTGTGGCCACTCGAGCCCGGCCCGCGTCCAGACGCGGCGGAACACCACGCCGGGCATGCCCGGGGAGACCGGATTGCCGGTGGAGGTGACGAAGAACGCGGGACGGTCGTCTCCGAAGCGTTCGCGGGACCGTTGGTCGCATTCCAGCAGTTCGGCGGCGACCTCGTCGCCCACGGGCAGCCTGCGGCTGCGACCGGCCTTGGAATCGACCACGTCGATGGAACGGGCCTTGTGGTCGACGTGCCCGACGGCGAGTCTCCTGACCTCTCGGGTGCGCAGCCCGCAGCAGGCCATGAGCATGAAGAACGCGCGAGACTGCCACGCCCACGGCGACGGAGACTCCAACGTTCCCGCGGCCCGCAGGAACAGGGCGGCCTCGCGGTCCGTCAGCAGGTACGGCGTCGGACGCGGGGATCCGGCCTTCCACTGGTCGGAGAGCACGTACGCGTCGGGATCGTGGGCCAGTCGCATCCACCTGCCGAAGTCCCTGATGTACGAGAACCACGAGCGGCAACCCCCGGGATTCGCGTCGATCCTATGGGCGATCCATCGCTCCACGACGCCCCGCTCCAGACGCACGGCCCCGTGTTCGAGGCAATGCCGGTCGAACGAGCGCAGGACCTGGACGCGGGTGGCGCCATGCCTGCCCATGGACGCCTTGAAGCGGATGTACTCCTCCAATTCGCCGGCGAGCGGGCCGACGAATCCGTGTTCCGTGGGTCTCATGACGATCCGCCTTCCGGCACGGGCAGCACGCACGCGAGCATTCCCCCGCGGTGCGTGGCCATGTAGACGCGTGTGGAATCGGGGTCGGCGTGGCCAAGCACCGCGCTGATCGTCGGCAACGGCGTGGCCGCCTCCAGCATCCTCGTCGCCGCGTTGCGCCGCAACAGCCTGGAACCGCCCCGGCGTCCGAGCCCGGCGTGCCGCATGACACGGCTGATCGCCTCGTACACCGATGAATGACCCCGAAGCGCGACATGGGGCGCCTTGTACCGCACGAACACACGGTCGTCGTCGGTGGCGGGCCTTTCGTCCAACAGCCAGGACGCCAGCCTCGCGGCCAGCGGTCCCGTCATCGGCACGGTCAACGGATTGCCCGTCTTTCGCTGCACCAGACCTATACTCATGGAATCCCAATCCACGTCGGCGATCCTCAGACCGATCACATCGCATGCCCTCAGCCCGCACGTCAGCGACAGCAGGGTGATCGCCGCGTCCCTCGACGGCACCGACCGCGAGGCGCACGCCTCCAGCAAGCGGCGGTGCTCGTCGTCGGGCAACGTTCCCGCGATCGCGTGGGTCCTGCGTATGCCGGCCAGGCCGATCGCGTCCGCCAGGTCATCCCGCCCGAGCCATCTGAACAACGGGCGCAGGTCCGACGCGGCGTGCCGCATCGACGACTCCGACCAGCGTGAACGCAGCCCGGCCAGGAACCCCAGCACATGCGAGCCATCCGAACCATCCAACGACACGACCCCATGAGATTCCAGCCACGTGAGGAACAAGCCCGCCATCCGACGGTAATGCCCCACCGTCGCCGAAGCCAGTCCCGAACCGGCGAGATACGCCTCCCAACGCTCCATGACCACGGCCAAACCCGGAACCACCGGCTCCGCAAGCCTGCTCCTGCGCCACTTGCCCAGGTCCACCGAACCGGACCGCAGATACGAGTCGCACAAACGCGCCAGCCTGCCGTAATCGAACCACCGCTGCCTGCTGAAACCGCCCGTCCGCTCACTGAAGGTCGACGCGGCGAACCCCGCGCCCAACCCACGCGTGTACACCGCATCCGGGCCTCCGGCGTACCGTTCCAACGCCCTGATGGACTTGCGGTACTGGCCTATGGTGGATTCCATATAACCGGCCCCGTAAAGCGCGCGGACCACCTCGCCCGCGACATGGCCAACCGTCGTCTCACCCATGGCAAACTCCTTCGTTCGAATCAAATGGGACAAGACGAACATAACCCGGAACGTTAAGCCGGGAAACCACATGGGACACGGCCAGCCACCAAGACCCCGAACCGTTCCCCGGCTTAACAACAAACCCGGCTTAATCGGAATGGATGATTGGATGTTCCCCGTCCCTGAGCGTGGCGACCGCGTCAAGGAGCATCCGGTTCGCCATGTCGGCGTTCGGGGAGCGCGACAAGGTCCAGGAGACCACCATCCCGTCGAAGCAGTCGACCACCGGGGAAAGCCAGCACTTGTACCCGTCCATGGTGAACTGGGTGACGTCCGTGACCCACAGCATGTTCGGCGCGTCGGCGTGGAAGTCCCGCTCCACGAGGTTCGCCGGGGCCTCGCCGATCTCGCCGGCGTAGGAGCTCCACCGCTTCGGCCGCTTCAGGTACACGGGCCGCATGGCCCCCTCGCGCATGATCCGCCTGACGACCTTCTCCGAGACGACGATCGGGTCGGACTCGTCAAGGCGCAGCATGCGGTGGATGGTCCGGTATCCCCATGCGCGCCCACCCTGCTCGAACAGGCCGGCGACGCGGGCCCGCAGCACGGCGTACCTGTCGCCCGCGGCGATCGCGCCGCGCTCGTAATAGTAGGTGCTGCGTTTCAGCCCCACGGCCTTCAGACAGGCCGCCAGGCCGAATTCACCCCTGATCGCGTCGACGACCCGCGTCCTCTCCCTGTTCGTCAGCATGGACGGGTCGAGGCGCGGGTCGTCGGCTTTTAAAACATCGATCGTCTCCCGCATCACCGCGTTCTCCAGCCGCAGGACCTCCACCTGCCGGCGCAGCTCCTCCACGTCATCGCCGGCCGCGGGCATCGGTTCGGCCGGCATCGGCGCGTTTCTCCTGTCCATCAGTCCCAGTATCCCCTCGCTCCGGTAGCGGCGCATCCACTGGTACACGCTCGTCGGCGTGCAACCCGCGTCGCGCGCCACGCGGGCGAGGGGCTCGCCCTCGAGCGCGCGTCTGGCCGCATTCGTCTTGCATTCCAGCGTATACGAACGCCTGCACGCGCCCGTGATCTCGTCGGCCTCCGCGTCCAGCATCGCGTTCAACAGCTGTTCGACCTTCTCCGACACCAACCGGTCCAGCTTCGTCTCGAGCATGTTCTCGTCGACCTGTAGAATCTGATTCGGCATGGTTCCGTCGCCTTCCTAAATAGGTTGATTTGGTTTGGCGACTGAAATCGTACCCGGACGACGGACCATGTCTCTCAACTCAAGCCTCAACCAAAATGCGCAACAAACCGGGCGTTATCAATCGGACACATTGGAGTCGGACAGGCTAAGCTGCATAGAACACCGCATCTAATCGGTTCGACACGCGCATTTCACTGCGCGACTGGACATTGACGTCCCTTTCGAGGTAATATCGAACCGGTTCGATACATACGTGAGTATGCAAATACGTAAACAACAAACAGGCAGATGCGCACGCAAATTGCACCCGCGCCCATGAGCCAAGGGAGGTCCCATGAAAAACAAAGTGCAACTCATCACATACGCCGATCGTCTCGGCGATGGCACTCTTAGCTCGATGACCGACATCCTGCGCACCCGCTTCGACGGCGTGTATGACGGCGTGCATATCCTGCCGTTCTTCACTCCGTTCGATGGTGCGGATGCAGGCTTCGACCCGATCGACCATACCAAAGTCGACGAACGTCTCGGCAGCTGGGACGACGTCGCCGAACTCTCCAAGACCCACAACATCATGGTCGACGCCATCGTCAACCACATGAGTTGGGAATCCAAGCAGTTCCAAGATGTGCTTGAAAAAGGTGAGGAATCCGAGTATTACCCGATGTTTCTGACCATGAGCTCCGTGTTCCCGAACGGCGCCACCGAAGAGGACCTGGCCGGCATCTACCGCCCGCGCCCGGGCCTGCCGTTCACCCACTACAACCTCGGCGGCAAGACCCGTTTGGTATGGGTCAGCTTCACCCCGCAGCAGGTGGACATCGACACTGATTCCGCCAAGGGCTGGGAATACCTGATGTCCATCTTCGATCAGATGGCCGCCAGCCACGTGCGCTACATCCGTCTCGACGCCGTGGGCTACGGCGCCAAGGAAGCCGGCACCAGCTGCTTCATGACCCCCAAGACCTTTAAGCTCATCTCCCGTCTGCGCGAGGAGGGCGTCAAGCGCGGCCTTGAAATCCTCATCGAGGTTCACAGCTATTACAAGAAGCAGGTGGAGATCGCCTCCAAGGTGGACCGCGTCTACGATTTCGCCCTGCCGCCGCTGCTTCTGCACTCGCTGTTCACCGGTCACGTCGAACCCGTGGCCCACTGGACCGAGATCCGCCCGAACAACGCCGTCACCGTGCTCGATACGCACGATGGCATCGGCGTGATCGACATCGGCTCCGACCAGCTCGACCGCTCCCTCAAGGGCCTCGTGCCCGACGAGGACGTCGACAACCTGGTCAACACCATCCATGCCAACACCCACGGCGAATCCCAGGCCGCCACCGGTGCCGCCGCGTCCAACCTCGACCTCTACCAGGTCAACTCCACGTACTACTCGGCCCTCGGCTGCAACGACCAGCACTACTTGGCCGCCCGCGCCGTGCAGTTCTTCCTGCCGGGCGTGCCGCAGGTCTACTACGTGGGCGCGCTCGCCGGCCGCAACGACATGGAACTGCTGCGCCGCACCAACAACGGCCGCGACATCAACCGCCACTACTACTCCACCGCCGAAATCGATGAAAACCTCGAACGCCCGGTGGTCAAGGCCCTGAACGCCCTGGCCAAGTTCCGCAACGAACTGCCTGCATTCGATGGCGAGTTCAGCTACGAGGTCGATGGCGACACGTCCATCACCTTCCGCTGGACCGCCGCCGACGGCACGTCCACGGCCGCCCTCACCTTCGAGCCCGGACGCGGCCTCGGCACAGACAACACCACCACCCCGGTTGCCAGCCTTGCCTGGAGCGATGCCGCCGGCGACCACGAAACCCACGATCTGCTCGCCAACCCGCCGATTGCCGATATCGACTAACCGTTGGCCCATAAACGCCACTCCGCT
>OASQ01000477.1_pt1 | contig 14349 bp, 16 predicted proteins | sample 1475771 | NCBI WGS metagenome assembly OASQ01 (sample SAMEA2579910, study PRJEB22360) | human gut metagenome | reverse complement strand
TAGACGCTGATACCGTAAACGACGCTACCGCATTTCTGGAAACATTCTTTAAGCTGTACCCAACAGCGACGGAAAAAGAGCTTGCCTATTATGTATCGGGAAATGTGCTTGAGCCTATCGGGAGGGACTACCTTTATTCTGAATTGGTAAACCCTATCTTTACAAAGGACGGGGACAATGTGAAAGTCAAGGTTGCCGTGAAATTCCTTGATAATCAGACAAAGGCTACACAGATGTCGCAGTATGAGCTTGTATTACATAAGGATAGTAACTGGAAGATTGTAGGATAATCAAATATAGCGTGCATTTCTTATTAGATTTTCACGCAGTATTTCCGACAAGTAAACTGTGCAAAAATAATTGACAACAAAACTTGGCTGTGCTATATTGTAAGTGACAATAAAACTTGGCAGAAAGAGAGGTCTTTTTATGGATAAAGAGGAAGTTTTAGCAAAAGCCAAAAAAGAAGGAATGTTAGGTGTTGATGAAGGAACAAAACATACAAAAACCCAAGGTTATTTATTTGGCAAGATGATGTTTGTAGCTGTATATATAGTTATTGCTTTTTTTAGTCTGATTACATCTACGGAACTTAACACGGGTATAACAGCAATGTTTATAGCTTCGCTTACTGGAGAGATGTTTTCTAAATGGAGAATGTCAAAAAGAACAATTTTCTTCATTTTTTTTCTTATTGGTGCTGTAACTACAACACTAGCTGTAATTATCACAATTTGTGATATGTATGGAGTAACAGTATGAATGAACAATTGACATTGAAAAATAACTTAAAGCAAGTAAGAACAGAAAAAAAACTATCACAATCAGCTTTAGCGGAAATGGTTGGGGTATCTAGGAATACAATTAGTTCTATTGAAACGGGACAATTCAATCCTACTGCTAAACTTGCACTTATTTTGTGTATTGCACTTGATAAAAAATTTGAGGAACTTTTTTATTTTTAGGAGTGATATTTTGATAGGACTTAAAAAACGAGATATAAAAAAAGCATTGAAAGCTGGTGCAAAAGCTGGCGGTATATCATTGGCTGATGTTCGGGCTGATATTGAAGCGACGATTGATGAAGCTATGAACAGCACCGACCCAGAAGTGCAGGCAAATTTCAGAAAGTATTTTGGAAATAAACGCCCTACTCCAGAAGAATATATTTACAAGATTACAAAAAAGACAAAAGTTTAATAGAAATCAAGTGCTGTAAGGGGGCTTGTATTATGGAAAGTTTTAAGCATAATCTTATACGGTCATACACTACCTAACAGCATTTTATCAACAACTGAATATCTCACAGCTTTAATAGCTCGTACAGACTATATGTTTTGTGCGGGCTTTTTTTGTACCCGAAAAAATTTTTTCACTTTTTTTCAAATTCATGCAACAAATCACACCTTGCTGTACAGATATGGTGCGGAAAGAGGGATAAACACTTTTCACGTCATAACGGAAAGGGGGTGTGATGATATGAAACCGTCGGACTTCCAAAAGACAATACAATGTCAATTTGACTGCAAGCTCAAACGTGTAGTGAAAGGCATTGTCCGTAATTATCGCAAAGAATTAAAGCGACGAAGAAATAAGGAAATTTCCTATTGTGAACTTCCAGAAATCGTCGTGGAAAAGCTGGCAGTCTGGGACGAATACGAAAGCGATTATACCGCCTTTGATGTATGTGGTATTGAGGTTCGTGTCCTTGATGATGATTTAGCAGAAGCGATTAAGTATCTGTCTGAAAAAGACAGAGAAATCTTGTTGATGTATTTCTTCTTGGGCATGAGCGATACAGAAATCGGCGACAGATTAAAAATTAACCGTTCAACGTCGTTCCGCAGTAGGAAGAACTCACTTGAAGAAATCAAGAAAAAATTAAAGGAGAACATGAATGATGAATAACACACGCCCGTCATTTTATCTTATTTCGTCGGCTGTGGACGGCAACGTAAATGCGATTGAAAAGATACTGGCATTGTATGACCCGTACATATCAAAATGTTGTTTGCGTCCGTTCTACGACAAATATGGTAATGTCTGCATAGTCGTAGACATGGAATTAAAAGGACGTATCAGAGAAGCACTTATTAAAATGATTTTGGACTTTGATATTCCGTTAGAAACCGAAGAATAACAAGCAGTAACCGCAGAGCATGATTTGTTCAACCCCCTCTTTCCTGCTCTGCCCCCCTGCTTTTACATGAAAGCAACACGCTTTCGCCACAGCTCTTTGACAACTGAATAAAGCAGACAGATACGTTTGTGAGATAGCGAGCCACGGGGACTGTACGCCACGACCTTTTCAAAAGAAAGCGAGCGACCCACGCAGTGATCCGAGAGCGACTGTTGGAAAAGTCGTTTTGCCACGACCTATCCTCACAGAATAATGATACGTCCGCATGGTGCGGTTCTGCCCACAAGAATGGGAATAGTTGAGATACTAACGGAGCTTTCCAAAGCCGTCTGTCTGCTTAGAAATTAACAAGCAAGGGGGAATTGATATGGAGAAAAAACTAATACGATATAGTATGCAGATTGCCATGTTGAACCAACTTCTTGCCCGTAAAATGATTTCTGAAAAAGAATATGCTTTAGTAAAATCAAAACTTATGCAAGATTATAAAATTGTTTCAGATATAACCGCTTGAATTGTATATTTGAATATTGTATAATAACACTACAAAGGGAATACAAAATGTAAATATAAAAGGAGTGGTTCTGTGAAAGAAGTAGAAGTAATCAAAGCAAGGAATGATTTGCAAACTCGTACAAGAGGAAAAACGATTGAACTTATGCGTGTTGGTGCATATTGCAGGGTTAGTACAGATAGTGCAGACCAGCTAAACAGTTATAAGTCGCAGGTAGCTTATTATACAGATATGATTAAGAAGAATAAAGAATGGGTACTTGCAGACATATATGCTGATGAAGCAATCACAGGTACACAAGTGGCTAAAAGAGAAGATTTCCAGCGTATGATAAACGATTGCATGAATGGAGAAATTGATATGGTTATTACAAAATCTATTTCCAGATTTGCAAGAAATACGCTAGATACTTTGAAATATGTTCGTATGTTAAAGGAACGCAATATAGCAGTATATTTTGAAGATGAGAAAATCAATACTTTAACTATGGACGGAGAATTGCTTTTGGTGGTACTTAGTTCCGTGGCACAGCAGGAAGTTGAGAATATATCTGCTAATGTAAAAAAAGGTTTGAAAATGAAAATGAAACGGGGAGAGCTGGTTGGTTTTCAAGGGTGTCTTGGATATGATTATCATAAAGATACGAAAACAATTACCGTGAATGAAGAAGAAGCAGAAATTGTACGTTATATTTTCAATCGGTATATTGAGGGTGCTGGTGGTTCTGTTATTGCACATGAACTTGAAAATTTGGGATATAAAACAAAGTATGGAAGTTCTACATGGGTACAATCAACAGTTATTGGCATTATCAAGAATGAGAAATATAAAGGCGATTTATTGTTAGGAAAAACTTTTACAGTAGACCCGATTTCAAAGCGAAGATTGGAAAATTTTGGAGAAGAAGATAAATTCTATATTCGCAATCATCACGAACCGATTATTAGCGAAGAAGTTTTTGAAAAAGCACAAGAAATTCTTGCCAGAAGAAATGTCAATAGAGGAAAGATTGGAGAGGGTAACACAAAGAGGGAAAAATATAGTAGGAAATATGCTTTCAGTTGTATGCTGGAATGTGGTTTCTGCGGTGGTACTTTAACAAGGCGTAATTGGCACAGTAGTTCACAGTACAGCAAGGTTATATGGCAATGTGTAACGGCTACGAAGAAAGGCAAAAAATTCTGTAAGCATAGCAAAGGTATTCCAGAAACAGCTATTGAAGAAGCGTTTGTAGAAAGTTATCGTTTGTTGTGTGATGATAATAAAGATGTTCTGGAAGAATTTTTGCAGAGAATGGACGATACGCTTAGTAGTAGTGCAGTGTCGAAACAACTTGCAAAAGCAGAAAAAGAGATAGACGCATTAGAGAAGAAAAAGAGTAAACTTGTGGATATGCGTCTGGAAGAAATTATTGATAAGGAAACCTATGAAAGCAAATATGCTGACTTAGTAAGTAAACAAGAACAGCTTGTCGAAGAAAGACAGAAATTACAAGAAACATCTGATAATGAAAAGGACATAAAAAAACGTCTAAAAGAGTTTAAGAAAACTTTAGAACAGAATGAGGTTCTTGATAAATTTGACCGATATGTGTTTGAAAGCATTGTTGAAAAAGTAATTGTAGGTGGACTTGATGAAAATGGAAATGTAGACCCTGCACAGTTGACCTTTGTTTATAAAACGGGCTTGAAGAATAGTGTAGATGGTGCTAAATTTAAACCACAAAGAAAAAATGCAAGGGGACGACATAGGACTGACGAATTGTGTTCACATGACAGCAACGAGGTTGATAAAATGTGTTTCGATAGTAGTAACGACACATGTGGAGACGGTTGTTTTATTGTCCAAACCAGGATAATAGTTGGATGATTCGATGACTGGAAAGTAAAGAATTATTATATAAGTCAACGAATACTGGGAAGCAGATGACTAGAATTTGAAGAAGTGTTATATAAGTCAATACATGCCTGACATTTGTTGACTAGATCTTAGAATAGTACAATCAAAGTCAAAGTGTAGCCAGTAAATTGATGACTTAGACAAGAAATTTTGCAATAATTGGTCAGAGCGGTAAATGGTATTCGTAATATGGCAGAAGAGATTGTGTTAAATGAATTGATTTACAGGTAAACAAAGAGCTGAACAGGTAGGAAGAAAAATCCTATTTGTTCAGCTTTGGTGTTTATAAGGGGTCAAAGAAGAAGCATATTACAATTCTACTGCTAGTCGATTGATTTATGAATACTCCCATTATAATATGTGTGCAGGAGGTGGATGTATGTATCAAATTAGTAATGAAAAATTCGGTTTATTTGTAACCGAATTAAGAAAGAAAAAGAATTTAACTCAAAAGGATTTGGCTGAAAAATTATATGTATCAGATAAAACGGTCAGCAAATGGGAACATGGATATTCAGAATATGTCATGGGTAGAAGATACCAACAGACAAGTAGATTTTCTAATCAAGCAGTTACAGTTAAAAGGGACGGAAAAAATACTTGATCTTGCATGTGGATTTGGTCGGCACTCACTGGAGTTTGCCAGACGTGGGTATGATGTTACCGGTATTGATATTACACCGGCGTACATAGATTATGCAAACGAGCAGGCAAAAAAAGAAAATTTGAATGCAAAGTTCATTTGTCAGGACATTCGCACAATCACATTTGATAAGGAATTTGATGTTGTGCTGAATATGGCGGATGGAGCAATAGGATATCTTGAAGACGATGAGGAAAATCATAAGATTTTTTCTGTCATTGCGAAAGCATTAAAAAATGGTGGAAAGCACTTTATGGACATCATGAATGGAAGCTATGCCCAAACACATTTCCCTTGCAAGTTATGGGATGCAGGAGAAAAGGGACTTACATTATCTGCTTTTGAATGGGAGAAGGATAGAAAAACGCTGATATATGGGCAGGTAGACTATATGTATGGAGAAGCACTTTATAAGCCTGAAATGAAAGAAGGAAATCCTATAAGGTTATATAGTTTGGATGAAATCACGGAGATATTCTGTAAATTAGGACTTCGTATTTGTAACAGCTTTGCTGATTTCAGTGGAAAGCCGAGTTCTGATAATGATATTCAATTGATGGTTTATTCCATACGGGAATAAATCTTCATCAAATCTTTATTTTTTTCTGTTAGGTTATATTTCAGTAAGAAATGAAATATAGAAGGAAGGATAGTAAAGATGGAAATGATGTTACAGACACAAAATCTATGTAAATATTTTAGAAAACAGAAAGCGGTAAATAATGTTTCACTTAATATCGAAAAGGGACAGATTTATGGACTGCTTGGACCGAATGGCGCTGGTAAATCTACCACATTGAAAATGCTGACCGGTATGATGAAACCAACTGCAGGAAAGATTTACTTTGATGGAAAACTTTTGGATAGGAAAGATTTATCAAAAATAGGAGCGTTAATTGAAAATCCGCCTATTTATGAAAATCTTTCCGCCAGAGAGAATTTGAAGGTAAGACAATTATTGCTTGGTACAGATGAAAACAGAATTGATGAGGTCTTGCAGATTGTATCACTTACAAACACCGGAAAGAAGAAAGCAGGACAGTTTTCTTTGGGGATGAAGCAAAGACTCGGCATTGCAATGGCATTGCTTGGAGAACCGGAACTTTTGATATTGGATGAACCTACGAATGGATTAGATCCAATAGGCATCGAGGAATTACGAGAGCTGATCCGGTCTTTTCCGGAACAGGGAATCACTGTAATTCTCTCCAGTCATATTCTCTCGGAGGTACAGTTACTTGCAGATAAAGTCGGGATTATTTCAGGTGGAATCTTAGGATACGAAGGAGCATTAAAGCAGGGAGATAATCTTGAAGATTTGTTTATGAATGTGGTAAGAAAAAACCAGAAAGCAGGTGAAATCCATGGTTAATATTATAAAAGCAGAACATCAAAAAGCCAAAAGAACCATGCGAAAAAAGTTTATCTGGGGATTTCCTCTTCTTACATTTGTCATGGCATTTATATTTACTCTTGGGATGACAAATGCTTATGCAGAAAGTGTTTGGAACTGGTGGTATACACTTTTGCTGCCGGGGATGATTGCTCTATTTTGTTATCTTTCTGTGGCGCAGGAGAAAAAGATAAAATACTATCATTTAATGACTATTCCCACAGACAGAAGAAAATTGTTGCTGGGGAAAATTATTTATATTGGGTACATGATTTTGTTTTCTAATGTGATTGTGTTTGCAGGAGCAACGCTTGGAGGCTTTCTTCTAACGACACATGTTCCAGTGAAAGGAGCGTTGATTGCAGTATTGTTTCTGACGGTTTCTGAGTTATGGGAGATTCCGGTAGCTTTATTTTTAAGTGAACGATTTGGAATGATTGTAAACCTGTTCGTCTGCCTATTTATTACCGTCAGCGGTGTGGTAATATCACAAACCAGAATCTGGTATGTACTTGTTTCTGCAATCCCTATGCGAATGATGTGCCCGTTGCTTCATGTTTTACCAAATGGACTTGCCGCAGAAGCAGGGAATCCTCTTTTGGATACGGGAGTCATTGTTCCGGGAATGTGTCTCTCAATCATCTGGTTTGTTTTTGTAACGGTTCTGTTTTTGAAATGGTTTGAGAGAAGAGAGGTGAAATAAGATGATTGGAAGATCTCTTAATGCAGACTTGCGAAAGATGAAAGGAACATCTGTGATTCTGGCACACTTACTGATTCCGATTATAACCAGCGTTATATTTTTAATATATTACTTTTTTTCACCATGGAATGAAAATATGAAAGTGATTGCATTTTATCAGGCAATAGGAGCAGGACTTCCGGTACTTATTGGAATTTTTACAGCAAGTGTGATGGAACAGGAACAAAATGCAGGTGATTTTCAAAATCTGTTGTCTTTACCGGATAAACCTGCAGCATTTTTATCGAAACTGTTGATGCTACTGGTTTTGTGTCTGTGCTCTATCCTATTGACAGCAATCATATTCGGAATTGGATTTGGAAGAATCGCATCAAGCGATATCAAAATCATGAAAGGATGTATATTTGCGACATTGCTGCTGTGGGGAAGCAGTGTTCCACTTTATCTGTGGCAGCTGATTCTGGCTTTTCAGTTTGGAAAAGGGGTATCCATTGGAGCAGGGATTATATCAGGACTAATTAGTGCATTGATGCTTACCGGACTTGGAGATTATGTGTGGAAATATGTATTTGTCTGCTGGACGGGCAGAGTACCATATACTTATCTGCAATCTGTATTGGGAGAAACTAGTGTAGGTGAATGGTTGTCATTCATACCAGGTTGCTTAATATTTACAGGGATTAGTATGGTATACTATTTTTGGTGGGTAAACCACTGGGAAGGAAACAGAATATCGGAATAGAATCGAGGGAAACTATGGCAAAAATACTGGCAGTTGATGATGAACCGGCAATTTTGGAAATGATAGAAAGCATTTTGAATAAGGATGGACATCTGGTTACCAAAGTAAGTAATCCACTAAAAATTAATATGGAAGAATTACATCGTTATGACCTGATTTTACTGGACATTATGATGCCTGGAATTGATGGCTTCGAATTATGCAAAAGAATTAGGATACTTGTGGATTGTCCGATTTTGTTTCTTACGGCAAAAACGGAGGAAAACAGTCTGGTAAACGGACTTTCTTTAGGAGCAGATGATTATATTTCAAAGCCATTTGGAGTGATGGAACTTCGAGCAAGGATCAATGCACATCTTAGAAGAGAGCACAGGGAACATTCTGTCCGGATGGTTTTGGGGAGAGTCTGCATTCAGATGTCTCAAAAGAAACTATTGGTTGATGATAAGGAACTTCCTCTTACGAAAGCGGAGTACGAAATTTGTGAATTCCTGGCTAAAAACAGAGGACAGGTTTTCTCGAAGGAACAGATATTGGAAGCGGTCTTTGGCTTTGACAATGAGAGTAATGACAGTACTATAATCACGCATATCAAAAATATAAGAGCAAAATTTGCGGATTATGATTATACACCGATAAAAACAGTCTGGGGGATTGGATATAAATGGGAAGAGTAAAGAGAAGCAATGCACTCAGCAGGATTTTTATGAGATATGTACTGGTCATGCTTGGATCATTAGTTGGTTTGGTGATTGTTGCTTATCTGCTGCTGTACCTTTTGATTAGTGTGGGCTGTATTTATCCGGCAAATTATGCAGAGCAAAAGATTAATGAAGCATATGATACGATTCTACGTGCAGATAAAGTGACTGCTGAGATGATTCCCGCACTTTGTGATTATGTAATCTTTTCAGAGAATGGAGAGAAAATAGGTGGAGATCTGTCAGAACAATACGAACAGATAGCATGGAATGTTGCAAAGTACGGAAACGCATCCGGGAAATATTTTTATAAAGTAATTGTAAGGGAAAATGAATATGTTGTATTGCAATATCGCCTGACACCTCAATATCATTCAGCTTTTTTGAGGGAGCATTTTATAGGACCACAGAATGTGATGATTATTATGTCTGTGATTGGAGCGGTAGCGATTATCATCATTCCGTCCATACGTTTTGGAAAAAGAATCAAAAAGCAGATGCAGCCTGTATTAGACGCAATCAGACAAATAAAGGATCAAAATCTGGAATATGAGACATCCTGTTCCGGTATCAAAGAGTTTGATGACTGTTTATCGGCAATCGATGATATGCGAGATGCATTGCGAGAATCTTTAGAAAAGCAGTGGAAAACAGAGCAGGAAAAGAAACAACAGATGTCTGCTTTGGCGCATGATATTAAAACACCTCTTACGATTGTACGGGGAAATGCAGAACTACTTTCAGAGACTGAACTGACCACAGAACAGAAGAATAATATCACTTATGTTTTGAACGGCACAACACAGATACAAAGTTATGTAAAACAGTTGATAGATGTCACAAAATCATGGAATTGCAGTGATGTTACCTATACAACGGTGAGGTTAGAAGATTTTTTCGCAGATATAAAGGAACAGGCACTCGGACTGGTAGAAATCTATCACCAGAAGATAGATTGGAAGGCGGAACAAAGTGATAAAAAGGTAACGATTGCTTATGATCCAATGTTCCGAGCCGTAATGAATGTGATTCAGAATGCAGTGGAGCATACAAAAGAAAATGGAATCATTTATATTGACGCAAAGGAGCAGGATGGCCGGCTGACATTCATTGTGGAGGATAGCGGATCAGGATTTACAAAAGAAGCATTATTGCATGGCACAGAGCAGTTTTTTATGGATGACACAAGTAGAAATGGCGAAGCCCATTATGGGATGGGGCTATTTTTTGCAAAAACTGTGGCTGAAAAATATGGCGGAGGTATTAAACTTTCAAATTCTGAAAATACAGGTGGGGCGAGGGTAGAAATATTTTTCCTGAGTAGTCAGGAAACAAGCTAAATAGACCGCAATTAAGCTATGTAAAAGAAATTTTACATGCTTTTATCTAATATGTAAAAGCCTTTTGATAAACATTACTACTACGTTTACTGTAATCTCATGGAAGAAGGAGGCATACAGAATTATGATAGCTGATAAAATTAAAAATGCTCGTACTATAAAGAAACTTACACAGGAACAGGTTGATGAAGACCTCAATGTTTCCAGGCAGACTATTTCTAACTGGGAAAATGGAGTCTCTGTTCCAAATATTAATACACTTATTCTAATAAGTGAGAAATTTGATATTCCAGTTGATGAAATGTTAAAGTCAGGAGACGTTGTTGAAAAAATTGATAACAATAAAACTCCTTTCAAAAAAGATAGAAATTATAGTATTGTATTTTTAACTATTGGTATTTTAGGGCTGATTAGTATACCTTTTGAAATGTCTGCTGATGATCGTAACTGCACCGGTCATTTTGGCGTTGACGCTTTTTGTCTGGCTCTGCATGGGGCTGATCTACATATCCAGTCTGGTGCTTGGTCTGCTCAGCACGGTAATTGCTCTGCTTGGCGTGGCTGTGCTGATTACCTATTCCCCGCAGAATGGTGTGATTTTGCTGGTTATGGCATTTTTGATTAGCCCGATGGGGCTACCGCTGGCTGCGATCTGGCTGCTGGGAAAGGTGCAGAGTTTGAAATTTGCGATCCAGGATTGGATGTATGGGTAAATGATGTGAATATAATCTGGAATGAAAAGAAGCAGGACAATGGGAGATGAGACCCAATGCCCTGCTTCTCTGTTTATTCGGAACGAACTGTAATATATTTTTGATTGCGACTTTTAGGTTTATCGGGAGTAGTCATTTCTAATTGCCCGGATTCTAAAAGCGGATTGATATGCTTCAAAGTGAAGTTTCTTAAATCTTTGAAGCCGCAAAATACTGCAAGCTCTTTCTTGGATTTTGGTGTTGTGCAAAAAGCCAAAATCTGTTTGGACACCGTTGATAGTTCAATAACTTGGTGGGTAACTTGGTGGGCGTCACCCTCTAAGTTGTAGTTTACATTTTTCAAGATGACTCTGAAATCTGTTGCTGTTGAGGTAAATTCAGGCTTATATGCCTCTGTGTATCCAGGCAGCTTTTCGGTTTCACTTACGATTTTGCGTAGGCCACTTCCACGGCGTTCCATGTACTTCATGCGGTGGAACAGGTCAGCAATCACAGGGTTTCGTCGCATGGAACGGATACTGTAAATATCGTATTCCTGAATTGAGCCGCTGCCAAACATACCGCCCGGAGATGTGATTTCCACCCGATCATCAAACATATCAATATGGATTTCGCTGCCAAGCACAATATAATCACGATGGATAATCGCATTGACAAGAGCCTCTGTCACGGCTCGTTCAGCATAATCCGGCTTGTCTACACGATACTGTGCCTTTTTGACAAAACGGACTTTGGAATTATTGCGAATAAATTCACTGCCGCTGTTCAGTAAATAAATCAAATTTCCCTCGTATTCTTTATCGTCCAGTGCATCATCAAAGATAGAGCCTTTTTCCAAGCCATTCCATCGGGTACAGAACATACGGGAGTTATAGACTGTGTGCTGATCGGTCATGAGTTTTCCGGCATTGGTCAGGAGTCCATTTTTATCAGTCAAACCAAAGGAGACATAATCGGATGGCTCAAAGCGGAGACCGGTCCGTTCCAGATAGGTTGCTTCCAGAAGTGTAAAGCTGTAATCCTTTTTTACTGCGTCTGTTGTTAGGGTATCAAAGGACTGATTGGTTCCCTTTAAGATCAATTCATTCACAATGTAAACCGGGGCAATTACGCTTTCATTTCCAACACGGATATATGCTTCCATCACGCCGTCTGCCTTGTAATAATATGGGGTGCTGCGGCCGGGAGAAACCTCCAGAGCTAATAGATTTTTACCATCTTCCTGTAATGGTTTTAAGATAAACTGAGGTAATGGTGTGATTCGTTCTTTGATTAAGCGGCTGATCGCTTCAGCAACCTTTTGAACATCGGACAAGCCAATAGGTTTCCGGTCATCAGAGATTCCGAAAAACAGAGTTCCGCCGATTCCATTAGAAAAGGAACTGACACTTTTTAACCAGCTTTTGGGTTTTTTTATATTATACCCATAAGGAGAGTTTATTTCAACGATAGGACCAGAGTTCAGAGAAAATATTTTGAGAGGAGGGCTTTTTATGGAAACTACAAGAATCATGCCGCTTCATGTCGGCAAAGGCCGCACAGAAAGTCGGGCGATCAGTGACATCATCGATTATGTGGCAAATCCGCAAAAGACCGACAACGGAAAACTAATTACCGGCTATGGCTGTGACAGCCGGACCGCCGATGCAGAATTTGCCAAGCGGTTTACCAAGGGCAATCATGCCTTTGTGGTCTGCACCCACATAGACAAGTCGCACATTCATAATCACATTATCTGGTCATCGGTCAGCTTAGAATATGACCGGAAATTCCGAAACTTTTGTGGCAGCACCAAGGCGGTTCGCCGGTTAAGTGATACCATCTGCATTGAAAACGGACTGTCCATTGTAGAGAATCCGAAACTTCACGGAAAAAGCTATAACAAGTGGCTGGGAGATCAGGCAAAGCCCTCTCACCGAGGGCTGCTTCGTGTGGCAATTGACAACGCATTATCACAAAGTCCTGCTGACTTTGAAGAACTGCTGAAGCTGTTGCAAGAGTATGGTTGTGAAGTCTCAAAGCGCGGAAAATCGTATCGACTGAAGCTCTCTGGTTGGGAGAAAGCTGCCCGCATGGACAGTCTGGGCGAAGGATATGGATTGGAAGATTTGCGGGCAGTTCTCTTAGGGAAGAAAGCACATATCCCACGAAAGAAAGTGGTCGCACAGGCAGAGCCGAAGGTCAATTTGCTGGTGGACATTCAGGCAAAATTGCAGGCTGAAAAAGGTGCTGGCTATGCGCGATGGGCTAAAGTTTTTAATCTGAAGCAAATGGCGCAGACCATGAATTGCCTGTCAGAGAACAATCTACTGGAGTATGCGGTTTTGGAAGAGAAGGATGCGGCTGTCACGGCACATCACAATGATCTTTCGGCGCAGATCAAAGCGGCTGAAAAGCGCATGGCAGAGATCGCTGTTCTGCGTACTCACATCGTAAATTATGCCAAGACCCGTGAGGTCTATGTGGCATACCGCAAGGCGGGATACTCTAAGAAATTCCGGGAGGAACATGAGGAAGAAATTCTGCTCCACCAGGCTGCTAAGAATGCCTTTGATGAGATGGGCGTCAAGAAGCTGCCCAAGGTCAAAGAGTTACAGACGGAGTACGCGAAATTGCTGGAAGAAAAGAAAAAGACCTATGCCGAGTACCGGCGTTCCCGTGAGGAAATGCGGGAGCTTTTAACGGCAAAGGCAAATGTAGATCGAGTGCTGAAAATGGAGGTAGAACAGGATGTTGAAAAAGAAAAAGACCACGGCCAGCGGTAAGCTGGTCCTGGTCAAAAGCGTTCGCAGGCACTGGACATCCGGGGGATGTCCGTTTAGTGCCGACCGGAGTGGAACGGAGACCGCGCAGCCACAGAATGAAATTCTGTGTTCAAAGGGGCTTGGGGGCGCTGCCCCGGGCAAGCAAGCGGAGAGGAAAATCACGGAGGGATTTTCTTCCCTGCGGGCCTGTGTGTATTAACACAGGCATTGCTTGCCGGTTTCTCGTACCTTGTATTTTTGCCCTTTCGGGCGGTATTTCTTCAAATGAGAAAAAAGGACGCTTACACATCCTCCTTCTCATCATCCGCATCTTTCAATTTGATGGCTCCGTCAATGACACCTTACACAATGGGCAGATACTTCTCCGGGCAAAGCTGTAATTTGTGGCTTGTCTGCTGGCGCTGCTCACTGTCCTCCCGAAGCAGCTCCGGGTTGAAGTAGCGTTCTGCGGGCAGCTTGCAAATGCGGATGAGCTGCATCACAACCGGCACGCTCGGTATTGTGCCGCACAGCTCGATATTTGCAAGATAGCGCGGGTCAATGCCGACCTTTTCGGTCAGCTCCCGGCGGGACATTTTCACAGCTTCACGCGCCTGCTGAACATCTGCTCCGAAGGTTTCAAATCCAGGGCAATCTTTTACATTCGGCATATCACATCACCCTGTTACATTCTATTGTTCATAGGATGTCCTGGGAATGGTGTAGTATGCGCTTTTGACTCATTTTATAATTCGTATGTTTGTAAGCGCTTAATTTTCAACCGTTGCACAAATCGCTGGGCCTTTTGAGTAGAAAG
>OASQ01000459.1_pt1 | contig 14911 bp, 3 predicted proteins | sample 1475771 | NCBI WGS metagenome assembly OASQ01 (sample SAMEA2579910, study PRJEB22360) | human gut metagenome | reverse complement strand
TAGACTTTCAAGACCCGTTTAACGGGTAGTTAGTATTAGATTGCAGATGACGGATCGACATGCGCTCCCACGCGCAGCCGGTAGCATTCGCCTTATAGGCGTAAAGAAGAACCACCGGCTAAGCCGGTGGGTAGCTTTTTATAAACAAATATAAACTAATTTAATAAAATGGTTGGGTTTATTTATCTATTAATCTCCATAAAATGCGTTAAATATATGATAAATACTATATTATCTATCTAATTCGATTTAAAAAGTTTATATTTATAAATGTGAAGATAACATGGATGTTTCTATAGATTGTTAACATAATATAAACTGACTAGGTCGAAATAGGGTACTATCTAATATAAATGTTTTATATTATATATAATAACTATATTAATATAGCTGTATTTATTGGGCGTGGGTAGATACTTCTTCGTCAAATAAACTCAATTTTATTAAATTTATAATTCTAAAATTTTATTTAATAATTTCAAGGAATTCTATTTACATTTAGTTTATAAATTGGTATTATATAAATATCTTAATGAAGAGTATGTGAACGTGTGTCATAAACAATTCATGAAACAAAAAGTGTACATAAGGCATTTAGTGTTTTCTTATAAGAGAGAAAGGGGTTCATAGTTTCTATGAATAAAGTTTTTAAAGTCGTTTATAGCAAATCTAAAGGCTGCTACGTAGTAGTTCCTGAAACAGCTAAAAATAATAACGGCAAGAAAAAAGTATTAGCTAGTGTATTGGCTGGCTTGGCACTTGTTGGTGCGGCAGGTGTTACACCTGTGCATGCTACATTAAGCGCAGACGGCAGTATCGATACTAATAATAGTCGTATCAATATTAAAACTGCAAACACAGTAGGCGATTATGGTGATCAAACTGTTGGTGTTAACTCCGTTGCCGTTGGTTATGGTAACTCTACTAATAATGAAGATGGTACTATCGTTTATGGTGCGGCAAATAAAGCAACTGCAAATGCTGCTATTGCATTAGGTAATCGCAACGAAGCATCTGGTGGTAATGCAGTAGCTCTTGGTACTAGCAATACAGCAACTAACGTTAAGACAATTGCTATTGGTAATAAATCTAATGCTAATGCAGATGGTGCTATTGCAATCGGTGCATACAATAATCAGAACTATATAGAGAATAGTAGTAATACAACACCTAAACAAGCAGGTGGTAATTCTATCGTTGTTGGTAACTATTCCCATGCAGGTGGTAGACAAAGTGTAGCTATTGGCAATAATGCAACTACTCAACATGATGATTCTGTAGCTATTGGTGCTGATGTGTCTGCATTAGCTGGTCATAATATTGCTATCGGTTCTGGTGGAACAAAAGCACAATCTGCTCCTGGTAAAACAGGTTCTGCAGCAATTGCGATTGGTCTTAATGCACAGGCTACATATGGAACTGATACAGGTGCGTTTGACATGATTGCAATTGGTAATCAAACTACAGCATCTGCTAATGCGGCAACTGCAATTGGTACATTGTCCAAAGCAACTGCTAATAATTCCACAGCTATCGGTAATAAAGCTCAAGCTACTGCATCCGGTACACTAGCTATCGGTCAAGTAACTAATGCTAGTGCGCATGGAGCTGTAGCATTAGGTAATGGCGCACAATCTAATGGTGTGGGATCTACTTCTCTTGGTCGTACAGCTAAGGCTACAAATGATGGCGCTGTTGCTGTAGGTTTTAATGCAGAGGCTACCGGCGATCATGCTATTGCTATTGGTGGTGATGGTAAAGGTGCGGCTTTCACTGATAGCCCTAATACTTTTGCTGGCTTAAACCAAAAAACTACAGCAAGTGCAACTAATTCTATTTCTGTAGGTCATAACGCACAAGCTAGTATTGTTGATGGCGTAGCTCTTGGCTCCTCTTCTATTACAACTACAGATAAAGGCGTTGTAGGTTACAACCCATCCGATCCTCATGAACGTAAATATAGTCCCTTAACTGGTAATGTAAAAACAGCTACTACAGCTGCTGTATCTATCGGTAATGGTAGCACTTTGACTCGTCAATTGACAGGTCTTGCTGCTGGTACTGCAGACACTGACGCTGTTAACGTGGCTCAATTGAAAAACGTTGGCGTTGCTGTAACTGGTAACACTGGTAAGAGTGACTTTTTAGCTGATGGCGGTAAATTAAACGTAATCGGTACAGGTCGTGTATCTACTGTAGCGGCTCATGACGGTGCAAAAGACTCCAGAATTACTGTAGGCTTTGATGATACTGGCATGGTGAAAGCTGGTAAAAACGTTACAGTTGACGAAAAAACTGTAAACGGTCGTACTACTTACACAATTAACGCTGCTGATACAGCTGCTAAATATGACTTCTTAACAAATGCAAAAGCTAACGGTGGCAACTTAGACGGCACTGCAAAACCTGCAACTGTAGCAAGTGGCAATACTGTTAACTATGCAGCTGGTAAGAACTTAACAGTTAAACAAGAAATTAACCAATCCATTGGTGAACAAACATATACTTACTCTTTAAATAGCGATCTTGGTGGTATTACTTCCATTACTAACAATGGTGGTCCTACAATGCACTTTGGTGGTGATAACATCAGCATCACTGGTGGTAACCTAGATCTTGGTGGTAATAACATTACTAACCTTAAATCTGGTGGCGATGTAATCAATAACGCTGCTAACATTGGTGACGTAACTCGTATTTCCAAAGCTAATGAAAAACACATTAAACCAGGTGAATACGCAGTTGATAACAATGGCAAAGTTACAATGACATACCTTGACGGTAACAACAAAGACGTTCCTAATGAAACTGCTGTTATCACAGGTATTGCTAAACAAGATCTTTCCAACATCAATAATGGTGGTAAGACTGTCATTAAAAACCTTGCTAAAGAAGCTATCGACATGGAAAACGGTAAGAACACAACTGCTTCTCACCGTGACGTAAATGGCGTTAAAACTTTCAAAGTAGACGTTGAAGGTGATTTAACTGACATTACATCCATCACAAATAAAGATGGCGACGGCAAAGTTGTATTTGGTGGTAACCAAACTGTAAACGTTGCAGGCGATCACAACATTAACTTGAATGCTAAAGTTGGTGACATCACTGGTTTAACTAACGTAACGTTGGATGCTCCAGACTTCGCTAAAAAAGGTCGTGCTGCAACTGAAGAACAATTGAACATTGTTAATAACAAGTTCAATAACACAGTTGGTTTGACTGGTAACACAGGCGCTACTGAATTACAAAAATTGAACAAACAAGGCGGCTTGAGCTTTGGCGTTGTAGGTGCTAACAATGGTGAGTACATTAAAACAACTGCTTCTGGTTCCAATGTAGTAGCTGACTTGTCCGACAGCGCTAAAAATAAATTGAACAGCACTGTTGAGGTTCAAGGTAAAAACGCTGCGAAAGTAACAAGCAACGTAGTTCAAAATGCAGACGGTAGCAGTAAAACTATCTACACTGTAGATGTTAATAACGTAACACCTACTGCAGCTTCTACTGAAAAAGTACAAGCTAAAGCAGACGTAGCTGGTTCTAGCGACAAAAACATCGCTAAAGTATCCCCTAAAGTAGGCGATCAATTCGGTGAAGCTGGTGCAACTTACGAAGTAAACGTATCCCGTAACGACGTAAAAGACGCAGCTCGTGAAGCAGTAACTGTAAATACTACAAACACAACTAACAACCCTATTACTGTTACACCTGTACAAGATGAAGCAAATCATAACACTACATACCAAGTAACATTCGATGGCGACAAAGCTGCTAAACAAATTCCTTTGACTTACAAAGCGAATGGCACAAACGAACAAAAAGTTACATTGGATAAAGGTTTGAACTTCACAAACGGTAAAAACACAACAGCTTCTGTAGATGCTGAAGGCGTTGTTAAATACGATGTGAACAAAGATTTAGTAGACATCCATTCCATTTCCAATTCTACAAATGGTCCAAAAATGGAATTCGGTCCTAACTCCATCAACATCACTGGCGGCCCTATCAACATGGGTGACCAAAACATCACTAACCTTAAATCTGGTGGCGATGTGATCAATAACGCTGCTAACATTGGCGACGTAAAACGTATTTCTAAAGCTAACGACTTGCACATTGCTCCTACAACATCCGATCGTCAAGGTGAAACTACTACATCTTATGCTTACGATGCAGCAAGCAAATCTGTAACATTGAAATACAACGATGGTAATGGTGCTAACCAATCTGGTACAGTGGCGAAAATCGACTTGTCCGGTTTGGCTGATCAAATCAAAGATGGTTACTCCTTCTCCACTGACGCTAAAGGCAATGTAGTTGGTAACCATGCTGTTACACCTGTAGCAAATGGTAAAACTGTTTCTTATGCAGCGGGTAAAAACTTAACTGTTGCTCAAAATATTGATAATGCAACTGGTGAACATACTTACACATATGCATTGTCCAATGATGTTGATTTAACACCAAATGGTTCCTTGAAAATTGGCGACACTATTCTTAACAATGGTGGCTTAACAATTACAGGTGGCCCATCCGTAACTAAAACTGGTATCAACGCTGGTAACTTGAACATTACTAATGTGAAAGCAGGCGTAAACGATACTGATGCAGTTAACGTAAAACAATTGAAAGATGCTCGTACAGTAGTAACTTCCAACGATAACTCCGTAACAGTTAACAAAACTGAAAACGGCAACCAAGTTACTTATGACTTGCATGTAGCTCCAGGTGCTGCACAATCCGTATGGAATGTGAAATCCACTGGTAATACAACTACTGACTCCGAAGCAACTGCTAAAACTATCACTGACGGTAAAACAGTTGAAATGGCAGCAGGTAAAAACTTGACTGTTAAACAAACTAGCAACAATGACGGTGCTAAAGTTGAATACGCTTTGTCCGACGATATCAAGATCGGTAACGACGGCAAAGATGGTAAAGACGGCGTTGACGGTAAAATCGGCGTAAACGGTAAAGATGGTTCCTCCGTTGTTATCAATGGTAAAGACGGCTCCATCGGCCTCAATGGTAAAGACGGTAAAGATGGTCTTACTATGAAAGCTGAAAATGGCCAACCTGGCGTAAACGGCAAAGATGGCATCACTCGTATCGTATACGAAGATAAAAACAACAACAAACACGAAGTTGCTACTTTGGATGATGGTTTGAAATTCACTGGTAACAACACTGATACAGTGAACAACCATAAATTGAACAGCCTTGTAAAAGTTCAAGGTGAAGGCGTAGATAAAACAACTTCTGCATCCTTCAAGAGCGCTGCTGGTAACATCAATGTAAAAGCTGATGGTACTGATACTCTCGAAGTTCAATTGAACAAAGACTTGAAAAATATCAACACAATTAAGAATGACGGTAATGCTACTTTCACAATCGGTGGCGACAACTTCGCATTCAATGGTGGTAATGTAAGTCTTGGTGGTAACAACATCACTAACCTTAAATCTGGTATCGTAAATAACAATGATACTGATAATACTAACGCTGCTAACATTGGCGACGTTAAGAATATCTCCAAAGCTAACGATATTCATATCAAAGACAAAACATACACAGTGAACGCTGATAAAACAGTTACATTGGAATATGTTGATGGCAATGATAATGCAGTGAACAAAACAGCTAAGATCGACTTGAGTAACTTGCCTACAGGCGATAAAGCTGCTGTTGAAAGCGTAGTTAAAAAATCTGCTGCAGCAGGCGACACTAACATCGCTGACATCACTGTAGCTGACGGCAAACAAACTGGTGATGCAAATGCTAAATACGAAGTAAATGTTTCCCGTAATGCTGTTAAAGATGCAGCTCGTGAAGCAGTGACTGTAAATACTACGAACACTACTAACAACCCTATCACTGTTACACCTGTTCAAGATGAAACAAACCATAACACAACTTACCAAGTAACATTCGATGGCGATAAAGCTGCTAAACAAATTCCTTTGACATACAAAGCGAATGGCTCCAACGACCAAAAAGTTACATTGGATAAAGGTTTGAACTTCACTAATGGTTCCAACACAACAGCTTCTGTAGCTGCTGATGGCGTAGTTAAATACGATCTTAACAACATCGTAAACTTGACTCCATCTGGTTCCTTAACAATTGGTGATACTGTTGTTAATAACGGTGGCTTAACTATTTCCGGTGGCCCATCTGTTCTTAAAACTGGTATTAATGCTGGTAACTTGAATATCACTAATGTGAAAGCTGGCGTAAACGATACTGATGCAGTTAACGTTAAACAGTTGAAAGATTCTCGTACAGTAGTAACTTCCAACGATAATTCCGTAACAGTTAACAAAACTGAAAACGGTAACCAAGTTACTTACGACTTACATGTAGCTCCAGGTGCTGCACAATCCGTATGGAATGTGAAATCCACTGGTAATACAACTGCTGATTCTGAAACTACTGCAAAAACTATCTCCGATGGTAAAACAGTTGAAATGGCAGCAGGTAAAAACTTGACTGTAAAACAAACTAGCAACAACGACGGCGCTAAAGTTGAATTCGACTTGGCTAACGATATCAAGATTGGTAACGATGGCAAAGACGGTAAAGATGGCGTTGACGGCAAAATTGGCGTAAATGGTAAAGACGGCTCTGCTGTTGTGATCAACGGTAAAGACGGCTCCATCGGCCTCAATGGTAAAGACGGTAAAGACGGTCTTACTATCCGCGGTGCTAACGGTCAAGACGGCGTAAATGGTACAAACGGTACTAACGGTATCACTCGTATCGTATACGAAGACAAAAACAACAACAAACACGAAGTGGCTACTACTGATGACGGCTTGAAATTCACTGGTAATAACACTGATGTTGTAAACAAAAACAAATTGAACAGCCTTGTTAAAGTTCAAGGTGAAGGCGTAGATAAAACAACTTCTGCATCCTTCAAGAGCGCTTCTGGTAACATCAACGTAAAAGCTGATGGTACTGATACTCTTGAAGTTCAATTGAACAAAGATTTGAAAAACATCACTTCCATTAAGAACGATGGTCCTGCTACTTTCACAATTGGCGGTAACGAATTCAAATTCGATGGCGGCAACGTGAACATGGGTGGCAACAACATCACTAACCTTAAATCTGGTGGCGATGTAATCGATAACGCTGCTAACATCGGCGATGTAAAACGTATTTCCAAAGCTAACGATTTACACATTGCACCAACTCAATCCAACCGTGCAGGTGAAACTACTACATCTTACTCCTATGATGCAGCAGACAAATCCGTTACATTGAAATACAACGATGGTAATGGCGCTAACCAAGCTGGTACAATCGCGAAAATCGACTTGTCTGGTTTGGCGGATCAAATTAAAGATGGTTTCACTTTCAAAGCAAATGCAACTGCTAACGGCGGTAAAGTAGAAGGTACTGCAACTGCAACAACTGTTGAAAACGGCGGTACAATCAACTACGCTGCAGGCAAAAACTTGACTGTTGAACAAACTATCGATCCAGCAACTAAAGACCACACTTACACTTATGCATTGACTGACGATATTAAACTTGGTCATGATGGTAAAGATGGTAAACCAGGTAAAGATGGTTCTATCGGTGTAAACGGTAAAGATGGTTCCGCTGTTGTAATCAACGGTAAAGATGGTTCCATCGGCCTCAATGGTAAAGACGGCAAAGATGGTCTTACTATTAAAGGTGCTAACGGTCAAGATGGCGTTGACGGTAAAAACGGTCAAGACGGCATGACTCGTATCGTATACGAAGACAAAAACAACAATAAACACGAAGTGGCAACTACTGACGACGGCATGAAATATGCTGGCGACAATGGTCAAACTGACTCCACTAAAGTTATCGCTAAGAAATTGAACCAAACATTGGATATCACTGGCGGTGCGGACAGCACTAAATTGACTGAAAACAACATCGGCGTAAACAACGTAGATGGCAAATTGAAAGTTCAATTGTCCAAAGAAGTTAACTTGACTCCATCCGGTTCCTTAACAATTGGCGATACTAAGATCACTGACGGTGGTTTGGTAATCAACAATGGTCCATCCATTACTAAAGGTGGCATCAATGCTGGTGACTTGAACATCACTAACGTGAAAGCTGGCGTAAATGACACTGACGCAGTTAACGTAAAACAATTGAAATCCGCTAAGACAGAAGTTAAAGCTGGTGACAACGTAACAGTTGATAAAACAATTGGTGCTGATGGTCAAAACATTTACACAGTAAATGCAAAAGCAACTAACCTTGGCGATGCTGAACTTAACTACACAGCTAACGGCGGTGCTAAACAAAAAGTTAAATTGTCTGAAGGCTTGAACTTCGTTGACGGTAACTACACTAAAGCTTCCGTTGATGCAAACGGTGTTGTTAAATACGACGTAACACTTGGTAAAGTGAGAGACGGCGTTGACGGCAAACCAGGCGTAGATGGTGAAAATGGTATCGCAACAGTTAAAACTGTAGTAGATACAATCAACAACTCCGGTTGGAAAGGTGACGTTACTGGTAACACAGTAGGCGATCACAGTGCAACAATCGTAAAACCTGGCACAACTGTAAACTTCGGTGCAGGTAAAAACTTAACTGTTGAACAAATCGTTGATGCAGTAACTGGCAACCACACTTATAACTATGCATTGTCCGACGATATCAAAGTTGGTAATGATGGTAAAGACGGTAAACCAGGTGTTGACGGTAAGATCGGTGTAAACGGTAAAGACGGTTCTGCTGTTGTAATCAATGGTAAAGACGGCTCTATCGGCTTGAATGGTAAAGACGGTAAAGATGGTCTTACTTTCAAAGGTGCTAACGGTCAAGACGGCGTAGACGGTAAAAACGGTACTAACGGTATGACTCGTATCGTTTACGAAGATAGCAACAACAACAAACACGAAGTTGCTACTACTGATGACGGCTTGAAATTCACTGGTAACAACGAAAGCGTTGTAAACAAAAACAAACTTAACTCCACAGTTAAAGTTAAAGGTGAAGGCGTTACTGAAGAGCAAGAAAAAACATTTGAATCTGCTGCAGGTAACATCGCTGTAACTGCTGATGGTAACGATACTTTGAACATTCGCTTGAATAAAAACATCAAAGGCATCGACTCCATCCAAACTAAGGAAATCCACTTAGGTACACCTGATAATTACACAACAATTAAGAAAGATGGGGACCGCATTAAATACGGCGACAAAACATTCGCTAATACTGACGATATTTGGACAATCCAAGCTAATGGCACAGATGTTCCAGCTAACGGCGGTAAAGTAAATGTTAAAGGTGCTGACGGTATCACAGTATCCAAATCTGCTAATGGCGAAATGACAATTAGCGGTGCTGGCCTTGGTACAATGAACAGCTTCAACGTTAAATCTTCTGGTAATACTACTGCTGATTCTGAAACAGCAGCTAAGAGAATTACTGATGGTAAAACTGTTGAATTCTCCGGCGGTAAAAACCTCACTGTAAAACAAACTAGCGACGAAAACGGTGCTAAAGTAGAATATGCATTGAGCAACAATGTAGATCTTACTAATAAAGGTTCCGTAACAATTGGCGATACTAAGATCACTGATGGTGGTTTGGTAATCAACAACGGCCCATCCGTAACTAAAGACGGCATCAATGCTGGTAATAAACAAATTACTAACGTTGAAGACGGTGTAAACGATACTGATGCGGTTAACGTACGTCAATTGAAAGCAGCTAAAACTAACCTTGTTGACGGTCAAAACACTAAAGTGACTGGCGACGGTTCTAAAGCTAACCCTTACAAAGTTAATGTTGAAGGCGATTTGAACAAAATCACTTCCATCACTAACAACGAAGGGGATGGCAAATTAGAATTCAAAGGTGACCAAGTAGTTAACGTAGCTGGCGACAACACAATCAAGCTTGATGGTAAAACTGGTGACATCACTGGCTTAACTAACAAAACTCTTGATTCCGCTGACTTCGCAACTAAAGGTCGTGCCGCAACTGAAGAACAATTGAAACTTGTTCAACAAGAAGCAGCTAAAAAATCTACTGAAAAAGTACAAGCTAAAGCTGATGCTAATAACATCGCTAAAGTAGCTCCTAAAGCTGGCGATACATTCGGTGCAGCTGGTGCAACATACGAAGTATCTGTAGATAAAAATGACGTTAAAGATGCAGCTCGTGAAGCAGTTACTGTAACAGGTGACAACAAAGCGATCACTGTAGACGTTCAACCAAATGCTACTAACCATACAACTAACTACCAAGTTAACTTCAATGGTAAAGAAGCAGCTAAGCAAATTCCATTGACTTATAAAGAAAATGGTGGCAACGCTAGAACAGTAATGTTATCTGACGGTTTAGACTTCTCTAATGGTGTAAATACTACTGCTCACACTGATGCGAACGGTAAAGTATCCTTCGACGTAAAAGGTGACCTCACTAACATCACTTCCATTTCCAATAACTCCAATGGTCCTAAAGTATCCTTCGGTGGCGATACTGTAAATATCACTGGTGGCAACCTCAACATGGGTGGCAACAAAGTTACTAATGTTCAACGTGGCACTAATGATACTGATGCAGTAAACGTTAAACAATTGAAAGATTCCCGTACTACATTGACATCTGATGACCAATCCGTAGTATTGAAGAAAACTGAATCTGCTGATGGCGGCTTGAACTATGACCTTTCCGTAAAAGGCGCAGTTGACCCTCGCGTTGATCAATTGAACGAAGAAATCGGCCGTGTAGGTGCTCAAGGTGCAGCATTGTCCGCATTGAAACCTATGCAATATGATCCATTGGAACCAACTCAAATCATGGCTGGTTACGGTAACTACCGTGGTAACTCCGCGATTGCAGTGGGCGTAGCTCATTACAAAAACGAGTCCACAATGTTCCATGGCGGCTTGTCCTGGGCTGGCGGTTCTAGCCACATGATGGCAAACGCTGGTGTAACTTGGAAAGTTGGTAACAGAGATGCTGAAGCAGCTGTAGCAGACCGCTACCGCAAAGGCCCTATCAGCTCTGCATACGCAGTACAAACTGAAATGGCAGCAATGAAAGCTCAAAATGCCGGATTAAAAGGTGAAGTATCTGACTTGAAATATGAAAACGAACAAATTAAAGCTCAAAACGCTGGTCTACAAAGTGAAGTAGAAGTATTGAAAGCTCAAATGGCTGCAATGATGGCGAAAATGGGTATGTAATTTTCGAAACTAGGCTTTAAAATCTAGTTATCAATTGGATATAACTGGCTAGGGGTTCCTTCGGGAGCCCTTAACCAGCACATTAATTCGACTATGGAAAGAGGAATAGATATGAAAAAATCTACAATGCTTGCTTTCACAGCAGCAGTTTTATTGAGCGCAGCATCCTTCACTGGTCATGCAGCAAGCGCTCCAACATATGATGACAACTTGATCTTACCTAACCCTGCATCTACACCTGGTTTAAGCAATGTTGTATTGGTGCCTGTGGCTAGTCCACAAGTTGTACAATCTATTCATGATTATGTGAAAGCATGGGAAAATGCAGAACAAAAAATCGCCTTAGCAGAAGCTAAACGCAATAATCATGAACAATTGACTAAAGCAGATAAAATCTGGTTACATTCCAAAGATAAGCATAACTATGCTGATTACTTCCGTACGCATTCCTTAGGCCGCGTACACGGTTTTGAAACAGCTTTAAATTGGAACGGTGAAAACCGTAACAAAAACGAATACGAATACTTTGAAACACCTAAATACAATGAAAAAGATGGCTTCGTAAACAGCTATGGTTATAATGTATTGCGTGGCATGGTAAATCGTGTTAACGAAGTAGTTCAAAAACAAAAACAAATTGGCGGTCCAATGAATGATAACGAAGCACAAGACTTAGAAGATGCTATCTTGGATGTCCTTGCTCAAGAACAAGAACATGTATCTAACGAAGAACTTCGTCATTACATGAACGAAACAATTTGGTTCGCTGCTAAACAAACAGTTAAAAACAAAGCAAGTGAAGAACCAACTGTAGCCGATGAGCATGTAGTAGACCTTCGCAAAGCTATCAATGAACCAATGGGTAGCAATGACTACAACAAAGTAGATTTGCGTAGCGCAATTCAACAATAAATAGATACTTATAGCAATGTAGGTATTAAAGCCTTGTCTTCTTTCGTTAAAAGGCTTAGTTGATCTCTAATACATACAGATGGTATACGTGTATCCCTTACTGCACGTGTATCTACAATGACACAATGGCCCTTATATTGAGTTTATGAGGGCCCCTATACCCTGGACCCCCGACTAGGGAACACAAATCCTTATTAAAGGGGCTGTAACAGAATGCGGTTTTACCGCATTCTAGTTGCAGCCCTTTTAAAATATAAGAAACACCAAGAAAATTAGATTTGTAAAATCTTATCTTTTCTTGGTGTTTTTTGTTTTTAGACGCACTTAAATAGACCTCTAGGTCTATTTAAAAATTTCTTAGTTTAAGCAGTTTCTTTTGCAGAAAATAATGTTGTATTAACTCGTCCTGCTTGTATTCTGTTATGTAATTTTGCAATATTAAATCCCATGGACAATAGATATAGCATCTTATGCACGTTCCCACTGCCACGGTGTAAAAAGCGTCTAAACCCAAGATCTTGTTTTAACACACCAAATGCGCCTTCAACTTGAATGGAACGGTTCATTCGTAATTGAATGCCTGTATCACTAATCAGTCTATCTTGGTTCTCTGCCAATACGGTATCATAGGCAGGTGTAATTTCAACTCGTTTTACTGGATTAACTGAGGTTGGTTTCATATACCGTTGGCATTCTTTCTTGTACCCACATCGGTTGCAAGACTCACAAATATATACCTTTCGCTCAGATACAAATCCTGTTTTGTGTTTCGCCTTACGTGTGAAGGCATATGTTAATTTACGTCCTTTTGCACATATAAATACATCTTCTTCAGGTATATACTCCATATTACGAGCTTTGCTAATATCCTTGGTCCAAGTCCTAGTTTTCGCTTTTTCGTAATATTGAGGCTTTATACAAGATAGGTAATGGTTGTTCTTTAACCAAGTTAAGTTTTCATGGCTATCATAACCAGCATCAGCTACCACATATGTGAATCGGCGGCTATGAATCTGCTCTAATTGCTGTACAAATGGAATTAAGGTATTAGTATCATTGGGCTTAGGGAATATACCAACTCCCATAATATATTCAGAATGAACAGCTAATTGTACATTGTAGGCAGGCTTAAGCTGTCCATTACGCATATGGTCTTCCTTCATACGCATAAACGTTGCATCATGATCTGTTTTAGAATAACTGTTGCGTTCACCCATAATATACAACTGCTGTTCGTATTCTTTGCGTTTCTCATATAAATCCTCTGCTCGCTCATACAATTGTTGTAATGATGTTTTATGCTTACCTTTTCCTTGTACTAATTCCATATGGTGTACTTCAATTTCTTTAGCGAAAAAGGTATAGATACATTCATCATTCATACAATGGGTATCTAGGCCTAATTCATTCCGGATGTCTTGCTTTAATATGGCTAATTTAGATGGTAATGTATCTAGTCTTTTTTGTACTGCTTTTCGCCAGACAAAGGTATACTTGTTGGCATTAGCCTCTAGTTTAGTTCCATCAACAAAAACTTCATTGAATGTTAAGGTATCACGTCTGTTAATAGCTTCCATCAACTGTGAAAACAGATTCAATAAGATATCGAGTGTACAACGGGCAAAAAATCGTTGGAAAGTCATGTGACTTGGGGCTGAATAGCCTTGAAGAAGCCACATATAATTAATATTTTCTTCGCATTGTTGTTGTATCATACGTGTAGAATACACACCGTTAGACATAGCATAGACAAAAATTTTGAACAGAATGTGCGGTGGAACTTTAGATTTTCTTCCTTTAGGAGAATACAAATGCTGTAACTCTTTATAGTCTAACTCCTCCAATACAGCATCGAGTAACCGCACAGGCGCTGTTTCTTTTATCAACATGCCATAATCCAATGGTAAAACTAGTTGGCGAGGCATGGCTAGTTTGGTATAATTAAATTCATTGGTATGGTTTTGTTCATAATTTAATTATACCAATGAAGAGGGCCCTTCGGGGTCCTTTTTTCTTAGAAATATAAAAAAACAAGCTATTAGTTGATCATATAAAATCAACTAATAGCTTGTTTAGGTTAAAGGGCTGTTTTGTTACAGCCCCTTTTTATTTATAGTAACTAAAAAAATGTGGTAGCAGTATATAATATATACTATAATAGAGTTAATATAAAAAACTTATATAATACGTGATATAGTTAATGAAATACGTGGGGGCAAATATCCATATTGTTGAGTGTATAGAGTGGGTACTAAAACAAGATTTACAATTAGCTAGGGGAGTAAACTAATGATACATTAATCCAATTGCATAGTATTAGATTATCTATATAATTAATAAGTACAATATATAGTATGATGGATAAAGGAATATACCATATAAAGAGACATAGAAAAAAGTTTGCAAAATTTTAAAATTAGGGGTTGCGCCCCTCGGTTCTTTGTACTATAATAGCTATACAGTCGTTCGAAGCGACTGTTTATTAGTTAGCAAACACTAGATAAAATCTATGTTTGTTGATAATCGTTTTAGAATAAAAATGTAATTCCTGGGTCAAACAGAAATTACAAAATTCTAAAAAAGATTATAAAAAGGTGTTGACATGAAAGTGACAACATGTTATTATAATCTAGTCGCCAGTTGGTGAAACACTTTGAAAGAAAGTGCTTCGAAGCTAGATAAAATCTAGTTTAGCTGGTACAGATCTTTGAAAACTGAACAATGATAGGTAATCAATCAATACGATTGAACATATGCCAGAGTGCGGGTTTTGACAAAGTCAAAACCAACCATAATTC
>OASQ01000439.1_pt1 | contig 15855 bp, 12 predicted proteins | sample 1475771 | NCBI WGS metagenome assembly OASQ01 (sample SAMEA2579910, study PRJEB22360) | human gut metagenome | reverse complement strand
ATCTCCAGTCTGGGCCCGTGGCGAATACCGGCTCGACCTGCCCGCCGATGCGGCGGACCCCAGTGGGCAGCCGTTGCGTGCGGTATATGAGGTCGGGGCTGGCGGGAGCCTGCGAATGACGCTGACCGTCGCCAATGTGGGCGAGGCGTCAGCGAGCGTGGAGATGGCGCTGCACACCTATCTGCGAGTCGGTGATGTGCGCCGTACGCGGGTGCGCGGACTTTCGGGCGTCGGATATTGGGATGCCGCGGCCGGTGGCGTCGATCGTGTGCAGCAGGAAGAGGACATCGCCTTCGCGGGCGAGGTGGATCGTGTCTATGGGGTCGCCCGTCCGCTCGAGGTGCATGATCCCGTCCTCAACCGCGTCATCCATGTGCGTTCGGATGGTGCGGAACAGACTGTGGTGTGGAATCCCGGGGAGCGGATCGGTGATGCGATCACCGACATGGCGCCCGGCGAATGGTCCTCCTTCGTCTGTGTGGAGGCAGCGCTCTGCCGCGGGCATGCGGTCGAGTTGGCCCCCGGGGAGTCCTGTACGTTGGGTCAGACGCTGTCGTTGTGAGACTGCGCCTGGCCCGGGCCGACGAAGTTGTTGGTCCGGGCCAGGCGCAGCCCTTTAAATGACGCATGTGTCATATATGTATAAAAATTATTTCTTCACCGTGAACCATTGATATTTCAGTAATCTTTGAGTCTTTTGCGTGCGTTATTCCTAAATATGTCAACAAGGTTGACGAAATGATGTATACTGAATCACGCCAGCTATCACTAGCGGCATTCAGTATCGAGATTCAAAGGAGAAAAGGATACTTTCATGGTTGAATCACAGGTGGTTCTGACGCCACGGGCCCGAAAGGCCGAACGATATGCCACGACCCTTGCGCTCATCGTCACACTGGGCCCGCTGTTCTACGGATTCGAGGGCATGGTGCTCAATGGCGCCATCAGCGCTGTCGGCAGCGAATTCCAGCTTGGTTCCTTCGCCAAGGGCGTTGCAGGCGCCGCGGGCATCATCGGCGGTCTCATCGGCTCGTTGATCGCCGGCCGTCTCTCCGACTACATTGGCAGACGCGGTGTGTTGCTGCTGGTCGGTCCTTTCCTCATGTTCGAGGCCATCTTCGGCGCGTTATGCCCCTATCTGGGCGGATACCCGTTCCTGCTGTTCTGCCGCATCGTCGGTGGCATGGGCTTCGGCGCTGCGACGACCGTCGCCCCGGGATACGTCGCCGAGATCTCCCCGGCGCGCATCCGCGGACGCCTGATCTCCTTCCGCCAGCTCGCTATCATCCTCGGCCTGCTCTTCGCGGCGGTCGTCAATCTGGTGATGACCAATCTCGCCGGCGATTCTTCCGCCGAGGTGTTTCTCGGCATCAAGGCGTGGCAGTGCATGTTCCTGTGCCTGATCGTGCCGGCCCTGGTCTACATGATCCTCATGCCGTTCATCCCCGAGTCTCCGCGCTATCTGGTCTCCAAGGGCAGGAACGAGCAGGCCGCCAAGGTGCTTGAGCGTCTGTCCGGCACCGACGATGTCACCGCGCAGGTCGAGTCCATCCAGCGCTCGCTCGGCGGCGTCAACGAGGCCCTTGGCATCTTCGCCGTACTGCGTTCGAAGTGGCGTGGCCTCGTCTGCGTGGGCATGGCGCTCGCCGCCTTCCAGCAGCTGACCGGCACCAACGGCATCTTCTTCTACTCCAACACCCTGTTCGAAGCGGTCGGCGTCCCTGAGTCCGCGGCCTTCCAGCAGACACTGATCCTGACCGTCTTCAAGATCATCGGTGTGACCGCGGGCATCCTGCTGGTCGACCGCGTCGGCCGCAAGCGCATGCTGATGTACGGCGGCACGCTGATCTTCATCTCGCTGGCCGTGGTCGCCACCGTCTTCACCGTCGCTCCGAGCGGTCCCAATGGCCCCGACATCAGCCACAGCCCCGTGCTCGGCTTCCTCGCCGTCGCTGCCCTGTGCTGCTTCCTGCTCGGCTTCACCTCCTCCTGGGGTCCGATCTTCTCGGTGATGATGGGCGAGATGTTCCCGAACCAGATCCGCGGCAGCGCCATGTCCCTGGCCTCTGGCGCCGACTTCTTCGTCAACTTCCTTGTCGTGCTGCTCTTCCCCTACGTCGTCGAATGGTCGCCGGCCGTCGCCTACTGGGCGTTCTTCGTCTTCGGCGTGCTGGCGGTGATCTTCGCCAAGAAGTATCTGCACGAGACCAACGGCAAGTCCCTCGAGGAAATGGGCGACTGAGCCGCTTCCCCTCCGGCGGGCCGGTCCGTCCGGCCCGCCGCGTATCCCCGTGTTCATAACAACACCCGCACCAACCAAAGGAGCTTCTCATGGCAGACAGCCAGACCAAACCGCGCGTCGTCCCGGACAACGTGCGCAACATCATCACCTTCATGACCGACCAGCATCGCATCGACACCCTCGGATGCATGGGCAACACCCATGCGCAGACGCCGAACATCGACTCCCTCGCCGCCGATGGATGCCTGTTCACCAAGGCCTTCACCCCCTCCGCGATCTGCACCCCCGCGCGTTCCTCGATGCTTACCGGCCAGCTGCCGTTCAAGCACCAGACGCTCGCCAACCCGGAGTGGAACATCGCCTATTCCACCGCCATCCCGGAAACCGACTGGACCTACACACAGGCGCTGCGCGACGCCGGATACAACGTCGGCATGGTCGGCAAATACCATTGCGGCACTAATCTGCCCGACAAGTTCGGCTGCGACGATGACACCTTCTGGGGCGCCGAGAACCCGGTGGCCAACGAGGAATACGTCGCCTGGCTCAAGGAGAACGACCTGCCGCCGGTCAAGGCCCACGATATCTGGCGCGGCAAGCTGCCGGGCAACCGTGACGGCCATATCATCGCGGCGCGGCTCGAGCAGCCGGAGGAGGCGACCTTCGAGCGCTTCATCGCCGACCGATCCATTGCACGTCTGCGCCAATACGCCAAGGAATACAAGGAGACAGGCAAGCCGTTCAGCCTGGATGTGCATTTCTTCGGCCCGCATCTGCCCTACTTCCTCCCCGACGAGTGGTTCGACCTCATGGATCCGAAGGATGTCATGCTGCCCAAGAGCTTCGGCGACACGCTCGTCGGCAAGCCGCCGGTCCAGCAGAACTACGCGACCTACTGGTCCACCTCCTCCTTCGACAACGACCAGTGGAGGAAGCTCATCGCCGTCTATTGGGGATATGTGGCCATGATCGACTTTGAGATCGGCCGCATCCTCGACGTGGCGCGCGAATTGGGCCTGATGGATGACACGGCCATGTTCTTCTGCGCCGACCACGGTGAGTTCACTGGCTCGCACCGGCTCAACGACAAGGGCCCGGCCATGTACGACGACATCTATCGCATTCCGTTCATCGCACGCATCCCGGGGCTCACGCACGGCACGAAGTGCAATGATTATGTGCAGCTCATCGACATGACCGCCACCTTCATGGAGATCGCTGGACTTGACCCGGCGCAGGTGGAGGACGGCCGCTCCGTCGTCGATTTGGCGCGCGGCGTCGAGGTCCCGGATTGGCGCAGGAACATCGTATGCGAGTTCCACGGCCTGCATTTCCCGATCCAGCAGCGCATGCTGCGCACCGATGATTACAAGCTGGTCATCAACCACGAGTCGCTGGATGAGCTCTACGATCTCAGGCAGGACCCGAGCGAGATTAACAACGTCTATGCGGCGCCGGCCTATGACAAGGTGCGCCGTGAGATGGCCGCCGAGCTTTACCGCCAGTTGGTCGAGCGCGGCGACAGCTCCTTCGCCAAGTGGATGGCCGCGATGACCGACTTCGACATTCCGCTGGAGAACACCGCGCGCTCCGACTGGGACCAAGTCGCCAAGTAACGCCGTGCTGCGGTCGCCCGACGCAACCGTCGGACGGCCGCCGTCCCATTCCCGTCCGGGGCAGATATAGGGACGGAGGAGTAGACATGTATCGACGGAATGCGTTGGATCAAGGAGTTCATATGACAATCGCGACGGCACCACGGACGATACGGGACGATGGCGGGGCCGCCGCCGGGGACGCGATTCCCGCGGGACCGCTCACGCGCCGCCAACTGCCGTTCTCCGTCGTTGCCAAGCCCACCGGCGCGGCATGCAACCTCGACTGCCAGTATTGCTTCTTCCTGTCCAAGGAACTGCTTTACGCCACCAAGCGACAGCAGATGAACGAGGAGACGTTGGCCACATATGTCGCCGAATATCTGGCCGCCAGTCCCGACGGCGAGGTGACTATGCTCTGGCAGGGCGGTGAGCCGACCCTGCGCGGCCTGCCATTCTTCCGCACCCTCGTCAAGCTGTGCGAACGCTATCGCCGTCCCGGGCAGCATGTCGTCCACGCGATGCAGACCAATGGCACGCTGATCGACGAGGAGTGGGCAGAGTTCCTCAAGGCCAACGACGTGCTCGTCGGTGTCTCGATCGACGGTCCCGAGCCATATCACGACGCCTACCGGCTCAACCGCGCCGGCCGCGGCACGCATGCGATGGTGATTCGCGGTTGGAACATCCTGCGTCAGGCCGGCGTGCGTTGCAATGTCCTGTGCACGGTACACCACGCGAACGAGGAGCATGGGCTTGAGGTCTACCGGTATTTCCGCGATGAGCTCGGCGCCGACTTCATGCAGTTCATCCCCATCGTCGAACGCGTCGATCCCTCGCAGCTCGAGCGTGCCGAACACGACGGCTGGCGCGCCACCGGCGGGCAGGGCGTCGGCATGCTGTACCGTCAGGCCGGGGACGCGGTCACCTCGCGCTCCACGCGGCCGGCGCAATACGGGCGGTTCCTTAGCGAGATCTTCGACGAATGGATCTCGCGGGACGTCGGACGGGTGTTCGTGCAGGACTTCGATGCGGCCCTCGGCGCGTTGTTTGGGCGATACGCCGTGTGCGTGCATGCGCCCGAATGCGGGAACAACTTCGCGCTTGAATTCAACGGTGACGTCTACGCCTGCGACCATTGGGTCGAGCCGGATTGGCTCGTCGGCAATGTGCTCAAGGAGGACTTCCACTCGCTGGCGCACAGCGAGATCATGCGCCGCTTCGCCAGGAAAAAGCGCATCGAGCTGACCGATCAGTGCCGCCGATGCCCGTATCTGCGCATGTGCAACGGAGGCTGTCCCAAGGACCGCTTCGTCAAGTCCGTCGACGGACAGGAGGGGCAGAACTACCTTTGCCCCGGCTACACCGAGTTCTACGGGCATATCCACCCCGATATTGTTGGCATGGCGCGGCTGCTGCGGGCGAACCGCGCGCCCGCCGAAATCATGGATTCGCAGGTGCGCCGACAGGTGCGCGCCTCGCGGTGACCGCTTTCCTCGTGTGGGAGCGGGTAAGAGGATGCAAGGAGATCGCGGATGGTTGAGTTGATTGTGGCGCTGGCCGTCGGATTGGGCGTCGGCGTCGTCGTCGGCGCACTGGGCGCCGGAGGCGGCATCCTGTCGGTGCCGGTGCTTGTGTATCTGCTGGGACAGGAGCCCCATGCAGCCTCGGCCGGCTCTCTGGTCATCGTCGGCCTAACCGCGCTGGTCTCGTTGATACCACGTTCGCGCGAAGGGCATGTGCGCTGGCGTGACGGGCTGGTCTTCGGCGTGCTGTCTTCGGTAGGCACTGTGCTCGGATCGCGTCTGTCCGTGCTCGTCGACCCACGGACGTTGATGCTGCTGTTCAGCGTGCTGTTGGTCGCCGTGGGCGTCATGATGCTGCGCAAGGCGTTCCGCGCCCGCCGTGCCGATGGGAGCGGCGCCGCGGGTGCCGAGGGCGCGTCCTCCGGCCGACGTGGGGGGCGCGGTCTGCCTCTGCTGATCGCTTGTGCCACCGCGACCGGCTTCCTCACCGGCTTCTTCGGTGTGGGCGGCGGTTTCGCCGTGGTACCGATGCTGGTGCTGGCACTCGGATTCACGATGCGCGAGGCATCCTCGACATCGCTGTTGGTGATGATCATCGCTTCGGTTGTCGGACTGGTTTCGCGCATCGGCACCAGCATCAGCGTCGACTGGATGGTGGTCGTGGTCTTCGCGCTGGCCTCGATGTGCGGAGGACTGATTGGCGCGCCGGCCTCGCGCCGTGTCAGGGAAAGCACCTTGACGCTGTTGTTCGGCGTGCTCCTGCTGCTGGTCGCCGTCGGCACTCTGGTTTCCACGTTGCTTGGAAACTGATTCGGCAGGCGCGCCGGCATGACAAAACTCCCGAGCCAAACGGCTTGAACCGCACCCCGATTGTTGGACTGAGGAAATTCAGATTCGATGATCGGAGGTGCGGTTCTTTCGTATGCGTGAGGATCGGAGGGAACGTTACGACGACGGGTTCCGGCGCGAGGCATTGGGGCTCATCAAGGCCGGCGTGGGTTACGTATCGCTTGCCCGCCGGCTTGCGATGCCGGCATATACCGCGAAACAATGGACCATGTTGTATAGGTCCGGCGGCGAGGAGTCGTTCATGGGTGCGCAGGGCAGCAGACGATACGACTGGGAGACGAAGGCCGCCGCGGCCCGCGACCATGTCGACAACGGCCTGACGGTGACCGAGGTCATGGCCAAATACGATGTGGCGAGCGTCGCGCCGCTGCAACGCTGGTGCCGCGAGTACCGGGCGGTCGTGTGGCCGTCTATGACTGCATAGGTCTGGTCGGCGGCGTCATCGGCGGCCTGCTGCTGCTTGAATTGCCCGCGAAGGTCTTTGAGTTCGCGGTGCCGCCGTTGATCCTGTTCAGTGCGCTCATCATCGCGTTCAATCCACGGAGGAAAGCGGCCGCGCGCGACGCCGTGGCGCGGGCGCTGCCGCAATCGTATCAGGCGGAGCGCGCCGCGCGGATCGCCGACGCGACGACGAACGGTGCGTTGTGCGACGATTCGTGGTGGCTGTGGGTCGGCGTGAGCTTCGTCGGTGTCTATTCCGGCTATTTCAGCGCGGCCGCCGGCACGCTCGCCCTGGCGATTCTCGATTTGGGCAAAATCGGCCCGTTCCATCAGATCAACGCGTTGAAAACCGTGGTCGGCTTCGGCGCGTTGATCTCCGCCGCAATCATGTTCATCATCCGTGGTTCCGTCTACTGGCCGTTCGCCATCATGATGTGCATTGGCTGCACCATCGGCAGTGCGATCGCGCCTCCCATCACCCGGCGCATTCCGGAGGGCGTCATGCGGGCCGCCGCCGTGTTGACCGGCATCATCCTTGCCGTCAGGCTTGGCTGGAGCACGTACCTGTGATGGCCTCGGCCGCTGGGGCATGTCGGACGGACGCGGCGGTGCGACGATTCATGGGCGTGGGCGGGGAAACATGACGATCCCGCCGGATGGAAGACGTGTTCCGTCCGGCGGGATCCCTGTTCGATCAGTCGGTGATTGATCAGTTGTGCATGGCTTCGATGTTGTTGCCTTCCGGATCATGCACGAACGCGGCATAGTAGGTCGGACCGTAGTTCGGACGCGGGCCGGGCTGGCCGTTGTCGGTGCCGCCGTTGGCCAGACCCGCCTCGTGGAACGCCTTCACGGCGTCGTCGCCGGCGGCTTCGAACGCCACGTGGACCGGCGCGACGGTATCGCCTTCAGCGGCGGTGGAAACCCACACCGACGAACCGTCTTCCGCCACGAATGCCTGAACGCCCGGGAAAGCGGGGCCCTTGCTGTAGCCCAGCGGCGCCAGGGCGGCCTCGTAGAACGCCTCCTCCTTGTCGAAATCCTTCACCTTGACGGTCACATGGTTGATCATGATCTGTCCTTTCATGCGTTCGATGTGTCGTGTATCCGAATTCCATGATAGACGGCAAACGATGTGAATCGGAAGGGCGGCGTTCTGGAAGGTCGCGAAGTCCGGGCCGTTGCCGCCCGTGCCGCGATGACCCTACAGCCCGTGGATGCTCGCCCCGAACGGCCAGAGCGCGAGTTTGGCCATCTTGAACGCCTGAATGCCCAGAGGAATGCCGATGATGGTGACGCATAGAACCAATCCGATTAGCACCCAGGAGATCGCGATCGCCAATCCGCCCAAAACGATTCATAGGATATTGCCGATGATTCTCATAGCGGGTTCCTTACGCTCGACCATCTTCCGGAAGACGCCGGATGGTATATCAGACCTTCATTCTATGGTACTGGTGTGAGATGAGGCGGGGCCGGGAACGGGCCCATGCGTCCTGAAGCGATGAGTAGATTGGAGCGACCATGCCCGTGGCGTCCGATGGGGTGGACGGGCCCGGCGCATATGCCGGGGCCATGTCGAACGAGGAGGCCGATGCCGCGTGGATTCGGCGTGTGGCGCTGCTGCTTATCGGCCAGGCGTTCTCGCTGTTGGGCTCCAGCATCGTGCAGTACGCCATCTGGTGGTGGATCGTATTGCAGACCAGAACCGGTTCGGCGATGCTGCTGGCCACCCTGTTCGGCGTGGTGCCGCAGGCCGTGGTCTCGATCTTCGGCGGCTCATGGGCGGACCGCCATAATCGCAAACTGCTGATCATGCTGCCGGACATGGTGATCGCCGCCGTCACCGTCGTGTTGTCGTTGGGCTTCGCGATGGGGTGGGCCGGACTGGCCACGATCTTCGTGGTGCTGCTCATCCGTTCGGCGGGCGGCGGCATCCAGACGCCGGCCGTACAGTCGTTCATCCCGGACGTCGTGCCCTCCGGCAAACTGCTGCGCGTCAATTCGATATACGGTGTGATCAATTCGGCGAACATGATAGTGGCGCCGGCGGTGGCCGCCGTGCTCATCAACATGGTGCCGTTGTGGTCGATCCTGCTGATCGACGTGACCACGGCGGTCATCGGCGTCGGGTTCGTGGCGTTGATCAAGGTGCCGAAGAGACGCGCGACGGCGGAGCGGCCCGCGCACGTCGCGCCCGAAGGGGAGGGGCGCTCGCCGCTCGTCGGCGTCCGCCGTGTCTTCGCCGACCTCAAGGTGGGATTCGACTACGCGTGGCATCGGCCGAATCTGCGCAACGTGGTGTTGGGCGACGCGCTGACCTGTTTCATCGCCGTGGCCCCGATGAATCTGACCCTGCTGCTCATGACCCGCGAATACGAGGGAATCGATCTGAATCTGGGGTTCATCAACCTGACCACCGCCTCCGACAAGCTCGCGGCCAATGAGCTGGGCTGGAGCATCGGCATGTTGCTTGGCGGCGCGTTCATGTCCACCGTCGGGGCCAAGGTCGTGCGCGACAACATGCGCATGGTCGCGTTCGGCGTCACCTTGGTCGGCGTGACCGTGATGGGTCTCGGGGTCGCGCCCAATCTGCTGGCGTACCTGTTCGTCGACGTGGCGAATGGTGTCGCCTCCGCCATCTGCGTGGGTCCGATGCGCACCATCATGCAGACCGAGTCCGATGAGCATGTGGTCGGCCGCGTCTTTGGTCTCGACACCACGCTCAGCACGCTGGGCATGCCGCTGGGCATGCTGGTCTTCGCGCCTCTGGCCGACCTGATCCCGATTTCGCTGGTGTTCGTCATCGGCGGTGTGCTGACCTTGCCCATCGGCGTCTATCTGTTCGGCCAGACGCGCAGGCGTGCCGGAGCGGTGCCGGACCGGGGACGATGATCGCCGGGAAGCCCCCCCCCAAAAAAAACAGTGTTCATGTGAAATTCACCGCATATTCGCGCTTTTGCCGGTCTGCCATGATTAGCCTTGAACAAGGAACAGCAGAGTAGAAGCAGAAGGTATGCGCGTATTCGATTTTGACGGAACCATCTACGACGGCGAAAGCCTGTTCGACCTGTACCTGTATTCCGCCCGACACGACCCGAAGGTGTTCCGCTTCATCGCACCCGTGCTGCGGTACGCGGTCAAATACAAACTCGGGCGGGCCACGCTTGAACAGATGGAATACGGCGTGGGCAGGATGGCCGAAGGCTATCTCACGGAGCTGAACCGTTCCCGGCGTGTGGCGAGCGTCGAACAGCTTGTGAACGATTTCTGGGATCGGAACTACCCGCGCATCAAGCCCTGGTACCAGCCCGAACCGAATGACGTGATCCTCACCGCGTCCTTCGACCTGACGGTGGGGGAGGCATGCCGCAGGCTCGGCGTGCGGAACCTCGTGGCCAGCAACGTCGATATGGAGACGATGAAGGTCACGTATCTCAACTTCAACACCAACAAGGCCAGACGATTCCGCGAGCTGTACGGTCCGGACGCCGTCGTCGACGAGTTCTACACCGACTCGAGGTTCGACCAGCCGATGATCGATATGGCCCGTCGTGCGTTCATGGTCAAAGGGAACACCATAACGCGGGTGAAATAGCGGACGGCGCGGAACAACGAAGCGTCACCGACAACGAAGGAGGAGCACAGATGAGCATGCCGCTCGATCTTTACGTAATCCGACATGGCGAATCCGAAGCGAACGTCATCGTCGAAGCAGGCGAACAAGGCGACAACTCCCTGTACACGCAGGACAACGTCACCGTGCCCGACCGCTCATGGCGGCTCACCGCCACCGGCCGCAAGCAGGCCGACTGCATTGGCCGTTGGCTTGTCAGCCAGCAGCAGCTGTTCGACCGCTACATGGTCTCGCCGTATGTGCGCACCCGCGAGACCGCGGCCACCATGGCCTTGCCCAAAGCCAAGTGGGAGGAGAACCGTGTGCTGCGCGAACGCTCCTGGGGCGAGATCAACACCATCACCAAGGACGAGTTCAAAACCAACTACGCCCGCAACTGGAACTTCAAGAACACCGACCCGTTGTACTGGCGGCCGCCGGCGGGCGAATCCATCGCCGACGTGGCCGAGGACCGCGTGCACAACATTCTGACCTCGCTAAGCCGCAAGTCCGACTCGGAGTCCGTGGTCATGGTCACGCACGGCGACTTCATGCTCGCCCTGATGCTCACCATCGAGGATCTGGCCGACGAGGAGTTCCTGCATCGCGCCGATTCGGACGACTGGAAGATCACCAACTGCACGTGCCTGCATTACACGCGTCGAGACCCCGAAACCGGTCGCACGTCCAAGCGTGTGCGTTGGGAGCAGACCGCCCGGCCCGTGCTTGATGAGACGAGCGGACGCTGGGAGGTCAAAGTGGAGCCGTGGCGCGAATTCAAGCGCCCGTACCTGTCCAACGGCGATCTGGTCGATGTGGTGCAGGCCGTCGACCCGCACCTGCTGGAGTATTACGGCAAATAGCTTGCGCAAAGTGCGTCTTCGCAAAATCTCTATGAGATACAATGGCGCACAGCGCGGTCGGATGTGTGTGTATGCCGTGCCTGACGCCGAGAGCGAGGAGAGTAGTAATGTCCAATATCTTCCAGTGGCAATTGCATGGCGACGGCAAGACGTTGCAGCCCGGCGAGGTGGTCGAGCCTGATGAACGTCTGACTTGGACGCGTACCGCCGGCATCGGCGCGCAGCACGTCATCGCCATGTTCGGCGCCACCTTCCTGGTGCCGATTCTCACGGGCTTTGATCCGTCCGCCACCCTGTTCTTCACGGCCATGTCCACCGCACTGTTCTTGCTCATCAACAAGAACGTGCTGCCAAGCTATTTGGGCTCGTCCTTCGGCTTCATCGCCCCGATCACCGCAGTCACCACCGCCAACAAGGGCATCGCGGTCGCCAGTTTCGGCATCATGTGCACCGGTATCCTGCTGGCTTTGGTCGGTGTGCTCGTGCATTACGCCGGTGCCAAGTGGATCGACATCATCATGCCGCCGGTGGTCAACGGTGCGATCGTGGCCATTATCGGCTTCAATCTGGCGCCCTCCGTATGGACCAATTTCAAGGCCGCGCCTGATACCGCAGTCGTGACTTTGCTGGCCGTGCTGCTTATCGCCGTGCTGTTCAAGGGACTGCTTGGTCGACTCAATATTCTGGTCGGCGTGATCATCGGCTACGTTTATGCCTGCTTCCGCGGCCAGGTCGACTTCTCCGCCATTAATGACGCCGCATGGATCGGCTTCCCGAAGTTCCACCTGCCGCAGGCCGACTTCTCCATCCTGCCTATGTTCCTGCCCGTCGTGCTCGTGCTTGTGGCCGAGAATGTCGGCCACGTCAAGTCCGTGGCCCAGATGACCGGCCGTGACTACGACAACCAGATCGGCACCGCCCTGATGGCCGACGGTCTTGGCACCATGCTCGCCGGCTTCGGCGGCGGCTCCGGCACCACTACCTACGGCGAGAACATCGGCGTTATGGCCGCCACCAAGGTCTACTCCACCGCCGCCTACTGGTGCGCTGCCGCCTTCGCCCTGATTCTGAGCCTGTGCCCGAAGTTCGGCGCCGTGATCAACACGATTCCCGCCGGCGTGCTCGGTGGTGTGACCACACTGCTCTACGGCATGATCGGCATGATTGGTATTCGCATCTGGGTGGAGAACAAGGTCAACTTCGACAAGCCGATTAACATCATGGTCGCTGCCATTACTATGATCATCGCCATCGGCCAGTTCGCATTCACCATCGGCGGCACGTCGTTCAACGGCATTGCCATCGGTACGATTGTGATTCTTGTGCCTACCACGGCCTCAAGGCCATCGGCAAGGCCACCGGCACCATCGCCAAGGACGATCCGGACGTGCTGTAGTTGCCCGATCGACCGTCTTATCTTCATCAGCGACAGAAATTCAGGAAAAGAGTGGCTTCGTCCTGAATTTCTGTCGCTGAGTCATAGTGAGCGACAGAATTTTAGGAAATCACACCCATGCTCCTGAATTTCTGTCACTGAGGGTGTCTCAATGACAGGATTTTAGGATGAGTGGGGTCATTTCCTGATTTCCTGACGCTAAAGAACACATATGACGCGGGCTAAAAAGTGATTCATGAAACGTTGAAAGCAAGATGTGCGAGTAACGTCGTGAAATAGCAAGATCCGTGGTATTCACAAGCAAAGTAGGGGCCTTACGCTAGGTTTGGAAAGCTTGCGTAATTTGCGCAACCTTTGACATGAAAGGCCATTGTGCCCCGTAACGATTTTGATGATTTCGAGGATTCCGCCGATTTCCCGATGAATGACGGCGAGGAATTCAAACCCATTACCTTTGGTGAACTTGGCGTACCCGGACTGTTGGTACGCGTGCTCGCGGCGGACGGAAAAAAGACCGCGTTCCCCATTCAGGCCGATACTTTGCCCGACTCGTTGGCCGGACGCGACGTTCTCGGCCGAGGCCGTACCGGTTCCGGCAAGACCCTCGCCTTCTCCATCCCGCTGGTCACCCGCCTCGGATCTTATGATTCGCTTGGCGAAACCGCGATGAAGGAATTCCGCGATGAAATCAAGCGTCGCAAGAAGGCAAGTCTTGAGGAACGCCGTTCCGATGATTTTCTGCCGCATCCGCGCGGCCTGGTGCTGGCTCCCACCCGTGAGCTGGCCAATCAGATCAATGACGTGCTGATGCCGTTGGCCCATGCGTTTGGGATGAATACCACCACGATTTACGGCGGTGTCAAGTACATCCATCAGGTGCGTGATTTGAAGGCCGGCGCCGATATCGTGGTCGCCTGCCCGGGCCGTCTTGAGGATTTGCTGCGTCAGAAAGCGCTCACGCTTTCGTCCGTCGAAGTCGTGGTAATCGACGAGGCCGACGAAATGGCCGACATGGGCTTCCTGCCGCCGGTCAAGCGACTGCTTGAGCAGATTTCTCCCAACGCCCAGCATATGCTGTTCTCCGCCACGCTCGATCATGGCGTGGATGAAGTGGTGAACACATTCCTGCATGATCCCAAGGTGCACGAGGTCGATTCGGCCACCGCCGAACCTGACCTGATGACCCACCATGTGTTTGAAACCACGCGCGGTGACAAGCATGAGCTTGTACGTACGTTGGCCTCCGGTACTGGCCGTCGTATCCTGTTTACCCGCACCAAGTTCCAGGCCAAGAAGCTCGCCAAGAACCTGACTCAGAACGGCATTCCGGCCGCCGAACTGCACGGCAATTTGAGCCAGAACCAGCGCGACCGCAATCTCGCTGCCTTCGACTCCGGTGATGTGCGCGTCATGGTGGCCACCGACGTGGCCGCCCGTGGTATCGACGTCGGTGGCGTGGAGCTTGTGGTGCAGGTCGAGCCGCCGGCCGACCCGAAGTCGTTCGTGCACCGCTCCGGTCGTACCGCCCGCGCTGGCAAGGCCGGCGACGTGGTCACCCTGGTGCTGCCAGAACAGCGTCGTGAAACGCGCCGACTGCTGAATCAGGCCGGTATCAAAACCAAGATGATTGAGGTCACTCACGATTCGCCCGAAGTGCTTGAGCTTGTGGGCGACCGAGCCGAGCGCGTGGACGGCTGGAGTCTCGACAAGTCGCAGCCCGTCGGCAACCCGCGCAAGGGCAAGAATAAGGGTGCCAAGAACGCGGCGAGCGGCGAGTCCGGCCGCGGCGGCAAGCGCAAGCGTAACCGCAATCGCAGCCGTGACGAGCAGAACGTCATCGAGACCGAAACTCGCTACGAGAACGTCGACGGCGAGTCCTACGATGATCAGCCGCAGCACAAGCACGGCGGCAAAGCTAACAAGAAGGCCATGAAGAAGAACCGCAACCGTGCGGAACGTCGCGCCGGCATGAGCAATCCCGAGGCCGAGCGTCGCGATTATCTGTTCGAGCATGGCGATGAGCGTCGTGGCAATCGACGCGAGGATCGTGCCGACACTCGATATGAGGATCGCCGTGATCGCCGTCGCGATAAGAAATCTGATGACCGTTATGATGACCGTCGCGGCGATAAGTACTCCAAGAACGGCAAGTCCAATCGGCGAGACAGATTCGATTACGATCGAAGCGATGAGTTCGGCTCGCGTAAGCATGAAGGCAGCAAGCGTATCCACCGCAAGAACGAGAACCGCATCGTGCGTGATGAGCGTTCCGAGGGAGCCAAGCGTCACGAGCGCCGTATGATCGCCAAATACGGCAATACACAAGGCCCGAAGCGTCACCATTCCAAGAAGAACAGCTCGCCATTCCGCTCGTCCGGTACCCGCAACGGACGTCGATGACGTTCCTTGGCTCCCTTCAGGGAGGGGGCCAAGCGCTGGTTAATATTGGTACGCTACGGAGCCGTCGGCGTTGTGGATGGTGAAGGTGGGGGATTGCTCGATGTTGAGGTCCACGGTTAGGGAGTGTTGCGCGTCGGCGCTCACGGAACGATAGATGAAGTGCTTGTTTTCCAGCTTCACGGCCTCGGTTCGTGCGTCAATCAGCCATGGGTTGCGGCGGCGCAGCGCGATCAGTGCCTGATGCAGCCGGTAGGTTGGCTCGCCCAATGTGGAGAGCTCGGCAGGGGAGTCGGGGAACTTCGGACGGATATCATCATCGCCGCCGAATCGCTCTTGCTTGACGCCCACATAGCCCTGTTCGTCGCCGTAATAGATGCTTGGCACGCCGCCGACCGTCATCAGCACTGCCAGTGCCAACGCCGCCTTGGCCGAGCCTATCTGCGAGGCGATGCGCGTCACATCATGATTGCCGATGAACGTTTGTGGCACGAAGGAATCCAGGAACGCATTGTGCCGCTTGAGGTTCCAATCCAGTTCGAAGAAGTTCTCCGTCTCCAGCGCATGCTGAATCGACTTCCACAGCTCATACTGCGTGACTGAATCCATCGTGGATTCCTCGACGATGCGCGGGTAATCGCCATGGATCACCTCGCCGAAAACCCACGAATCCGGATGCGTGGCCTTGACCTGTGGCAACACTCGCGCCCAGAACGCGCTCGGCACCGCATACGCGGCGTCAAGTCGCCAACCGGCAGCCCCGCGATCCAGCCAGTAGTTCATCACACGGGCCACATAGTCAACGGTCTTATCGGACGAATGGTCCAGCGCTACCAGATCGTCGTGCCCCTCGAACACATCCAAAGCGGGTTCGTCATTATCACCGACATGCGCGCGGACCAGACCATGCCACGGGTTGTCGGCCGGATT
>OASQ01000432.1_pt1 | contig 16170 bp, 10 predicted proteins | sample 1475771 | NCBI WGS metagenome assembly OASQ01 (sample SAMEA2579910, study PRJEB22360) | human gut metagenome | reverse complement strand
TGATGGTAAGTTGTTGATAATTAGTGCTGCGGGAAGGTAAGGATAAAAAAGGGTGCTGCAGGAGAATGGGATGGTTTTGCTTTATTAACAACGGGCTAAACGTGTAGTATTTGAGTTCACTGCCGTACAGGCAGCTTAGAAATCGACGGGGTGCGGTAAAACCTTTGCGAACGCGTTCACTGCCGTACAGACAGATAAAATGCGAAAAAAAAGCTCGCACTTTCGTACGAGCTCTTCTTTAAATATGGCGGTGAGGGGGGGATTCGAACCCCCGATACGTTGCCGTATACACACTTTCCAGGCGTGCTCCTTCAGCCACTCGGACACCTCACCAAATTGTTTTGCTACCAAACCTCATGGGTGGCAACGGGGCGCTACTATAGGGAGTTGGAGTAAAACGGTCAAGAAGAATTTTAATGATAATTATTGTTTGCTCATACTGTAAACAAGTTGTGCAGTATATCTACATCGAGACAAGTTACGGACTTATACTTCCAAAGTACTTCATACATATCACAAAATAAAAAGGCCGGTTAAACCGACCTTTTACTCGTTCTTTCTCTTCGCCCATCAGGCGGTAAAACAATCAGCGACTACGGAAGACAATGCGGCCTTTGCTCAGGTCGTACGGGGTCAGTTCAACAGTCACTTTGTCGCCCGTCAGGATGCGGATGTAGTTTTTGCGCATTTTACCGGAGATGTGTGCAGTAACCACGTGACCGTTTTCTAACTCTACGCGGAACATGGTATTAGGCAACGTTTCAAGAACGGTACCTTGCATTTCAATATTGTCTTCTTTGGCCATCTAATCCTCTGGGGTATCACTACCGTAATTTGAACCGGCAAGATAATGCCGAAGTTCTGTAAATAAGTAAAGATTTGCGCGCTAAATCGCAACAAACAGGTTCGGCACATTACTCCGAAAACACACGGCTAAGCCGCACCAAAAGCGCAACGTATAAGGGAGCGGTGAGATAAACGATGGGCGTTACCTGACGCGAAAAAATCCTTATCGGCAGCGGGGTAATGAGCGTAACCAACTCTGCGACCGCAATTATAACACTCTGGGGAGAAATGTGCCGAAAACATTCATTCTTGTGGTGAAAACAAGCATCGTGGTACCCAGAAATTATTCGGCAATCGTCCGAGGCGCATTTGATTGAGATAATTAAGGTAATCCCGGCGGGGAATTTCGCAGGCACCAAGCGATGCTGTGTGATCGTTAAGGACCTGGCAGTCGATAAGCTTACCGCCATGACCGATAAATTCCTCACAGAATACCAGAAGCGCCGTTTTAGACGCATTTTCCATCCGGCTGAACATGGACTCGCCACAAAATAGCGTTCCCTGGGCCACGCCGTACATACCGCCGACAAGCTCATCTTCACGCCAGACTTCAATGGAGTGGGCATGGCCGAGTTCGTGAAGGCGATGGTAGGCTTCGACCACGCCACGCGTGATCCAGGTTCCTTCTTCGCGATCGCTGGCACAGCCTTCAATGACCTGACCAAAAGCGTAATTCATCGTGACACGATAGGGCGAGCGTTTATGAAATCGCTTCATACTACGGCTGATATGCAGTGATTCTGGCCATAGCACCGCGCGGGGATCGGGCGACCACCAGAGGATGGGGTCGCCTGGAGAAAACCACGGAAAAATACCACGCTGGTAAGCCATTAACAGGCGCGCAGGGCTAAGATCGCCCCCAAGTGCCAGCAGGCCGTTAGGCTCACGTAATGCGCCTTCCGGGGAAGGGAAGGCTATTGAATGGCGAGAAAGCTGAACCAGGCGCATGACCGCAAAACTCCACGCAAGTCGGATCGTTCAATAATAGCTTACAAACCCTGCTTGAACTGGTAATAACGCCCCTGTCTGGCAAGCAGCTCTGCGTGAGTACCTTGCTCAATAATTTGCCCGTTGTCCATCACTATTATTTGTTGGAAACGAGAGAGTCCGCGAAGTCGATGGGTGACCATTAACACCGTTTTCTCACGCATCATTTCTGCAAGCAATTCAAGGATCTGGCTTTCGGTTGTGGCATCTAAGCCTTCGGTAGGTTCATCCAGCAACACCAGTGGCGCATCATGTAACAGCGCACGGGCGATAGCCAGACGGCGCAGTTCACCACCGGAGAGCTGGCGTCCGCCTTCACCTAACCAACTGTTGAGACCTGCATCCTCGAGCAGCTTCTCCAGGCCAACGCGACGCAAGCTCTCCGCCAGAGCCTCATCACTACTGCCAGGCGAGGCGAGTAACAGATTATCACGCAGCGTGGCGCTAAACAGATGCACTCGCTGAGGAACAACGCTGATGGTCTGTCGTAGAGCCGCTTCATTCAGGCTGGCTATGGGGCTATCGTTAAGCAAAATCTCGCCCTGTTGCGGGTCCCAAGCGCGGGTCAGCAGTTGTAACAGTGTTGATTTGCCGCATCCGGTTCGCCCGAGAATCGCAATATGTTCCCCGGCGTTTACCTGAAGAGAAATCCCTTTAAGTGCCTGTTGGGATTGCTCCGGATAAGTGAACTGAACATCCCGTAATGTCAGCGAAACGCGATCGGCAACACGAGTTTGGGTATCAGGGAAGGTGACTTCCGGTTTTTGATCCGTTAAATCAGTGATCCGAACGGCAGAGGCAATGACTTGCCCCAGATGCTGAAATGCACCCGTTACTGGTGCCAGTGCTTCAAACGCGGCTAACGCGCAGAAGACAAACAGGGCAATTAACGCGCCGGGTTGAGCATTGCCGCCAACGCCGCCAGACGCCATCCACAGCATCAGGATCACCGCTAACGCGCCAATGAGTAGCATTATCGCTTGCGACAATGCGGTCAGTTCAGATTGACGGCGTTGCGCTTCCAGCCATTGAATTTCTGTATTCTCTAGTTGCGTGCGATAACGATCGCTGGCACCAAAAATGGTCAGCTCAGCTTGCCCTTGCAGCCAGGCCGTCAGTTGTTGGCGATACTGCCCGCGAAGATGAGTCAGATTTTGCCCGGTGCTTTTTCCCGCACGATAAAACAGCGGTGGCATCAGGAAAAGCGTCAGTAACATAATGCCGCCCAGCGTAAAGGCGAGGGTGAAATCAAGGAAACTTAACCCGATTGTCACCACCATAATCACCACAAAAGCGCCCACCAGCGGCGAGATAACGCGCAGGTAAAGATGATCGAGCGTATCAACATCCGCCACCACGCGGTTGAGCAATTCGCCCTGACGATAGCGCGCCAGTCCGGCAGGGGAGAGGGGCAACAATTTGCTGAAGGTGTAAATGCGCAGATGCTGCAACACGCGGAAAGTCGCGTCGTGACTTACCAGACGTTCAAAATAACGCCCGGCAGTACGGGTGATTGCGGCACCACGCACGCCCGCAGCGGGTAGCATATAGTTGAAGCTGTACAGTCCGGCAACCCCCGCAACCGCTGAGGCCGAGAGGAACCAGCCGGAAAGTGTCAACAGACCGATACTGGCGAGCAGCGTCACAATTGCCAGCACAATACCAAGACTTAACATCCATTTATGACGTTTATACAGTGCCAGATAGGGTAGCAAAGCGCGCATTTAAATCTCCTCCTGACGATGGGCCAGTAATGTGGCGAATGGGCCACCAGCCACACTTAATTCCGCGTAACGTCCTTGCTCAATAATCCGGCCATCCTGCATAACCCAAATGACATCCCACTCAGCAAGATCTTCTAACTGGTGGGTGACCATTAACGTTGTCTGGCGCAGAGAGGCGGCATTCAGCGCCTCCATTACGCGCTGTTCACTGTGAGCATCAAGGCTGGCAGCGGGTTCATCCAACAGTAATAGCGAACAGGGATTTAGTAACGCACGGGCCACCGCCACGCGCTGCGCCTGCCCCACAGAAAGGCGGGCAGCCTGGTCGCCAACAGGCGTATCAACGCCTTGTGGCAGGAGCGGTAGAAACTCGCTGACCCAGGCGTTATCCAGCGCTGTTTGTAACTCTTGTTTGCTGGCATCAGGTCGCGCCAGTAGTACGTTATCCCGTAATGTTGCTGCCGGTAATTGTGGATTTTGCCCAACCCATGAGAGATGTTTACGCCATGATTCTGGTGATAAATCGCGTAATTCTATCCCGTTGATTCGTAGCGATCCCTGATATGAGAGAAAACCAGAAAGCGCGTTCAGCAGTGAGCTTTTACCTGAACCGCTGCGACCAACCAACACCGCACGTTGGCCTGCTGGCAAAGTAAAGTTCAGCGGTCCGGCCAGCGTTTTACCTTCCGGCGACGTGATAAACAGCTCCTCGGCCTCAATGGTCACCGGATCGGTTGATGCTATTTCCGTCTCACCGCGCTGCGGATGGGCGAGCGGGGTTTCCATAAACGTTTTCAGACTGTCAGCTGCACCAACAGCCTGGGCTTTAGCATGATAAAACGTACCGAGATCGCGCAATGGCTGGAAAAACTCTGGCGCAAGGATCAGGGCCAGAAAACCCGCAGCCAGCGTCACACCGGTATCGTAGTGACCAAAATCCAGCTCGCCGAGATAGGAAAAACCAAAGTAGACCGCCACCAGAGCAATTGACAGCGAGGTAAAAAATTCGAGAATGCCGGAGGATAAAAACGCCAGCCGTAGCACTTCCATTGTCCGTTGGCGGAAATCTTCCGAAGCAGAACGAATACTTTCAATTTCAGCTTCACCACGACCAAAAATACGCAATGTTTCCATGCCACGCAGACGATCGAGGAAATGCCCACTTAAGCGAGCAAGAGCGAGAAAGTTACGTCGGTTAGCATCGGCTGCCCCCATTCCAACCAGCGCCATAAACAACGGAATTAACGGTGCTGTGCCCAGCAGAATGAGCGCCGCAGCCCAGTTAGAGGGGAAGATCGCCACCACAATCAGCAACGGCACCGACACTGCCAGCGCCATTTGCGGCAGATAGCGTGCATAGTAATCATGCATATCGTCAATTTGCTCGAGTACCAACGTCGCCCAGCTCCCCGCAGGTTTACCCTGAATCCACGCTGGCCCTGCCTGTTGCAGACGATCGAGAACCTGACGGCGGATGGCAAAGCGGATATGCTGCCCGGCGTGATAACCCACCCGTTCGCGTAACCAGACCACCCATGCGCGCAGTACAAAGGTCAGAACCAGTAACGTAAAGGGAAGCAGCAGGGCTTCACGGGGAATATTCTCCATAATCATATGTTGCAGAATTCGCGCCATGAACCAGGCCTGGGCAATGATCAATATGCCGCTCACAAAGCCCAGCAGACGAGAAATATTCAGCCAACGTTGGGAGATGACGCTTTGCTGTTTTAACCAGCGGGTTAACTCTTTTTGACGAGATTTATTCATTGCACGCTTAGCAGGTGAGTTATCAGAATTATTTGCAGAGCAATGTTACAACGGGGAAAAAATAAAGGCGACCCATAGTCGCATGGTGTCGCCTTCTTTACTTTTGTTACTGATTTGTAAAATTATTTTGCGTCAGCTAAACCATCGAGGTAGCGTTCCGCATCAAGTGCTGCCATGCAGCCTGTACCGGCCGAAGTAATGGCCTGACGATAAATATGATCCATCACGTCACCCGCGGCAAAGACGCCAGGGATGCTGGTCTGGGTGGCATTACCATGAATACCCGACTGTACTTTGATGTAGCCGTTTTCCAGTTCCAGCTGCCCTTCGAAAATGGCAGTATTCGGGCTGTGACCGATAGCAACAAACAGACCGGCAACGTCGAGTGACTCGATGTTATCGCTGTTTTGCGTATCGCGCAGACGAACGCCAGTGACACCCATTTGATCGCCGGTCACTTCTTCCAGCGTACGGTTGGTGTGCAGAATGATGTTGCCGTTCTCCACTTTATCCATCAGACGCTTAATAAGGATTTTTTCCGCGCGGAAACCGTCACGGCGGTGAATCAGATGCACTTCCGAAGCGATGTTAGACAGATACAGCGCCTCTTCAACCGCGGTATTGCCGCCGCCGATGACCGCAACTTTCTGGTTGCGATAGAAGAAACCGTCGCAGGTTGCACAAGCAGAAACCCCACGGCCTTTAAAGGCTTCTTCAGATGGCAGGCCGAGATAGCGTGCAGAAGCTCCAGTGGCAATAATCAGCGCGTCGCAAGTGTATTCGCCGCTATCGCCAGTCAGACGGAACGGTCGATTCTGCAAATCAACTTTGTTGATGTGATCAAAGATGATTTCAGTTTCAAATTTGGTGGCATGTTCGTGCATGCGCTCCATTAATAACGGACCGGTCAGATCGTTTGGATCGCCAGGCCAGTTTTCCACTTCCGTGGTGGTGGTCAGTTGGCCGCCTTTTTCCATGCCGGTAATCAGCACAGGTTGCAGGTTGGCGCGCGCTGCATAGACAGCAGCGGTGTATCCCGCCGGGCCTGAACCCAGGATAAGCAGTTTACTGTGTTTGGTCGTGCCCATGAGATCCCCATAGTTGTTGGCAGACAATGGGCAGGATTGTAGGGAATTTATAGACGTAAAAAAAGAGTATGACGATTTTGTTAACAATTTGTGCAATCGGCAGCATCGATAAGCAGGTCAAATTCTCCCGTCATTATCACCTCTGCTACTTAAATTTCCCGCTTTATAAGCCGATTAAATGATGAATAAACGCCCCTGTTAATGAATATCTGGCATGTTGTACTAAAAATCGATGTTTTGCTTTGACAATCCCCTGGTGTTTTGCGAAAACATTCGAGGAAGAAAAAAAACAGTATTCTTATATGCGCATAACCATGCATGTAAATACCATGTTTACCGTGCTAGTGAAATCTACGTATGGCGTGGACAGACGCCATTCGTGATGTCGATAGCTGCCACAAGGCAACGGTCTTCTCACCGTAGACCCAGGCATTGCGCGCCGTGAATCTTCATGATTTCGGTCTATCGTGACGGGTAGCGACTCTGAACAGTGATGTTTCAGGGTCAGACAGGAGTAGGGAAGGAATACAGAGAGACAATAATAATGGTAGATAGCAAGAAGCGCCCTGGCAAAGATCTCGACCGTATCGATCGTAACATTCTTAATGAGTTGCAAAAGGATGGGCGTATTTCTAACGTCGAGCTTTCTAAACGTGTGGGACTTTCCCCAACGCCGTGCCTTGAGCGTGTGCGTCGGCTGGAAAGACAAGGGTTTATTCAGGGCTATACGGCGCTGCTGAACCCCCATTATCTGGATGCATCACTTCTGGTATTCGTTGAGATTACTCTGAATCGTGGCGCACCGGATGTGTTTGAACAATTCAATACCGCTGTACAAAAACTTGAAGAAATTCAGGAGTGTCATTTAGTATCTGGTGATTTCGACTACCTGTTGAAAACACGCGTGCCGGATATGTCAGCTTACCGTAAGTTGCTGGGGGAAACCCTGCTGCGTCTGCCTGGCGTCAATGACACACGGACATACGTTGTTATGGAAGAAGTCAAGCAGAGTAATCGTCTGGTTATTAAGACGCGCTAACACGGAACAGGTGCAAAATCGGCGTATTTTGATTACACTCCTGTTAATCCATACAGCAACAGTACTGGGGTAACCTGGTACTGTTGTCCGTTTTAGCATCGGGCAGGAAAAGCCTGTAACCTGGAGAGCCTTTCTTGAGCCAGGAATACACTGAAGACAAAGAAGTCACATTGACAAAGTTAAGTAGCGGCCGCCGCCTTCTGGAGGCGTTGCTGATCCTTATTGTCCTGTTTGCCGTCTGGTTGATGGCTGCCTTACTAAGCTTTAACCCTTCGGACCCCAGCTGGTCGCAAACGGCCTGGCATGAACCTATCCATAATTTAGGTGGGATGCCCGGTGCGTGGTTGGCAGATACGCTGTTCTTTATTTTTGGCGTGATGGCTTACACCATTCCCGTCATTATTGTCGGCGGTTGTTGGTTTGCCTGGCGTCATCAGTCCAGCGACGAATACATTGATTATTTTGCCGTTTCGCTACGCATCATTGGCGTTTTGGCGCTCATCCTTACCTCCTGTGGTCTGGCGGCAATCAACGCTGACGATATCTGGTATTTTGCCTCCGGTGGCGTCATTGGCAGCTTACTAAGTACTACGCTACAACCACTGCTACACAGTAGCGGGGGAACTATTGCGCTGCTCTGCGTTTGGGCTGCGGGCCTGACGCTGTTCACCGGTTGGTCATGGGTGACCATTGCTGAAAAACTCGGCGGCTGGATTTTAAACATTCTCACCTTCGCCAGTAATCGTACCCGTCGCGATGATACCTGGGTCGATGAAGATGAATATGAAGATGACGAAGAGTATGAAGATGAAAACCACGGCAAACAGCATGAATCACGCCGTGCCCGTATTCTTCGCGGCGCGCTAGCGCGTCGTAAACGGTTGGCGGAAAAATTCATTAATCCGATGGGGCGGCAAACAGACGCTGCGTTGTTCTCCGGTAAGCGGATGGATGATGACGAAGAGATTACCTACACTGCACGCGGTGTGGCTGCCGACCCGGACGACGTCCTATTTTCGGGCAATCGTGCAACGCAGCCAGAATATGACGAATACGATCCATTATTAAACGGTGCGCCAATTACCGAACCTGTCGCTGTAGCAGCTGCTGCTACCACGGCGACACAAAGCTGGGCTGCGCCGGTTGAACCTGTGACTCAGACGCCGCCTGTTGCCTCTGTTGATGTTCCACCCTCGCAACCTACAGTAGCCTGGCAGCCTGTACCGGGTCCACAAACGGGAGAGCCGGTTATTGCTCCTGCACCGGAAGGTTACCCACAGCAGTCACAATATGCGCAGCCTGCAGTGCAATATAATGAGCCGCTGCAACAACCAGTACAGCCGCAGCAGCCGTATTATGCACCTGCAGCTGAACAACCTGCGCAACAACCTTACTACGCTCCTGCGGCGGAACAACCTGTTCAGCAACCGTATTACGCCCCTGCGCCAGAACAACCGGTGGCAGGTAACGCCTGGCAAGCCGAAGAGCAGCAATCCACTTTTGCTCCACAGTCTACATACCAGACTGAGCAAACTTATCAGCAACCAGCCGCTCAGGAGCCGTTGTACCAACAGCCGCAATCCGTTGAACAGCAGCCTGTTGTGGAGCCTGAACCCGTTGTAGAAGAGACAAAACCCGCGCGTCCGCCGCTTTACTATTTTGAAGAAGTGGAAGAGAAGCGAGCCCGTGAACGTGAACAACTTGCGGCCTGGTATCAACCGATTCCAGAACCGGTTAAAGAACCAGAACCGATCAAATCTTCGTTGAAAGCGCCTTCTGTTGCAGCAGTACCTCCAGTAGAAGCCGCTGCCGCTGTTTCTCCGCTGGCATCTGGCGTGAAAAAAGCGACACTGGCGACGGGGGCTGCCGCAACCGTTGCCGCGCCAGTCTTCAGTCTGGCAAATAGCGGTGGACCGCGTCCGCAAGTCAAAGAGGGGATTGGCCCGCAGTTGCCACGACCGAAACGTATCCGCGTGCCAACTCGTCGTGAACTGGCGTCTTACGGTATTAAGCTGCCCTCACAGCGTGCGGCGGAAGAGAAAGCCCGTGAAGCCCAGCGCAATCAGTATGATTCTGGCGATCAGTATAACGATGATGAAATCGATGCGATGCAGCAGGATGAACTGGCACGTCAGTTCGCCCAGACACAGCAGCAACGCTATGGCGAACAGTATCAACATGATGTGCCCGTAAACGCAGAAGATGCAGATGCTGCGGCAGAGGCTGAACTGGCTCGTCAGTTTGCGCAAACTCAACAACAACGTTATTCCGGCGAACAACCGGCTGGGGCGAATCCGTTCTCGCTGGATGATTTTGAATTTTCGCCAATGAAAGCGTTGCTGGATGATGGTCCACACGAACCGTTGTTTACGCCAATTGTTGAACCTGTACAGCAGCCGCAACAACCGGTTGCACCGCAGCAGCAGTATCAGCAGCCGCAACAACCAGTTCCGCCACAGCAGCAATATCAGCAGCCGCAACAGCCGGTTGCGCCGCAGCCGCAGTATCAGCAGCCACAACAGCAGGTTGCGCCGCAGCCACAATATCAGCAGCCGCAACAACCGGTTGCGCCACAGCCGCAATATCAGCAGCCGCAACAACCAGTTGCGCCGCAGCCGCAGTATCAACAGCCGCAACAACCGGTTGCACCGCAGCAGCAGGATACCCTGCTTCATCCGCTGTTGATGCGTAATGGCGACAGCCGTCCGTTGCATAAACCGACGACGCCGCTGCCTTCTCTGGATTTGCTGACACCGCCGCCGAGCGAAGTGGAGCCGGTAGATACCTTTGCGCTTGAACAAATGGCTCGCCTGGTGGAAGCGCGTCTGGCTGATTTCCGTATTAAAGCCGATGTCGTCAATTACTCTCCGGGGCCGGTTATCACTCGCTTTGAATTGAACCTGGCTCCTGGCGTAAAAGCGGCGCGCATTTCTAACTTGTCACGGGACCTTGCCCGTTCACTTTCGACGGTGGCGGTGCGTGTCGTTGAAGTTATTCCTGGCAAACCCTATGTAGGTCTGGAGTTACCAAATAAAAAACGACAAACCGTTTATCTGCGCGAAGTTTTGGATAACGCCAAATTCCGCGATAATCCGTCGCCATTAACCGTGGTGCTGGGTAAAGATATCGCCGGTGAGCCGGTGGTTGCCGATCTGGCGAAAATGCCGCACTTGTTGGTTGCGGGGACTACCGGTTCCGGTAAATCTGTCGGTGTGAACGCGATGATCCTGAGCATGCTTTATAAAGCACAGCCAGAAGATGTGCGTTTCATCATGATCGACCCGAAAATGCTGGAGCTTTCGGTTTATGAAGGCATTCCGCATCTGTTAACGGAAGTCGTTACTGATATGAAAGATGCCGCCAACGCGCTGCGCTGGTGTGTTAACGAGATGGAGCGTCGTTATAAACTGATGTCTGCGCTGGGTGTGCGTAATCTGGCGGGTTATAACGAAAAAATTGCTGAAGCCGATCGCATGATGCGTCCGATTCCAGACCCGTACTGGAAGCCGGGTGACAGTATGGATGCCCAGCATCCGGTGCTGAAAAAAGAACCATACATTGTGGTGTTGGTTGACGAATTTGCCGACCTGATGATGACGGTAGGTAAAAAAGTGGAAGAGCTGATAGCACGTCTGGCGCAAAAAGCCCGTGCCGCGGGTATCCACCTCGTACTGGCAACTCAGCGTCCATCGGTTGATGTTATTACTGGTCTGATTAAAGCGAATATTCCGACCCGTATCGCCTTTACCGTATCCAGTAAGATTGACTCACGTACCATTCTTGATCAGGCTGGCGCGGAATCACTGCTGGGGATGGGGGATATGCTCTACTCTGGGCCGAACTCCACGTTGCCGGTACGTGTCCATGGTGCTTTTGTTCGCGATCAGGAAGTTCATGCCGTGGTGCAGGACTGGAAAGCGCGTGGTCGCCCACAGTATGTTGATGGCATCACTTCCGACAGTGAAAGCGAAGGTGGCGCGGGCGGTTTCGATGGCGCTGAAGAACTGGATCCGTTGTTCGATCAGGCGGTGCAGTTTGTCACTGAAAAACGCAAAGCGTCAATTTCTGGCGTACAGCGTCAGTTCCGCATTGGTTATAACCGTGCAGCGCGTATTATCGAACAGATGGAAGCGCAGGGGATTGTCAGCGAACAGGGGCACAACGGTAATCGTGAAGTGCTGGCCCCACCGCCGTTTGACTAATTAATGCATTGCCGGATAAGGCGCGGTAGCGTCGCATCCGGCACTCTATCAACTGAAAATTCAGTATTTTCTTCTTTCCTCAAGCTGATTATTAGCCTGGAATAGAGAGTAGAGGGAACTCCCGATCGGGAGTGACGTAATTTGAGGAATAATGATGAAAAAAATTGCCATCACCTGTGCATTACTCTCAAGCTTAGTAGCAAGCAGCGTTTGGGCTGATGCCGCAAGCGATCTGAAAAGCCGCCTGGATAAAGTCAGCAGCTTCCACGCCAGCTTCACACAAAAAGTGACTGACGGTAGCGGCGCGGCGGTGCAGGAAGGTCAGGGCGATCTGTGGGTGAAACGTCCAAACTTATTCAACTGGCATATGACACAACCTGATGAAAGCATTCTGGTTTCTGACGGTAAAACACTGTGGTTCTATAACCCGTTCGTTGAGCAAGCTACGGCAACCTGGCTGAAAGATGCCACCGGTAATACGCCGTTTATGCTGATTGCCCGCAACCAGTCCAGCGACTGGCAGCAGTACAATATCAAACAGAATGGCGATGACTTTGTCCTGACGCCGAAAGCCAGCAATGGCAATCTGAAGCAGTTCACCATTAACGTGGGACGTGATGGCACAATCCATCAGTTTAGCGCGGTGGAGCAGGACGATCAGCGCAGCAGTTATCAACTGAAATCCCAGCAAAATGGGGCTGTGGATGCAGCGAAATTTACCTTCACCCCGCCGCAAGGCGTCACGGTAGATGATCAACGTAAGTAGAGGCACCTGAGTGAGCAATCTGTCGCTCGATTTTTCGGATAATACTTTTCAACCTCTGGCCGCGCGTATGCGGCCAGAAAATTTAGCACAGTATATCGGCCAGCAACATTTGCTGGCTGCGGGGAAGCCGTTGCCGCGCGCTATCGAAGCCGGGCATTTACATTCTATGATCCTCTGGGGGCCACCGGGTACCGGCAAAACAACCCTCGCTGAAGTGATTGCCCGCTATGCGAACGCTGATGTGGAACGTATTTCTGCCGTCACCTCTGGCGTGAAAGAAATTCGCGAGGCGATCGAGCGCGCCCGGCAAAATCGCAATGCAGGTCGCCGCACTATTCTTTTTGTTGATGAAGTTCACCGTTTCAACAAAAGCCAGCAGGATGCATTTCTGCCACATATTGAAGACGGCACCATCACTTTTATTGGCGCAACCACTGAAAACCCGTCGTTTGAGCTTAATTCGGCACTGCTTTCCCGTGCCCGTGTCTATCTGTTGAAATCCCTGAGTACAGAGGATATTGAGCAAGTACTAACTCAGGCGATGGAAGACAAAACGCGTGGCTATGGTGGTCAGGATATTGTTCTGCCAGATGAAACACGACGCGCCATTGCTGAACTGGTGAATGGCGACGCGCGCCGGGCGTTAAATACGCTGGAAATGATGGCGGATATGGCCGAAGTCAATGATAGCGGTAAGCGGGTCCTGAAGCCTGAATTATTGACCGAAATCGCCGGTGAGCGAAGCGCCCGCTTTGATAACAAAGGCGATCGCTTTTACGATCTGATTTCCGCACTGCATAAGTCGGTACGTGGTAGCGCACCCGATGCGGCGCTGTACTGGTATGCGCGAATTATTACCGCCGGTGGCGATCCGTTATATGTCGCGCGTCGCTGTCTGGCGATAGCGTCTGAAGATGTGGGTAATGCTGATCCACGAGCGATGCAGGTGGCAATTGCGGCCTGGGATTGCTTTACTCGCGTTGGCCCGGCGGAAGGTGAACGCGCCATTGCTCAGGCGATTGTTTACCTGGCCTGCGCGCCAAAAAGCAACGCTGTCTACACTGCGTTTAAAGCCGCGCTGGCGGATGCTCGCGAACGTCCGGATTATGACGTGCCGGTTCATTTGCGTAATGCGCCGACGAAATTAATGAAGGAAATGGGCTACGGGCAGGAATATCGTTACGCTCATGATGAAGCAAACGCTTATGCTGCCGGTGAGGTTTACTTCCCGCCGGAAATAGCACAAACACGCTATTATTTCCCGACAAACAGGGGCCTTGAAGGCAAGATTGGCGAAAAGCTCGCCTGGCTGGCTGAACAGGATCAAAATAGCCCCATAAAACGCTACCGTTAATGTTATCGTTGCGGTAATGTTGTTACTGTATCCCTGTGGTCGCAGGCTGTGGCCACATCTCCCATTTAATTCGATAAGCACAGGATAAGCATGCTCGATCCCAATCTGCTGCGTAATGAGCCAGACGCAGTCGCTGAAAAACTGGCACGCCGGGGCTTTAAGCTGGATGTAGATAAGCTGGGCGCTCTTGAAGAGCGTCGTAAAGTATTGCAGGTCAAAACGGAAAACCTGCAAGCGGAGCGTAACTCCCGATCGAAATCCATTGGCCAGGCGAAAGCGCGCGGGGAAGATATCGAGCCTTTACGTCTGGAAGTGAACAAACTGGGCGAAGAGCTGGATGCAGCAAAAGCCGAGCTGGATGCTTTACAGGCTGAAATTCGCGATATCGCGCTAACCATCCCTAACTTGCCTGCAGATGAAGTGCCGGTAGGTAAAGACGAAAATGACAACGTTGAAGTCAGCCGCTGGGGCACCCCGCGTGAGTTTGACTTTGAAGTTCGTGACCACGTGACGCTGGGTGAAATGCACTCTGGCCTCGACTTTGCAGCCGCAGTTAAGCTGACAGGTTCGCGCTTTGTGGTGATGAAAGGGCAGATTGCTCGCATGCACCGCGCACTGTCGCAGTTTATGCTGGATCTGCATACCGAACAGCATGGCTACAGTGAGAACTATGTTCCGTACCTGGTTAACCAGGACACGCTGTACGGTACGGGTCAGCTGCCGAAATTTGCTGGCGATCTGTTCCATACTCGTCCGCTGGAAGAAGAAGCAGACACCAGTAACTATGCGCTGATCCCAACGGCAGAAGTTCCGCTGACCAACCTGGTACGCGGTGAAATCATTGATGAAGATGATCTGCCAATTAAGATGACCGCCCACACCCCATGCTTCCGTTCTGAAGCCGGTTCATATGGTCGTGACACCCGTGGTCTGATCCGTATGCACCAGTTCGACAAAGTTGAAATGGTGCAGATCGTGCGCCCGGAAGACTCAATGGCGGCGCTGGAAGAGATGACTGGTCATGCAGAAAAAGTCCTGCAACTGCTGGGCCTACCGTACCGTAAAATCATCCTTTGTACCGGCGACATGGGCTTTGGCGCTTGCAAAACTTACGACCTGGAAGTATGGATCCCGGCACAGAACACCTACCGCGAGATCTCTTCCTGCTCCAACGTTTGGGATTTCCAGGCGCGTCGTATGCAGGCTCGTTGCCGCAGCAAGTCGGACAAGAAAACCCGTCTGGTTCATACCCTGAACGGTTCTGGTCTGGCTGTTGGTCGTACGCTGGTTGCGGTTATGGAAAACTATCAGCAGGCTGATGGTCGTATTGAAGTACCAGAAGTTCTGCGTCCGTATATGAACGGACTGGAATATATTGGCTAATACCCAATTTTTCTGAATCTAAAAAGCGCCTGCGGGCGCTTTTTTTGTCTCCCTTTGATACCGAACAATAATTACTCCTCACTTACACGTAATACTACTTTCGAGTGAAAATCTACCTATCTCTTTGATTTTCAAATTATTCGATGTATACAAGCCTATATAGCGAGCTGCTATAGAAATAATTACACAATACGGTTTGTTACTGGAATCAATCGTGAGCAAGCTTGAGTGAGCCATTATGAAAACGAAAATCCCTGATGCGGTATTGGCTGCTGAGGTGAGTCGCCGTGGTTTGGTAAAAACGACAGCGATCGGCGGCCTGGCAATGGCCAGCAGCGCATTAACATTACCTTTTAGTCGGATTGCGCACGCTGTCGATAGCGCCATTCCAACAAAATCAGACGAAAAGGTTATCTGGAGCGCCTGTACAGTTAACTGTGGTAGTCGCTGCCCGCTACGTATGCACGTCGTGGACGGTGAAATCAAATATGTCGAAACGGACAATACCGGCGATGACAATTACGACGGCCTGCACCAGGTTCGCGCCTGCCTGCGTGGGCGTTCCATGCGTCGCCGTGTCTACAATCCGGACCGCCTGAAATATCCGATGAAACGAGTCGGGGCGCGCGGTGAAGGCAAATTCGAGCGCATTAGCTGGGAAGAAGCCTACGACATCATCGCGACCAATATGCAGCGCCTGATCAAAGAGTACGGCAACGAGTCTATCTATCTGAACTATGGCACCGGTACGCTGGGCGGCACCATGACCCGCTCCTGGCCGCCGGGAAATACCCTGGTCGCGCGGCTGATGAACTGCTGCGGCGGCTATCTGAACCATTACGGCGACTACTCCTCCGCGCAAATTGCGGAAGGTTTGAACTATACCTACGGCGGCTGGGCAGATGGCAACAGCCCGTCGGATATCGAAAACAGTAAGCTGGTAGTGCTGTTTGGTAATAACCCTGGCGAAACGCGAATGAGTGGCGGTGGGGTGACTTACTATCTTGAACAGGC
>OASQ01000423.1_pt1 | contig 16609 bp, 7 predicted proteins | sample 1475771 | NCBI WGS metagenome assembly OASQ01 (sample SAMEA2579910, study PRJEB22360) | human gut metagenome | reverse complement strand
CTGCTTCAGATTTTGTTGCCGCTGTTTCCGCTTTAGTCGCAGAGCCAGCTGCATTATCTTCGCTTACTTTCGCTGCGTCTTGAGACACTTTAGCAGCTGCTGCAGAGGCTGCCGCATTGTCTTCACTTACTTTGGCTGCATCTTGGGATGCTTTTGCCGCTGTCGCAGATGTAGCCGCCTTATTGGCTTCTGCTTCAGATTTTGTTGCCGCTGTTTCCGCTTTAGTCGCAGAGCCAGCTGCATTGTCTTCGCTTGCTTTCGCTGCATCTTGCGATACTTTAGCAGCTGCTGCAGATGCTGCGGACGATTGAGCAGATTTATCTGCTGCTGTAGCAGAGGATGCGGCTTTATTTGCTGCTGCTTCAGCACGAAGTGCAGAGCTTGCAGAAGACTGAGCAGATTTATCTGCTGCTGTTGCAGAAGTTTCAGCATTTGTAGCAGCTGTGCTTGCTTTTGTTGCTGCTGCTTCTGCTGCTGCTGCAGAGGTAGAAATCGCCGCTTTAGCTGCATTATAACCATCAGCTGTAGAGTTAGCTGTAGAAACTGCTGCATCTGCTTTAGATTCTGCACTAGTTGCTTTTACAAGGGCGGAGCTTGCTGCTGTAGACACGCTTGTAAGTGCAGTAGATGTTGCGTTAGCTGTAGCAGCTGCTGCATCAGCTTTAGATTCTGCACTAGTTGCTTTTACAAGGGCGGAGCTCGCTGCTGTAGATACGCTTGTAAGTGCAGTAGATGTAGCGTTAGCTGTAGCAGCTGCTGCATCAGCTTTAGATTCTGCACTAGTTGCTTTTACAAGGGCGGAGCTCGCTGCTGTAGATACGCTTGTAAGTGCAGTAGATGTAGCGTTAGCTGTAGCAGCTGCTGCATCAGCTTTAGATTCTGCACTAGTTGCTTTTACAAGGGCGGAGCTCGCTGCTGTAGATACGCTTGTAAGTGCAGTAGATGTAGCGTTAGCTGTAGCAGCTGCTGCAACGGCTTTAGATTCTGCACTAGTCGCTTTTACAAGGGCAGAACTTGCTGCTGTAGAAACACTTGTAAGAGAAGTAGATACACTTGTAACAGCTGTAGATACGCTTGTAAGTGCAGTAGCTGTACTTTCAGCCGCTTGAACCACAGCATATAATTGAGATCCGTTAACCGCATCTGTAGATGCAGCAGATACAGTGCCGGCTGCTAAGTTTGTAAGTGTACGTTTTTTAGTAGCAGAACCAATGGAAACAGTACCATTAGCAGTGCCGCCTGCTAAGGTATAGCTTTTACTAGCAATAGTCATTGTATTTGTACTTACAGGAGCAGCAGTTGCAGAGGAAGCACCTAAAGCAACACTATCTTGATTAGTTACTGTAGCACCTCTACCTAATGCAGTACCTAATGCTACAGTAGAGGAAGCACCATCACCAATAACTACACTTGTACTACCTGTTGCGGTAGTAGAGTTACCAATCGCTATAGAAGTCATACCTGTAACATTTGCATTATTACCAATTGCTATAGCACTAGTATTTCCTGCAGTCGCATTATTACCAATTGCCACAGTGTAAGAATCAGTTGCATTAGCACCATTACCAATGGCTGTTGCACTTGTTTTGGATGCTGTTGCACTTGTACCTAATGCTATCGTATTTTCTTTACTTGCAGTTGCACCATTACCAATAGCTGTTGCAGAGATTTCAGATGCAGCTGCTTTTTTACCAATTGCTGTAGCTGCTTCACCAGAAGCTACAGTAGCTGTACCAATAGATACAGCATCCGTAGCACTAGCAGCAGTATGAGTACCAAGATCACCACTAGAACCAATAGCTACCGCATTTTTACCACTTACATCTACTTGGTAACCAATACCAGTACCGTATTGAGCAGCACTCGTAATATTAATAGTAGAACCAAGACCTGTACCTTGGTTAGCATGTACTTGAGAGTTATAACCAACAAGTGTAGCCGCAGATTGATCAACAGTTAAATCCCAACCAATACCAGTAGATCTTTCTTTTGTAACTTGTACATTTTTACCTACTGCTGTTGCGCCCCAACCAGTTGCATTGTTACCAGCACCAATCGCAATGGTTGCAGTGCCATCAGCAACTGCACCTTCACCAACAGCAATAGCTTGGCTAGTCTTAGCTTGAGTGTTCTTACCTAATGCAATAGTATTACTTTCAGAAGCCGCTGCACTTGTACCAACAGCAATTGCATCAGATTTACTTGCATTTGCTGCATTACCAATTGCTACCGCACTACTTTCAGATGCAGCTGCACCTGTACCAATTGCAGTAGCACTATTAGCAGTAGCAGATGTATTTGTACCAAGAGCAATTGCACTTTCACTATTAGCTGTAGCTTGACCTAACGCAATGGCACCTTTTCCTGTTGCTTTTGCATTCCAACCAGCTGCAAAGGCATTCCAAGTAGCTGCGGTATCGTTACCTAAAGAAATACCACCTCTACCAGATGCATTTGAGTTTTGTCCGATAGCAATCGCATTTTCTTCAGTAGCACTTGCATTGCTAGTAGCATGACCATTAATAGAAACAGAACCTTTTTTATTTGAGAAACCAAACGATGCAGTTGCATCAACATCCATAATTGCCAATGGCTGCATCATTAAAGATGCCAAAATACCAGCTACAACGATTTTCTTTTTACCTGTTGTATTTTTAGCCATTTCAGATACTACTACGTAGCATTGTTTAGATTTGGACCAAATAACCTTAAAAATTTTATTCATACTAACCTTTTACTCCTAACTGCTCTAACAATATTTGATATTTAAGTATATTTTCTTTATTGAATGGTGATACCGAATCAATGAGCTTATCATTCCATTTTTTATGGCTTTCAAAATCATCATCATAGGATTTAATAGCATTGATCAATTGACGCTCACCGTCGTAAGCATCAAACCCATCATAGTAGAAACCCACATGGTGTGCTTTTAACATTGGTGAGTTGTGTACTAATGGATATCCACCATATAGTGCCTCGTAATATACATAGTTCAATGCATTTTCCCATTGGAAGGAAAGCACAATGTCCGTGTATTTTGCAAGAAATTGTGGCGTAATATGACGCGTTTCAACGGTCATAATGTTATCCTTAACCCCTGATGTAAATCCGATAAAATTAAAAATGGCATCATTATCTTTGATGTCATAGGTATTACATAAATATATATGTTTCACCAGTTCTGGATGGTTGCGATAAGCCTCTTCACCAATCAAAATTGGGATCATACAGTTTTTTAGTACCGATATATTCGGTTCCAATACAGAGACGCGAGCACCATTAGCTTTCATTTGACCACGTTCATAACCAAAGGTATATGGTTCTTCAATAGACTTAGTCATATGGTCTAAAAATAATGGATCCCATAAATGAGGAGCCTCATATACAGGAGCTTTTGTCATAATTTCTAAATAGCAACGATTCGTATTCATATGCTGTGGAATCATCCATACAGCATCATATTTCGTACCGTTGAAAGCACGTGCACCAGGTTTATCGTGAACCATCTTTTCCATATCGGCAATGAAATCATTCCCCATACGGTACGACACAATTTTGGCACCACGTTTACGATATTCCGCTTCGATTTGTGGTTCTAATGTTAATGTTCCCTCAATCAAAACATCAGTCTTATCGATGACTTCATCGCTGTCATAAATATCGATATCCATCAAATCTAATCGCATATTATCAGACAATGTATTCTTATCATTTCGCCAGTAAACAAAATAAACGGAATCTACTCCATCGATTTGTTCTAGGCACTGTTTTAAGAAGTACATATTCTGCCCGGCCCCATTTGACCAGATGTGATTATACGATTTACCCCAGAAAAAGGTAATCCCTATATTAATCGCAATCCCTCCTCCTCAATCATTTGAAGTTTCCCTCATTTAAAATTCATACAACATATTCTATCAAATATATAATATAATAATCAATTCTATTTCGACCATTTTCGATGTTTTTACAAACATACTATGGTCTATATATATTTTTTTTATAATTTTAAAATTTTGGATATAAACCCTTCATTTTTATCTATATAAACAACTCGGATCAATTAGCAATCTTAATATATAGCGCTAAAAAAGGCTGTTATATATATGATTAATTTCACATATATAACAGCCTATATATTTTGTATATTCTATCGATATTTCTGTAAATATATTTAATTTTTACATATGAATAAACGTTAAATAGTAACTTTCATGCTATTTACATCTTATGTTATTTGAAATAAATTTTCAGATATTAATGTTTTTCTAATAATTGTTGTACCATAGATTTTAAAGACTCAATCTCAGCTCTTTGTTGCTCGAGCTCAAACTGTTGAGCATCATTTTTTGCTTGCATTCGTGTCATTTCATCTTGCATGACATAAATAGAGCTAATAGGGCCGCCCTTATACCGATCAGGAATATTTTTCTTCTCTGGACTATATCCAAATTTATGAGTTATACCGGCATTCACCATATTATGACTACCAAGAGAAACACCCATATTTAACATGGTATTTTCATTAGTATAATGAGCTAAGCCAAGAGCTGCTGCCGTCTCACCACGATAATTACCTACGCCAGCCATCACTTGTGTTGGCTCCAAAGGATCGTATTGAATCGGTTTCAATGCTGCCATAGCTGCTGCATGAGCCCCAACACGTTGCGTTTCAACAGCTACACTGTTAATCGCTTGTTTTAATTCATTACCACCCACATTAGAGATGGAATCTTTTAACTGTTTCACAGTTACCACATCACTATCAGCTACGCCTGCTTTTACACCGGAAATCACTTGATCACCAGCATCAATGCCTTGTGTGCCAAAGCGTACATGCTTACCATTGGAGTCAGCCATCATGCCATCCATTGTATATTCTGCTACGTCTAGGTTATTAGTATTTTCTAACTTTACACCATTAGCTCGAACAGCAGTATTTACATCACCATCAAAGAACTGGGATTTTTCTGTATTTACGATACTGCGTTTAGGATCTGTATCAAGACCAAATTCAGCAGATGTTAAGTTATATACTAATTTCAGAACCGTAAATTTTAGTTTCTGTTCCTGAATTTTCAAGTTTAATATTACTAGCTTCAATATCTATCGCATTAATTTTATCAGCCGTAACTGTTGTTTCAGCACCTACTTGTAACGGGCCACCCATAGCTAATGCCGTTAATACAGCCGCCACTAACAGTTTCTTTTTATCATTAGTTTTAGTAGCCAATTTAGATGCAACTACGTAACATTGTTTAGATGTGTACCAAATAACTTTAAACATAGTATTCATAATAATCTCGTTTATACCTCTCTCTAATATATAATCCTAAATCTCGATTACATTCAAATAACGAGTCTCTCTCGGCTCATTATTTCGATATTTGTCGATATTTTATCATCTAACTTTCATCTTTACAAGCGTTTTTTCATCAGATTTTCATTTTTGTTTTTGCATCACCATCTACTTGATAAATTTCTACTAATATATACCTCTGCCGATAGACATAACAGAGAATCAAAAAACAGCTATCTCATCAAGTTTTCCACTCCATGAGATAGCTGATGTTATTATATGCACTTTAACTATATAACCTTAATTAAAGGAAAATACATAGGCACTTTGTTCATGAGCCAATGTAATACGTTTATGTAAACGTTCCATATATGCTCGATATATCTCTTGCGCTTCGTCAATAGACACGATATTAAAATTAATACCATCCCCTACTGGCAACTGGCTGAGACGAGGTAGATCTGCGGTAATAATAGTACCTATTTTTGTATAGCCCCCTGTTGTTTGGCGATCCGCCATGAGGACAATGGGATGTCCATTAGAAGGCACTTGGATAGAGCCAAAAACGGCACCATCGGAAATAATATCTGCACTGTCTACGTGTTCGATTTCAGGACCATCTAGGCGGAAGCCCATTCGATCACATTCTACAGTCAGTGTATAAATTTTATTACTAAAGGTCTTGATACCTTTCTCGGTGAAATGTTTTGCTTGATCACCTAGTACAACGCGTAATGGTTCATGACATTCACGGCCACCGCGGTTATACAAGGCCGTGTTGAATAAATTATGCCCTTCACCTCGATACTCGCATATATGCACTTCATCTCGAGCGAACGCTTTAATGCCAAGTTCATCACCTTTTTGTAACGGACGACCTTCTAGTCCCCCAATTTTCGCCTTTGTATGGGTCGATACACTGCCGTTGACGCTTGGCACGTCGATACCTCCAGAGAAAGAAATGTACATGCGCACGCCACATTGGCTAAAACCGCCAGAAATGACATCGCCGTCGTGACATACAAATGGAATATATCTCGGTACTCGTACACTATTGATGGTTGGTTCCATATCGGCCCCAGTGAAAGCAACGATACATGTGCCTTTCACGGTGAGTGTAGGTGGCAACAATGTACATTCTAAGGCACCTACCCTTTTTACATTACCTACTAGCGCTTGCCCCAAGAGATAACTTTCACTATCCATAGGACCTGCTACAGGCATACCATATTGTTGGAACCCAACGCGTCCTTCATCTTGAATGGTAGTGTACATGCCAGGTGCATTTACGTAGATAGATGCTGATTTAAATTCATTAATAGCCACGTAACTCACCTACCTCTACTTCATACATGGATGGCACATAGTCCGTTCCCAATGCGTTAATACGATTATATTCCGCTTCATCTATTGGCACATAGCGCACATAGTCGCCAGCACTCAATAGCGCCGCTTGTGCCTTGGACATATCATACATGGTTACTGGTGTTCGTCCTATGATTTGCCATCCTCCTGGAGAGTCAGATGGATACGTACCAGTTTGTTCCCCTGCAATGCCTACAGAGCCTGCAGGTATCAATGTTCTTGGTGAGGACAAACGAGGCGTTGCAATGCGTGGATCCATGCCGCCCAAATAGGTAAACCCTGGAATGAAACCAAGCATATATACCAAGTAATCTGTACCACTATGAATGGCTACGACCTCATCTTCAGTTAGATTATTATGAGAGGCTACAAAACCAAGGTCCGGTCCAAACTCACCGCCGTACACAGTAGGAATTTCCACAATGGTAACAAGTTCATTAGCATTATCTGTTACAGTCTGCTCCAGTGTAGGCTCAATGATGTTACACAATTCTGCATAAGAGTATAGCATAGCATCATATTGCAAAAGCAATGCACAATAGGTAGGTACTAATTCAATAATCCCATCTAATTGTAACGCTTGAATTCGCTCTATAGTTTGTCGAATATGTCGATTAATCTTTGGATCAATCACCTGACCAAAATCAATAGAGATAGCGCAATCTCCTACAGGTGAAATCGTAGGTTTCATAGGTACCTCCTTCCTAAAACCAGAAAGGACCATTACCTTCAAACGAAAATAATGGTACTTTCACAACTATCAAATTAACCAAGTAATTTAGCAATACCTTGTAAAGATGTAACGCCGATGTAAGCTGTTACAAGTACTACAATCCATCCTGTATAATATAACAGTTTATTATGTTTGTAGTCTCCTACGATTGCAGATTTATGAGTAGCAAAGAGCATTACTGCCAATGTAATCGGCAAGATTAAGCCGTTTACGGAGCCAGCCAAAATCAACAAGGATGCTGGTTTACCAATGAAGATCAAAATACATGTAGAAACGAAGATAAATGTCATAATAGTCAATTTTTCATTGCGTTCTACCACTTTGAACAATGTTTTTAAGAAGGAAACGGATGTGTACGCTGCACCTACTACAGATGTTAAGGCTGCACAGAAGAACACGATACCGAACAATTTATGACCGATTTCACCAGCACCAAGAAGGAATGCAGAACCAGCTGGATCTTTAGGGTCTAGTACATAGCCCATAGACACAACGCCAAGAACGGCCAAGAATAACAAGATACGAACCACTGCGTCTACGGACATACCCATGAAGGCTGCACGACGTACATCTTTCAAATGCTCTTGACCAGTGATGCCCGCATCGATAAGACGGTGACCACCAGAGAATGTAATGTAACCACCTACGGTACCACCGATAAGGGTAATGGTAGCAAGCCATGGATAATGCGTTGGTGCCACCGCATGAGTAACCGCTTCAGCCACTGGAGGGTTTGTAGAAAACGCCACATAACCAATTAACACAAGCATTACCGTACCAAGAATTTTAGCAGTGTTGTCTAGTACACCACCCATTTTTGGAGAAGCGAACAATAGAATACCAAGGATACCACTGATAGCCGCCGCAGTCGTTGTATCAATACCAAATACAATATTTAGGCCCATAGACGCGCCCCCAATGTTACCGATATTGAAAGCAAGGCCCCCAAGAGAAATCAAGAATGCTACGAAATAGCCAAGTCCTGGCAATACTTTATTCGCAATATCTTGACCGCGCATTTTAGATACACCAATGATGGTCCACACATTAAGCTGTGCAATAATTGAAAAAATAACAGACACAATGATGGCAAACGCAAAATCTGCTTTTAAATCATTCGTAAATGCCGCCGTTTGTAACATAAAGCCCGGCCCAATAGAGGACGTAGCCATCAAGAAAGCTGCCCCCAAGAGGACAGATAAACTTGCTTTACCTGAAATTGGTTTCATAAAAACCTCCACACAATAATTTATTAACGATCTATTATGTATTTACTATTTACGGTTTTGAAAATTAGCCACCGTAACGCCCGCTTTTGTAAGGCCTTCACGGATGTAATTTGTGAAAGCTATCGCTTCTGGGTTATCACCGTGTACGCATACGGAATCAGCTACAATATCAATGGTATTACCTGTATTTGTTACAACCTTGCCTTCTGTAACCATCATAAGAACTCGTTCAAGAGCCTCTTGAGGGTCTTTTATAAAAGCACCTGGTTCTGTACGAGGTACCAATGTACTTTCATCGGTATAACCACGATCAGCAAATACCTCCTGAATTACAGGAATGCCTCGGCGCTGTGCTTCTTTTGCAATATAGCTACCGCTTAACACCATGGCTGCAATATTAGGGTTTACCGCTTGTAAGCCATCTAATACAGCATCTGCCAATGCAGGAGTTACACAAGCAGTGTTATAAAAAGCACCATGTAATTTCATATGTTGTAATGTAACACCATAACTATCGCAGAAGGCTTGCAATGCACCCACTTGATATATCATATACGCTTTTGCCTCTGCGGGATTTACTGCCATTGCACGACGGCCAAAGCCCATTAAGTCAGGATACCCAGGATGAGCCCCTACGGCTACGCCCTTTTCCTTGCACATACGAACTGTGGCATCCATAATGAGAGGATCCCCAGCATGCCATCCACAGGCAACATTAGCACTTGTAACATGATTTAACACTTCACCATCCATGCCTAATGTGTAGTTGCCAAAACTTTCACCTAAATCGCTATTTAGATCTACATAATGTGACATCAATAATCTCCTCCCTTTCTTCATCTCTTTTTTAAATTCTATAGAATTTATAAATATTGATATGATTATACTAAATTTACAAATGTTTTACCAATGATTTTTATCATATCTAGAAAATTATTTTATAATTGTATATTAGAGAAAAACATAAAAAGAGCTCAATCTACATTATATAGATTGAGCTCTTTTGTAACTTATAGAGATGAGAAACTAATTATTGTAATTTAGAAAGTATCAAATCAACTTTACGTTGCATTTCTTCATTTTGCTCACGAAGCATTTTGTTTTCTGCAATAATAGCTGCATTTTCAGAAGACTGTTTGTCTAACATGGCTTGCATTTCACTATTTTGTGCTTTTAATGCAGATACTTCATCTTGCATTACATAAATAGAACTAATAGGACCACCCTTATAGCGATCAGGAATATTTTTTCTTTCACTACTAGAACCAAATTTATGAGTCACACCCGCATTAAGCATTGCATCTTGGCTATCTAAAGATGCACCAATATTAAACATAGTATCTTCATTAGCATAATGCGCTACACCAAGAGCTACAGCTGTTTGAGATTTATAATTACCAATACCAGCCATAATTTGTGTTGGGGCTAATGGATCATATTGAATTGGTTTCAACGCAGCCAATGCAGCCGCATTAGCACCTGCCTTACTAGCATACTTTTTAGCAGCACCATCTGCCATGCCAGCAAGACTCTTCACCGCTTGATCAACTTGTTGCTTATTAACTGCATCAGTAGGACGTGTAGCTGCCGCCACATTATTAATTTGTTTACCGCCCATATCTAAATTGCTATCCATTGATACACTGCTAGGAGTAGATCCATTTGACGCATTAAAGGTCATAGTTGGTGCACCAGAACCACTACCAGTAATTGAAGATACCCCAGAGATATGATCAGCTTGCTTATCAATTGTAATACCGCCAACAGACACTTTATCGAAAGTTACTTCTTTCTTAGTTGCTACTGTAATATCCTTACCAGTATTAGTAATTGTTATATTATGGCCATCATTGAAAGTAACAGTATCTCCACCTTTTACAGTTTCCGGTGCCATACTATTTACTTTTACATGCCAAGCAGCCGTATCCTTAATCACGTTTTTACCAGCTTGATCAATATTACTTAAATCCTTTTTCGCCGCATTATTTGCTAAGGCTGCCGTATTATTAATCGTGTTCATCGTAGCATCATCTAGGCCCACTGTTACAGACTGACCATTCGCCTCTGTAGTAATACCATTTGTACCATCGATATGAAGCACTTGGTCTTTAAGTTTTATATTACCGGTTCCATTATTACCTGCAATATTCAAGGAAATATTATCTGTAGCATTTTGTAATCTATTAACAGCCGTATCTAACTGATTTTTATTAATTGCAGAATGCGGTGTAGTACCATCAGCTACATTTTTAATTTCCGTATTACCTGCATCAATACCAGAGCCATTCACTTTAACAGTATTTGTGCCATCCGTAGCAGTCAAACCATTTGGTGTTACTGTTGTTGTATTCGTACCATCGGTTGTAGATAAGCCGCCTTTTGTAAGCGCTGTTGTATTACCTGCTGCATCTGTTGCAGTAACACCGTCTTTCGTAGTCACAGTGGATACACCAGTGTTATCTTTAATTTCAGATTTCGTTGGTGCCAATGTTTGTGTATTACCCGCTGCATCAGCAATCGTAGTAGTACCACCAGTCATAGTCGTTGTGTTACCTGCAGCATCGGTGTACGTAGCAGAGTTTAAACCAATTAAATCTTTAGCTAATTTAACATTTAATGTACCAGCACCATCAGATACAACACCAATATTATTATATGACAGTTTAGTAGTATCAGTTATGCCACCTTTAATAGATAATACTTCTCCGTGCTTACGTACAGATGTATTACCAGTATCACCACCGAACTCGTGAGTTGCATCACTTGTAGCTTTACTAATGGCATCATCCATTTGCTTTTTATTAACAGCAGATGTATTGGTTGTGCCAGCAGCTACATTCTTAATTTCAGTGTTACCAGCATCAATACCAGAGCCATTCACCTTAACAGTATGTGTACCATCCGTAGCAGTAACGCCAGTAGGTGCTACTGTTGTAGTATTGGTACCATCGGTTGTAGATAAGCCACCTTTTGTAAGCGCTGTCGTATTACCTGCGCCATCAGTAGTGCTCACACCACCATTTGTTAACGCCGTTGTATTGCCTGCAGCATCTGTTGCAGTAACACCATCTTTTGTAGTCACAGTGGATACACCAGCAGCATCTTTAATTTCAGATTTTGTTGGTGCCAATGTTTGCGTATTACCCGCTGCATCAGCAATCGTAGTACTACCACCAGTCACAGTCGTTGTGTTACCTGCTGCATCTGTGTACGTAGCAGAAGTTAAACCTGTTAACGCTTTTGCCAACTTAAGGTTTAATGTACCTGTTGTAGCATCACCTAATACAGCAATATTACCATCTGTAAGATCTGCTGCGGCTGTAGATGCACCGCCTTTAATGTTAAGTTGTTCACCATGTTTACGGCTCACAACAGTAGTATCATCACCACCGAACTCGTGCGTTGCATCACCTGTAGCTTTATTAATGGCATCATCCATTTGCTTTTTATTAACAGCAGATGTATTTGTTGTGCCAGCTGCTACATTTTTAATTTCTGTGTTACCTGCATCAATACCAGTACCTTCTACCTTAACAGTATTTGTACCATCAGTAGCAGTCATACCATTTGGTGTTACTGTTGTTGTATTCGTACCATCTGTTGTAGATAAACCGCCTTTTGTAAGTGCTGTTGTATTGCCTGCGGCATCCTTAGCAGTCACACCATCTTTCGTAGTCACAGTGGATACACCAGCATTATCTTTAATTTCAGATTTTGTTGGTGCCAATGTCTGTGTATTACCCGCTGCATCAGCAATCGTAGTGGAGCCACCAGTTACAGTCGTTGTATTACCTGTTGCATCTGTGTACGTAGCAGATGTTAAACCTGTTAAGGCTTTTGCCAATTTAAGGTTTAATGTACCTGTTGTGGCATCACCTAATACAGCAATGTTACCGTCTGTAAGATCTGCTGCAGTTGTAGATGCACCACCTTTAATGTTAAGCTGTTCGCCATGTTTACGGCTTACAACAGTAGTATCATCACCACCGAACTCATGCGTTGCATCACCTGTAGCTTTATTAATGGCATCATCCATTTGCTTTTTATTAACAGCAGATGTATTTGTTGTGCCAGCTGCTACATTCTTAATTTCTGTGTTGCCTGCATCAATACCAGAGCCATTCACCTTAACAGTATTTGTGCCATCCGTAGCAGTAACGCCAGTAGGTGCTACTGTTGTAGTATTAGTACCATCTGTAGTAGATAAGCCGCCTTTGGTAAGTGCTGTCGTATTGCCTGCACCATCAGTAGTGCTTACACCACCATTCGTCAACGCCGTTGTATTGCCTGCCGCATCTGTTGCAGATAAACCACCTTTTGTAAGCGCTGCCGTATTACCTGCAGCATCTGTTGCAGTTACACCATCTTTTGTAGTCACAGTGGATACACCAGCAGCATCTTTAATTTCAGATTTTGTTGGTGCCAATGTTTGTGTATTACCTGCTGCATCAGCAATTGTAGTAGTACCACCAGTCACAGTGGTTGTGTTACCTGCTGCATCTGTGTACGTAGCAGATGTTAAACCTGTTAACGCTTTTGCCAATCTAACATTTAATGTACCAGCACCATCGGATACAACGCCAATATTACCTGTTGTTAAGTCAGCTGGTGTAGTCACACCACCTTTAATGGATAACACTTCACCATGTTTACGAACAGAGGTTATGCCTGTATCACCATCAAATTTATGCTCTGCATCAGCTAATGCTTGTGCATTATTAGCATTTGCTTTTGTAACAGCTTCGTTAATCGCTTTCGCTACATTTTGTGTTGTCGCTACGCCATCTTTACCGGCTGTAGTACCTTGTGTAGATCCTGCAGCACCTACGTTACCAGTAGCATCATCAAGAACTAGCTTGCCTTCTTCTACATTGACTGTATATGTTTTTACACCGCCTGTGGTAGCATCAGATACTGTTGCTAAACCAGTCCCAGCAACGTTGACTGCATCTTGTGCAGCATTGACTGCTACCGCTTTCACTGCATTTTCAGATACGGCTACTTCATACGTTTCATTCTTTGCCGTACCAGTTTGGCCTGTTACAGTTGCTAAGTTGTTATCTCCAGTCAATGTTTTAGCTACTACTTTTTCAGTAGAAGTTGCTGCTGTTTGTGCATTAGCAATGGCTGTATCCATTTGACCTTTGCTTACTGCAGAATCCGAAGCTGTAGCATCGGCTATACCTTTAATTTCTGTACCGCCAGCATTAATACCAGTGCCTTCTACCTTAACAGTATGTGTACCATCTGTAGCAGTAACACCAGTAGGTGCTACTGTTGTAGTATTCGTGCCATCTGTAGTAGATAAACCACCTTTTGTAAGTGCAGTTGTATTACCTGCACCATCAGTAATGGTAGAGGATGTACCAGTTACAGTTTGTGTATTACCCGCACCATCAGTGTACGTAGCAGATGTTAACCCCGTTAACGCTTTTGCCAATCTAACATGTAATGTACCAGCACCATCGGATACAACGCCAATATTACCTGTTGTTAAGTCAGCTGGTGTAGTCACACCACCTTTAATGGATAACACTTCACCATGTTTACGAACAGAGGTTATGCCTGTATCACCATCAAATTTATGCTCTGCATCAGCTAATGCTTGTGCATTATTAGCATTTGCTTTTGTAACAGCTTCGTTAATCGCTTTCGCTACATTTTGTGTTGTCGCTACGCCATCTTTACCGGCTGTAGTACCTTGTGTAGATCCTGCAGCACCTACGTTACCAGTAGCATCATCAAGAACTAGCTTGCCTTCTTCTACATTGACTGTATATGTTTTTACACCGCCTGTGGTAGCATCAGATACTGTTGCTAAACCAGTCCCAGCAACGTTGACTGCATCTTGTGCAGCATTGACTGCTACCGCTTTCACTGCATTTTCAGATACGGCTACTTCATACGTTTCATTCTTTGCCGTACCAGTTTGGCCTGTTACAGTTGCTAAGTTGTTATCTCCAGTCAATGTTTTAGCTACTACTTTTTCAGTAGAAGTTGCTGCTGTTTGTGCATTAGCAATGGCTGTATCCATTTGACCTTTGCTTACTGCAGAATCCGCTGCTGTAGCATCAGCAATACCTTTAATTTCTTTACCGCCAGCATTAATACCATCTGTTTTATCGATAGTAATACCACCAACCGTTACTTTATCAAAGGATACAGTTTTAGCAGTACCAATGGTAATATTGCGACCTGTATTGGTAATGGCAATATTATCGCCATTAATGAAGTCTACAGTATCGCCACCAGTTACCTCTGTTGTGGCACCTGTATTAGTTTTAACCTTCCAAGTACCACCAGCTTTAACAGCATCTTCCATTTGTTGTTTATTAACCGCAGATGTTGCTGTTGTACCAGCTGCTACATTCTTAATTTCTGTATTGCCTGCATCAATGCCAGTGCCTTCTACCTTAACAGTATGTGTACCAGCTGTAGCAGTAACACCAGTAGGTGCTACTGTTGTAGTATTAGTACCATCTGTAGTAGATAAGCCACCTTTTGTAAGTACTGTGGTATTACCTGCACCATCAGTAATGGTAGAGGATGTACCAGTTACAGTTTGTGTATTACCCGCACCATCAGTGTACGTAGCAGATGTTAACCCCGTTAACGCTTTTGCCAATCTAACATGTAATGTACCAGCACCATCGGATACAACGCCAATATTACCTGTTGTTAAGTCAGCTGGTGTAGTCACACCACCTTTAATGGATAACACTTCACCATGTTTACGAACAGAGGTTATGCCTGTATCACCATCAAATTTATGCTCTGCATCAGCTAATGCTTGTGCATTATTAGCATTTGCTTTTGTAACAGCTTCGTTAATCGCTTTCGCTACATTTTGTGTTGTCGCTACGCCATCTTTACCGGCTGTAGTACCTTGTGTAGATCCTGCAGCACCTACGTTACCAGTAGCATCATCAAGAACTAGCTTGCCTTCTTCTACATTGACTGTATATGTTTTTACACCGCCTGTGGTAGCATCAGATACTGTTGCTAAACCAGTCCCAGCAACGTTGACTGCATCTTGTGCAGCATTGACTGCTACCGCTTTCACTGCATTTTCAGATACGGCTACTTCATACGTTTCATTCTTTGCCGTACCAGTTTGGCCTGTTACAGTTGCTAAGTTGTTATCTCCAGTCAATGTTTTAGCTACTACTTTTTCAGTAGAAGTTGCTGCTGTTTGTGCATTAGCAATGGCTGTATCCATTTGACCTTTACTTACTGCAGAATCTGCAGCGGTTGCATCGGCTATACCTTTAATTTCTGTACCGCCTGCATTAATGCCAGAGCCTGCTACCTTAACAGTATGTGTACCATCTGTAGCTGTAACGCCAGTAGGTGCTACTGTTGTAGTATTCGTGCCATCTGTTGTAGATAAGCCACCTTTTGTAAGTGTAGTTGTATTACCTGCACCATCAGTAATGGTAGAGGAGGCACCAGTTACAGTTTGTGTATTACCTGCACCGTCAGTGTAAGTGGCAGATGTTAAACCAGTTAATACTTTTGCCAATCTAACATTCAACGTACCAGCACCATCGGATACAACGCCAATATTACCCGTTGTTAAATCAGCTGGTGTAGTCACACCACCTTTAACAGATAATACTTCACCATGTTTACGAACGGAGGTTGTGCCTGTATCACCATCAAACTTGTGTTCTGCATCAGCTAATGCTTGCGCATTATTAGCATTTGCTTTTGTGACAGCATCATTAATCGCTTTAGCTACATTTTGTGTTGTGGCTACGCCATCTTTACCTGCTATAGTACCTTGTGTAGATCCAGCAGCACCAATGTTACCAGTTGTATCATCAAGAACTAGTTTACCTTCTTCTACATTGACAGTGTATGTTTTTACACCTGCTGCAGTAGCATCAGATACTGTTGCTAAACCAGTTCCAGCAACCTTAACTGCATCTTGTGCCGCATTGACTGCCACAGCTTTCACAGCATTTTCAGATACGGCTA
>OASQ01000407.1_pt1 | contig 17372 bp, 15 predicted proteins | sample 1475771 | NCBI WGS metagenome assembly OASQ01 (sample SAMEA2579910, study PRJEB22360) | human gut metagenome | reverse complement strand
TGTTCGTCAAGGGCCCGGGTTCCGGTCGTGAAACCGCCATCCGTTCCCTGCAGTCCGCCGGACTCGAAGTCGGTTCCATCACCGACGTCACCCCGCAGGCACACAACGGCGTTCGTCCTCCGAAGCGCCGTCGCGTCTGAGCACTAGAAGAAATCATCAATCCAACGCCGCTTATGGCCGGTGAGTGCACCACCGGCCTGAAGCTGAAAGGATAACCACAGTGCTTATCGCACAGCGTCCGACACTTACCGAGGAATCTCTCAACCCTCAGCGTTCCCGCTTCACCATCGAGCCTCTTGAGCCTGGTTTCGGCTACACGCTTGGCAACTCGCTGCGCCGTACCCTCCTGAGCTCCATTCCGGGAGCGGCTGTGACTTCGGTGCGTATCTCCGGCGTCCCGCACGAGTTCACCACTCTGCCGGGTGTTGAAGAGGACGTTACCGAAATCCTGCTGAACATCAAGGGCATCGTGCTCACCAGCGAATACGATGAGCCGGTTGTCATGTATCTGCGCAAGAGCGGCAAGGGCGAGGCCACCGCGGGCGACATCACCCCGCCGGCCGGCGTCACCATCGCCAACCCGGACATGCATATCGCTACCCTCGCCGAGGATGGCGAACTCGAGATCGAGTTCACCGTCGAGCGTGGCCGCGGCTATGTGCCCGCCCAGATGAACAAGCAGGATAACGCCGAGATCGGCCGCATTCCGGTCGACTCGATCTACTCCCCGGTGCTCAAGGTGAGCTATCGTGTGGAAGCCACCCGCGTTGAACAGCGCACTGACTTCGACAAGCTCATCCTGGACGTGGAGACCAAGCCGGCTATCTCCCCGCGCGATGCAGTCGCATCCGCAGGCTCCACCCTGGTGGAACTCTTCGGTCTGTGCCGTGAGCTCAACACCCAGGCTGAGGGCGTCGAGGTTGGCCCTGCTCCTGTGGCAGAGGAAACCAACCCGGAGATGAACATCCCGATCGAGGACCTGAACCTCACCCAGCGCAGCTACAACTGCCTGAAGCGCGAGGGCATCCACACGATCGGCGAGCTGGTCGCCCACACCGAGCAGGATCTGCTCGATATCCGCAATTTCGGTATGAAGTCCATCGATGAAGTCAAGGAGAAGCTCCAGTCTCTGGGACTCGCCCTCAAGGCTTCCCCGCTGGGTAACTTCGATACCAATAATCTCGAAGGTGGCACCTTCTTCTCGCCGGAAGACGAGTGATCCGCCACTTTTGACTTAACCGCTTCGTTGGATTCGGACGTTCGGGCAACTGCCCACCTGAATCCAACGGGGCTTTCAAGGAGAAACAATGCCTACACCAAAGAAGGGTCCGCGTCTGGCCTCCAGCCCGGCTCATGAGCGTCTTATGCTCGCGAACATGGCCACCAGCCTGTTCCAGAACGGCCGCATCACCACCACGCTGCCGAGGGCCAAGCGTCTTCGTCCGCTGGCCGAGCGTCTGATCACGCTCGCCAAGCGTGGTGATCTGCACAACCGTCGTCGCGTGATGCGCGTCATCCGCAACAAGTCCGTCGTGCACAAGCTGTTCACCGAGATCGCCGAGCAGATGGAGCAGCGCGAAGGCGGCTACACCCGCATCGTCAAGATCGCTCCGCGTCGCGGCGATGCCGCTCCGGCAGCCATCATCGAGCTCGTCACCGAGCCGGTGAGCCCGAAGCAGGCCGTGGTGAAGGAAGCCGAAGCCGCAACCAAGGTTGCCGCTGCCGAGGCTCCGGAAGCCGCCGCTGAAGAGGCTACCGCTGAGAACGCCGAGTGAATCGCTTTTAGCTGATTGAAGGCCGGGAATCGCAAGGTTCCCGGCCTTTGTCATATCTGCTGCCAAGACTGTCGTGCCACATGCCTCACTATGCCAGCCATTTGCTATGCTCGATGCCGTGAGACTACGCATCGATTTGGCATATGACGGTACCGGCTTCTACGGATGGGCGAAACAGCCCGAAATACGTACGGTACAGGGCGAAATCGAACGCGTGCTGCATACCATTCTTCGCGTACCGGAAGGAGACCCGACCGAACCGCTGCGCCTTACCGTGGCCGGACGAACCGACACCGGCGTGCACGCCTCGCATCAGGTATGCCATCTGGACGTCAACGAGGACGTGCTCAAACGCTGCGTCGGCCACATGGACGTGCCGCCCGTCATCGCGCTTACCCGCAGACTTCAGCGCATGCTGCCGGCCGATATCGCAATCCGCGGCATCGCACCCGCTCCGGACGGTTTCGACGCGCGTTTCTCCGCGTTGGAACGTACCTACGTGTACCGAATCGCCGATAGGTCAAGCGAGGTGGACCCCCGTACCAGAAACTTCGTATTGCATATCGACGATGAACTTGACCTCAAATCCATGAACGAAGCCGCTGCGATGACGATCGGCCTGCACGATTTCGGCTCGTTCTCCACCCCAAATCCGGGCGGCACCACCATACGCGAGGTGAAGACCGCGTATTGGCGTCGCGTGCCGCAGCGGACGCTTATCGACGACGGCATGACGATGGGGGAGCGGTACCGTACGCCGACCGTGGAATCGGGCCTCGTCTGCTTCGTGATCGTCGCCGACGCGTTTGCACGCAATATGGTGCGCTCCCTCGTCAACGGCTGCGTGCAGGTCGGTATCGGCAAACGTTCCCTCGACTGGTTTGCAGGAAAAATGGCGGCTCCGCTGCGCGAAGGCTCCACAGGACCGATCGCGCCGCAAGGACTGACGCTGGAGCATATCGAATATCCGGCCGACGACCAGCTGGCGGTCCGCGCCGAAGCCATTCGCGCCAAGCGCACACTGTAGCTTTATTGCGATTGTCATAGCCATGTTACGGGCGATTGTCATGTCCATTGCCGAGACATTGTCGTAACAGACCGTTTCGTTTTCCGGAAACGCTGGTTCGTTAGGTTTTTCTTCCATCAAGGCACGATGCCTCAGATTGGCATGCGTTCGCATGGGGTGGAAGGGAGCGTGGAACGATGATTGAATCCGCCGCACGAAGGTTGGCTTCGGAACTGGTCGATCGTCGGGAGTCGATCAACCGTGAGCTGAGCCGTAATGGCGTACGGTTCGGCATCTACAAGAACGGCGAGTACCATGACCGGCTGTTTCCGTACGATCCGATTCCGCGCATCATCGAATCGGACGAATTCGACAGAATGGAAGCCGGACTGAAACAGCGCGTCAACGCGTTGAACGCCTACCTGCGCGACATCTACTCCGACAAGCAGGCCATCAAGGACGGCATCGTGCCGGAAGAATACGTGTACACGTCCGCGGGATACTTTCCGCAAGTCAACGGCGTGACACCTCCGGGCGGCGTGTTCGCGCACGTCGCCGGCGAGGACCTGGTGCAGGGGCAGGACGGGCAATGGTGGGTGCTGGAAGACAATCTGCGCATTCCATCCGGTGCCAGCTATCCGCTGTTCGCCCGCGATATCGAACGCAGAATCACGCCCAGCCTGTTCCGCAACGTACGTGTGCGCGACAATCGCGATTATCCACGACTGCTGCGCCAATCCATGGATTTCGTCTCCACCGACGGCATAGCAGTGGTGCTCACCCCCGGCAGGTACAATTCCGCGTTCTTCGAACATGCATACCTGGCCGAGAAAACCGGCGCGGCGCTCGCGTTCCCCGAAGACCTCGAAGTCGTGGACAACAAAGTGTACTTCCTCGACTATGCCGGCAGGAAACACCGCGTCGGCGTGGTCTACCGCCGTCTGTCCGACGAATATCTCGACCCGTTCGCGTTCAACCCGGATTCCGTGATCGGCGTGCCGGGAATCCTGTCCGCCTACAGGTCGGGCAATGTGGCGATCGTCAACGCTCCGGGCAACGGCGCGGCCGACGACAAGGCCATCTACTATTTCGTGCCGAACATGATCCGCTATTATCTCGGCGAAGAGCCGATTCTGCACAATGCGCCGACCTACATGCCGATGTTCGACAAGGACCGCAAGGAGGTACTCGACAGGCTCGGCGAACTGGTCATCAAGGATGTGGCGGAAGCGGGCGGCTACGGCGTCGTGTTCGGCTCATCGCTCGACCGGTCGCGGCGAGAGGAACTGGCCGAACGCATCAAGGCCGAACCGCGCCGGTTCATCGCGCAGGAGGTCATCCAATTCAAGGACATCGACGTGGTGGACCCCGAAACCGGACAGATGAGCCCACGTAAATGCGATCTGCGCGCCTTCGTGGTGACCGGCAAGAACACGCACGCATGGTATTCGGGACTGACACGCTACTCGTCCATACCGGGCCAGATGATCGTCAACTCATCACAGGGCGGCGGTTTCAAGGACACCTGGGTACTGGCCAAAGAGACCGGCGTGGAGCATGATTACGCACCCGGCTCGGAGGTCGTGCGCGTGCTGGAGCAGTCCCGCAAGCACTCGCTGGCACTCGTCACCGCGTCGAAGGCCGACAACCTGTTCTGGCTCGGCCGCTACACGGAACGCGTATTCACCACGCTGAGCCAATTCTTCCCCTTCTACGACCGTGTGATGGACACGGATGTGGACGCGTTCCGACCGTTCGCCCGTGCGCTCGACCTGCCGGAGGATTTCGAGGATTTCGACGCGTTCATCCACAGCTTCCTGTACGACGAGAAGAATCCGGATTCCGTACGCAGCGCCATCGTCTACGCGTTCAACAACGCGGTGATTCTGCGCCCCGAACTTGGTTCTCGTTCGTTGCAGCAGGTGGAGTTGGCCATGAGCTCCATAGTGGAGGCATCCGAATACGGCGGCACGGACGCGGACATCTTCAAACACCGCGACATCGCGGACAACATGCTCGCCTTCTGGGGAGGTGTGGAGAATTCCCCCCGTCGAACCGACTCTGAAATCGTTCATTTTCGTGGGCAAATATCTGGAACGTCTGGATCTGTACACACGATTCGGATATTCCGTGGAAGAGCTCAAGGCGCCGCTCGCCAAACTGGGCAGCTACATCCTGCCGTTGAACGGTCTGCCGGTACCGCAATGCTTCGCCGAAGGATTGCGCTGGCTGGTCGGCCAGCTGCCGCAGCGGGGATATGCGGAGCTTGCAGAAAAACTGGGGATGCTGCTGAAAGATTTCGATGGGCGCATCTCCACGAAGGATCTGAAGGATCTGGGCATGCTCAACACGATGGACATGGACGCCGCGCGACTGTGAAGAATACGTGCCACAGCCATCGCACGGTGCGTGTATAACGGCTGGAACAAGGCCCACGGCGTGGAAAACGCCGAAGGAACGACAATAATCGCTGAGGAGACGATGTGAAGAAACTGGTGTTTGACTATGAGATGAAGCTCTCATTCAGCTCGCCCGTGACCGACCATCGCTTCCAACTGCGCTGCATTCCAGCCACCGGCCCACGCCAGCAGGTGATCGACGTGGCAGTCAAAATCGAACCGGATGTGGAACTCGAAACCACCATCGATTCCTTCGATTCCGTGGTGATGACCGGATTCATTCCCGAACCGCACACCATGTTCAACTACTCGGTGACCGGCATCGCCTTCGTGGACAACGCGCATATCAAATCCGAAATCTATAAGCCGCTGTACCGCTTCAATTCGGCGTTGACAGTGCCGGGGCCGGCCATCGAAGCGTTGATCGGCATCTGCCGTGAACGCATCGCGTCCCTGCCTGCCGACTGCACGCCGATCGACCAAGCCCGTGAGGTGATGGACGAGGTGTTCAAAACGTTCGTCTACACGCCGGCCTCCACCACCATCCGCACCACCGCCGAGGAAGCGTTCGCTCAACGCAAGGGCGTATGCCAGGATTACGCGCACGTCATGCTGTCCGTGTGCCGGCACGTCGGACTCACTGCCCGATACATCGCGGGATTGCTCGGCGTCGAGGGCGCCACGCACGCATGGGTCGAAATCTACCATGATGGACGTTGGGTCGGTTTGGACCCCACACACAACCGTATGGTCGACGACAACTACATCACCATCGCCCATGGCCGCGATTACCGCGACTGCATGCTCGACATCGGCATCTTCTCCGGCTGCGACGTCAAGCAGGACCAGTGGGTCAACGCTTCCGTGCACGAGCAGGGATACTGATTCCCCGACGTTTTCTCGATGCCGGATTCCGTATTTCGGCAGATGCAAAGCAGATAAACAAAAAAGGCCGAAACGCCATTGTTTCAACCTTCATTGCATGCGGATAAGGCGAGATTCGAACTCGCGGAGGGGTTCGCCCTCACACGCTTTCGAGGCGTGCTCCTTAGACCGCTCGGACACTTATCCATTCGTCACCTGAAAACAAGCAACTTGATAATTGTGCCACAGTGGTGGCGATTGTCAAATCGGACTGGCTGCAACGGTGTGATTTCCGGCGTGTCTTGCTTTGCGCCCGACTGTGCGTCCTTAGACGAACAGCGCTTCGTCGAAGGAAGGATAGCCCCAATCAAGCGCCAATTCGACACGGTCCGCAATCAGACCGGCAAGCACGCCCAGGGATTGCGCTCGCGAATCCGTCGACTGTTTTGCATTGGTGACGCGTGACTGGGAATGATCGTTCGCGGCATTGGAGCTTCCGGCGATTGCCGTTATCTCGCTTCGCGCGCAGTTCATTTCGATGGTGGCGTCGGTCGGTGCCGTAAGGCCGGTGGCGGAATCGAGCATCGTGTCGGGGTGGGCGAGCAAGGCGGTGGCCTCGTACGTTTTCCTACGATCGTCAATGGTGCCCGAGAAGGATGCGAACCGTTGCGATGTGGTCTTATGACGATCGCTGATATCCAGCGTCGCATGGCCGCTGTTGCGGGCCGCCAGCACTTCCATGGCGAATCCGGCACGGTCTTCGGCCTGCGCGGCGGTGGCAAGGGACTTGGAATCGACGTCAAGCGATTCGACATCGTCAAAACGCGACAGCGTGATCGGCGCGACGGCCACCGACAGTTGATCGCCCAGTGCGCGAGCCATATGACGTGCCTGCGCGCTGCGCAACGCGCCTTCGGCAAAACGCGCCGGACATTGCGCCGCGGTGTTCGTCCATGCGGAGACCGCCTGCTGCGCCGAGAAATAGCGGCGGATGATGTGCTGATGCTGGTCGTGTGCGATCTTGTTATCGGCGGTGGCATCGAAATAGGCCTTCTCGCACGGGCTTTGCCGTTGTTCGGCTTCAGCCCTGCCTGCGATCCTGGGCATGGAGCATGCCGTCAGCGCCGGCATGAGGATAGCGGTGCAAAGCAATGCGCAGACGCGTTTCGCGATAAAAGAAACCGAGCGGAAAGAAGGGGTACGTGTCTGCATGAATCATTAGACTAATATCTGACTGTGACCATTGGGCCATGCGCTCGGAATAACTTCATATAGGAGGTCTTGGAAATATGGAACTGGACCTGGCAGGAATGCACCAGCTCGCCGCTGGGCAGGGAATTGATCCCGAGACGCTGGATGCCGCACTCTCGGAAGCATTGCGACTGGCATATCTGAAAACCCCTCACGCTGCGAAGCACGCTCGCGTCGAGCTTGATCCGCGTGCGGGAAGCTTCACCGTATGGGCCCAGGACGAGATTCCTGGCGAGCCGACTGAAGACGATCCCCACCCCGCGCCGACTCTGGGCGAGGAATACGACGACACTCCGCACGATTTCGGCCGACTGGCCGCTGCGACCGCTCGTCAGGTGATCAGCCAGCTGTTCCGCAAGGCCGAGGATGACAAGGTGTTCGGCGCGTTCTCCGGTCAGAAGGGCAAGCTCATCACCGGCATCGTGCAGCAGGACGTCAAGGACACATCCAACGTGCACGTGGCCGTCGGCGACGTCGAAGCCCTGCTGCCGCGCCGCGAGCAGGTGCCCGGCGAACGCTACCGTCACGGCGAACGTATCCGCGTGTACGTGGTGAACGTGGCCCGTGGTCTGAAGGGCCCGGAAATCGTGGTGTCCCGTTCCCATCCGGAGCTGGTCCGCCGCCTGTTCGAACGTGAGGTTCCGGAACTGGTTTCGGGAGCCGTGTCGATTAGGGCCATCGCCCGCGAGGCGGGCGCCCGCACCAAGATCGCCGTCCGTGCCAACACCGAAGGCGTCAACCCGAAGGGCGCGCTGATCGGCCCCGGCGGAGCCCGAGTGCGCGCCGTCATGGAGAACCTCGGTCCTGAGAAAATCGATATCGTCGACTGGTCCGCGGATCCGGCGAAATTCGTCGCCGCGGCGCTGTCTCCGGCCGTCGCCACCGGTGTGCAGGTGATCAGCGAGAAGAACAAGACGGCCATCGCCTTCATCCACGATGACCAGCTGTCCCTGGCCATCGGCAAGGAAGGCCAGAACGCACGTCTTGCGGCCAAGCTGACCGGCTGGAAGATCGGCATCGAATCCGCTGAGGCGCATGCCAAGAAGATGGCCGAATCGGCGGACCATTCCGATGGGGAAACCGAGGAATAAACAACACTTCCGGTAGACAACAAGCCCGTGGACGTACAATCCACGGGCTTGAGTATGCTGGACTCGACAATCCAAAGCGTGACGGCCATGCCGTCATGCCCAGGGAAAAGACGAGGTATCACGAACATGGTTGCACGATGAGAAGGAACAAGCTCGCCGTGAATCAGTAGCGGTCGCGCCCGTATGCGCGCGGCCCAAGATAGGAGAATTGAGTGCCGAAAGCACGCGTATATGAACTTGCCAAGGAACTTGGCGTTGACAGCAAAACCGTTTTAAGCAAACTTGAGGCGATGGGCGAATTCGTGAAGTCCGCATCGTCTACCGTTGAACCTCCCGTTGCACGCAAGCTGAGGAACGCATTCGCGTCCAGCGGACAGGGCAACGCATCTGATTCCAAGAAGCCGGGCCATACGGCCAAGAAGCCTGTCGAACCGGCATCTCATTCCATGCCAAAGCCGGCCGCTCCGTCAGCACCGAAGCCGGCTGCCCCCGCAGCGCCGAAGCCGCATCATGCCGCTTCCAAGTCCGATGCCCCGAAGCCGGGCCATCGCGCGCCGCGTCCAGGCGAATCCCGCCAGCATGGCAATCGTCCTAACGGCAACGCCCCGCGTCCGCAGGGTGGAGACCGCCGCCAGTCCGGTCGCCCGACGGCCGTTCCGGGAGCTCGCCCCCAGCATGGCAACGCTCCGCAGGGCGGCAACAACGCCAATGGCGCGAAGCCGCACACCCCGGGACCGCGCCCGGGCAACAATCCGTTCAGCCGCAAGCAGGGCATGCACACCCCGACTCCGGGTGATATTCCGCGTCCGCATCCGATGAACCGTCCGAGCGTCAACAATGGCGAAGGACGTCGTGGCGGCCGTCCGGGTCAGGGCGGTGGCCAGCGTGGCGGCTTCCGTGGTCGTCCGGGTCAGGGCGGCGCGAAGCCAGGCCAGTGGGGCCAGCATCGTCCGGGTCAGGGCGGTGGCCAGCGTCCCGCCGGCGGCGGCAATCGTTTCGGTGGCAATGGCGGCGGTTTCCAGGGCGGCAACAGCGCTCCGAGCAATGGTCCGGCACGTGGTGGCCGCGGCCGCGGCGGCGCTGCAGGCGCGTTCGGACGTCAGGGAGGCAAGTCCTCGAAGGCGCGTAAGAACCGTCTGGCGAAGCGTCAGGAATTCCAGGAGATGAAGGCTCCGGTCATCGGCGGCGTGCGCATTCCGACCGGCAACGGACAGGAAGTCCGTCTGCGTCAGGGTGCGTCCCTCGCCGATCTGGCCGAGAAGATCAACGTCAATCCGGCGGCGCTGGTCACCGTACTGTTCCACCTTGGTGAAATGGCCACGGCCACCCAGTCCCTGGATGAGGCCACGTTCCAGATCCTCGGCGAGGAAATCGGCTGGAACATCAAGATCGTGTCCGCCGAAGAGGAAGACAAGGAGCTGCTGCAGCAGTTCGACATCAACCTGGACGAAGAGGAACTGCAGGAGGACGAGGATTTGAAGCCGCGTCCGCCGGTCGTCACCGTCATGGGCCATGTCGACCACGGTAAGACCCGACTGCTCGACACCATCCGCCGCACCAACGTCATCGAAGGCGAAGCCGGCGGCATCACCCAGCGCATCGGCGCATACCAGGTGACCGTCAACCTTGAGGGCGAGCCGCGCAAGATCACGTTCCTCGACACCCCGGGCCACGAAGCCTTCACCGCAATGCGTGCCCGTGGCGCCGAACTCACCGACGTCGCGATCCTCGTGGTCGCCGCCGACGACGGCGTCATGCCGCAGACCGTGGAAGCCATCAACCACGCCCAGGCCGCGCATGTGCCGATCGTGGTGGCCGTCAACAAGATCGATAAGCCGGGCGCCAACCCGGACAAGGTCCGCGGCCAGCTTACCGAATACGGTCTGGTTCCGGAAGAATACGGCGGCAACACCATGTTCGTCGACATCTCCGCGAAGCAGGGCACCAACGTCGACAAGCTGCTCGAAGCGGTGCTGCTCACTGCCGACGCCGAGCTCGACCTGCGCGCCAACCCGGATATGGACGCCCGTGGCGCCACCGTCGAAGCCCGACTTGACAAGGGCCGTGGCGCCGTGGCTACCGTGCTGGTGCAGTCCGGTACCCTCCACATCGGCGATGCCATCGTTGCCGGCACCTCCTACGGTCGTGTCCGCGCCATGCTCGACGAAAACGGCAACCACATGCAGGAAGCCGGTCCGTCCACCCCGGTGCAGGTGCTGGGTCTGACCTCCGTGCCGACCGCAGGCGACCTGTTCCTGGTGGCCTCCGACGACCGTACCGCACGTCAGATCGCCGAGAAGCGTCAGGCCACCGAGCGTGCGGCCCAGCTGGCCAAGCGCCGCAAGGTCGTTTCCCTCGAAAGCCTCAAGGAGCAGTTCGCCAAGTCCGAGGTGGATATGCTCAACATCGTCATCAAGGGCGATTCCTCCGGTTCCGTCGAGGCTCTGGAAGATTCCTTGATGAAGATCGAGGTGTCCGACGAGGTCGGCATCCAGGTGATCCACCGCGGCGTCGGCGCCATCACCCAGAACGACGTCAACCTGGCCACCGTCGACAAGGCCGTCATCATCGGCTTCAACGTCCGTCCGAACCGCCAGGTGGCGGATCTGGCCGAACGCGAAGGTGTGGAGATCAAGTACTACTCGATCATCTACAAGGCCATCGAGGACATCGAAGCATCCCTCAAGGGCATGCTCAAGCCGGAATACGAAGAGGTCGTCACCTCCCACTCCGAGATCCGCGAGATCTTCCGCTCCTCCAAGTTCGGCAACATCGCCGGCGTCATGGTTCAGGACGGCGAAGTCAAGCGTGGTACGAAGTGCCGTATCCTGCGCAACGGCATCGCCACCGTCAACGACCTCGAGATCTCCTCGCTGCGTCGTTTCAAGGACGACGTCAACTCCGTCAAGGAAGGCTACGAGGCTGGCATCAACCTCGGCACCTTCAACGACATCGAGATCGGCGATATCATCGAGACCTTCGAAATGCAGGAAATCGAGCGTAAGTAGCTGAGTGCTTCGAGCTTCGTATCGATAACCAGGTAAGGAACGCCCACAGCCGGTTCACGACTGCGGGCGTTCCGTGATACAACAAGAACTTTTCACCAAAAGGACAGCAATGGCAGGAACCAATCCCCGCGCCGCGCGCATCGCGGCGTTGATTCAGCGTGTGATCGCATCGTCCATGGAGGCGCAGCTGCACGACAAGCGACTGGCCAACGTGACCATCACCGAAGTGCGCGTCACCAACGATCTGCAGATCGCGAAAGTCTACTGGACCCAGCTCGGCCACGAAGGACACGAGCAGGGTGAACGCCGCCGCGCGCAGCAGGCCCTGAACCAGGCCAAAGGACGCCTGCGTTCCCTGGTAGGCACCAAGGCCGGACTGCGACTCACCCCGCAACTGGAATTCATCTTCGACGAAGTGCCGGGCGAGGCCCATGAGATCGAGGACATCCTCGCGCTCGCACACAAGCGCGACGAAGAACTCGCCAAGTCCCGCGCCAACGCGCAATACGCCGGCGACGCCGATCCGTACAAGCACGACGAGCCCGATGATGACGACTTCGACGATGATGACGATGTCGAGGTCGAGGATTGGGACGATGACGACGAAGCCTGACAACTCCGGTCTGCTGGTCATCGACAAGCCGCAGGGCGTCACCAGCCACGATGTGGTCGCGGCGGTGCGTGGCGCCCTGCACATGAAACGCGTCGGCCATGCCGGCACGCTCGACCCGATGGCCACAGGCGTGCTGGTGGTCGGCTTCGGCAACGCCACACGTCTGCTCAACTACATCGTCGACCACGACAAAACCTACCTGGCCACCATCAGACTCGGCCAGCGCACCACCACGGACGACGCCGACGGCGAACTGCTGCCGGGGGAGGGAACTATCGCCGAATTCCCTTCACGACAGACCGTTGAAGACGCCATCGCCCATCATTTCACCGGGCGCATCGAGCAGGTGCCGAACTCCTATTCAGCCATCAAAATCAACGGCCAGCGCGCCTATGATCTGGCCCGAGAAGGCAAGGATGTGGACCTCAAGGCCCGTCCGGTGACCATCTCGGAATTCAGCGTTTCGGCAGTGCGATACGGCTATGCTTCGACCACATGCGCGGGATCACCGCTTGCCGATGCCATCGAAATCGCCCCGGAGGAATCCTGGCATGCCGAAACCGACGGGCAAAACGAACCGAACATGCAGCCAGTCATGGAACTCGACGTGGCCGTGACCTGCTCGGCTGGCACCTACATCCGCGCACTCGGCCGCGATCTGGGCGCCGAACTCGGCCTCGGCGGCCATCTGACCATGCTGCGCCGCATCCGCGTCGGGCGTTTCTCGGTGGACATGCCGAACGTCATGACCGCCCATACGGAAGCCAAAACCTTCACCAACCGCGAAGGCATCGAAGTGACACGCAACCGTGCGGTGCTTGACGATGCCGAGCATGCCGTTGACCACGCACTCGACCTGGTCGCCAGCGCGGCCGCTTCCATGGACATGCTTCCCGTCACCGAACAGGAGGCGACGGACCTGCGGTTCGGCCGTAGAATCGCCCACGACATCCATACGACCATGGCCGCGTACGTTCCCGAAACCAACGATCTGGTGGCGATCGTGGAACGCGCCAAACGTGGCGAGACCAAGCCGGTCGCGGTCTTCAACTGAAACAATCAAGACCGGCCGGCACGCAATACGAACACGACAAACACACGGACAATACGCAAAGAAGGACACATGAAGACGATCACTCTTACCCCCGATGCCAGCGGCATGGTGGATTGGCCGACCCTGAGCAACGACAAGAAGTCCGTGGTGACCATCGGCTCATTCGACGGCATGCATCAGGGACATCAGGCGGTCATCCGCCGTGTGACCGAACTCGCCGAACAGGAGCAGGCGTTCTCCGTGGTGGTGCTGTTCGACCCGCGTCCCGCGCTGGTGCACGCTTACGCCGCCAAACATGACGGTCAGGAACCGCCCGCAGGCGCGCCTGACACGCAGGCGCTGACCAGTGTGGACGAACGGCTGCGCGCCATCGACGCCATCGGCGTGGACTACACGCTCATCGTGCGCTACACCATGGCATTCGCCGCGAAATCATATCGCTTCTTCCTTGGCCAGATGGTCGGCAAACTCGGCATGCGCACGCTGGTGCTCGGCTCCGACGCCGCCATGGGCGCGAACCGCGCCGGAAACGTGAAGGCCATTGAGAATCTGGCGCTCGCCACCGGCGTGTTCCAGCTGGAGGTCGTGGACGATTTCGGTCCGGGGCTGACCCGAGTGCCGGTCAATGCGAAGCCGGTGATGCCGTCCGAACCCGGCGAGCCTTCCGACCCTCTGGAGGGGGCTTCCAAGGCCGAACGACGCGCATGGAGCAAGAAGCATCAGGCCAAGGAGGTGCGCACGTGGAGCTCCACCAATGTGCGTTATCTGCTGAGCCAAGGCCGTATCAAGGACGCCGACGCGATACTCGGCCACGCGCATGCCGTGGAAGGCACCGTGGTGCATGGCGAGGAACGCGGCCGCACCATCGGATTCCCGACCGCCAATCTGAGCGAGAACGTCGCCGGATACCTGCCGGTGGACGGCGTGTACGCCGGCTGGCTGGTCGATTTGGGGGAGAAGTCCGCCGACGGTGGGGAAGAAGCCGGGGAGAAGCCGGCCGACGGCGTATCGCAGCGGTATGACGCTTCGTCCGTCAACGCGCGCGTGGCCATGCAGTCGCCACACCGCTGGCCGGCGGCCATCTCCATCGGCACCAAGCCGACGTTCAACGAGGACGGTGACGCCGAACGCGTGGTGGAAGCCTACGCCATCACCGATGACTGGTTGGACCTGTACGGCCATCAGGCGCGCGTGGAATTCGCTGGATTCCTGCGCCCGCAGATCAAATTCGATTCGGCCGACGATCTGGCGGCCGAGCTGAAACGCAACGTCGAGGAGACGAAGCGCCTCACCGCTTGAGACGGATCGGTCCGATTGATTTGATTGGTTCGATTGACGCGAATCATTGACGCCATCCGTGTTTTGTTACCCAAACGGGCTTTCCCGGGTTGCAAAAAGCGGATGGCGATGCCGTTTGGGCATCGGCGACCTATCGCAGAATCGCGGCCAACGCGTCCTGCAACGTATCCGCCTGCACCACGCCCATTCCCGGCACGGCGACGTTCTTGCGCAGCGTCGGCACAACGGCGGTGGTGAAACCAAGACGCGCCGCCTCACGAAGCCGATATTCCAGTCTCGGCACCGGGCGCACCTGCCCGGTCAACGAAATCTCGCCGATCGCGCACGTCGTACGGGGAATCGGTTTCGATTTCGCAGCGCTCGCCAACGCGGCCACAATCGCCAGATCGCAACCCGGCTCACGCGCCTGGCCGCCGGCGATTGTGGAAATGTACAGGTCGTTGGCCAGCAGATTGATGCCACCGTGCCGGTACAGCACCGCCACCAGCATGGCGATACGGTTGGAGTCCACACCGTTCGCCGCACGACGTGGCGTCGGCAGCACCGACCTGGTGACCAGCGCCTGCACTTCAATCGGCAGACTGCGATGCCCATCCAACGTGAACGTCACGCACGTGCCATCCACCTGCGTCGCCGCAGAACCATTGCCGGTTGATAGGAACAGGCCGGACGGATCGGTCACCTCCTCAATGCCCTCGCCGCTCATATCGAAACAGCCGACCTCATCGGTCGGTCCGAAACGGTTCTTCACTGCACGCAGCATACGCAACGCGGTTTCGGCATCGCCTTCGAACTGACAGACCACATCCACCAGATGCTCCAACGTACGCGGACCTGCGATCGAACCATCCTTGGTGACATGACCCACCAAAAGCACTGGAATATCAAGGGTTTTGGCGGTGTCAATCAGCGCGCTCGCCACTTCGCGCACCTGCGTGGATCCGCCGGAGATGCCATCGACGTCCTGCGAGACGATGGTCTGCGCCGAATCGACGATGGCCAACGCCGGCTTGAACTGTTCGATAAGCCCCAACACCGTGGACAGATCCGTGGTGGAGGCAAGCAGTAGATTCGGCTCCATGGCGCCGATGCGCGACGCGCGCATGCGGACCTGCGCCTGCGATTCCTCGCCGGAAATATACAGTACGGTATTGCGCTCGGTGGCGAACGCCGTCAGCCTCGCCACATTGCCGGCGGTTTCCAGCAGCAATGTCGATTTGCCGATGCCCGGCTCTCCTGCGATCAGCGTGACCGATCCCGGCACGATGCCACCGCCGAGCACGCGGTCGAATTCCGAAAATCCTGTGGCGATTCTGGAGATGTTCTCCGTGCCTATGTCGGTGATCGGCCTCGCCGCGGACGATGCGACCGGATGCGATTGCGTGCGCGAGGTCCGTCCCGGAGCCGCGGTACGCGAGCCTGCCGCGGGACGGGCTTCATGGAATTCCTCAATGGTGCCCCATTGACCGCATTCGGGGCAGCGGCCGAGCCACTTCGGGCCGCTCCAGCCGCATTCGGAACAGAGGAATTGCGAGGACGTCTTTGCCATATCGCCGACAATACGGAGGTTTTGGGACAAGACGTTCGCGGGTGGCGTACTCGTTGCACAGACATTGCGCTGAAAACCGTTTCGGGAACTGGATTCCATGACTTCGAGGGGATGGTTGCGCGTCTTATGGCTGTGAAAGAATGACAAGCATGTCTGATACGCAGAATTCCTCTTCGCATGGCAAATTGATTGCCGCCGTCGTAGCAGCCGCGCTTGTGGTTGTGCTTGCTCTGATTTCCGCATTTGTGTGGCCTGGTTGGGCCTTGAACAAGAACGGACAGGCCGGACAGGCCGGTCAGACGAGCCAGCAGGCTTCCACTTCGAACGGTACGGACGGCGACAAGACGGAGCCCACCAAACCGTCGATCGATGCCGTGGCATTGCCCGACGGGGCCAGCGAGCTGCTCAAGGCCATGCCGGATTCCGTATTGAATTACGCGCGTACCAAGGCTGACGCCAGCACGACGTGGTCCAGCACCTCTCCCGTCGAGGAATACGCGTTGACGTATTCCACCGGCAAGAAAGGACAGGACGTCACGCTGGAAGTGGGCCAGTGGAACGACGGCGACAAGGCGAAATCCCAGTACGACACGCTGGCTGAAGCCATGACCGGCAAGGAGCTGGGAAGCGGCAACGTGAAGGTCTCCGGCAAGACGACCGGCGCCTACAGCGCCAAAGCCGATCCGGACGACGATACCAAGGCCGTTGCCGTGTGGCGCAACGATACGGTGGTTTTCTATGCCACCGGCGCGAAGAACGACATCCAGCGTTTCTACCAGCAGTTCCCCCTGTAACGTCGACGGAATCGTCTCGATGGCGAATCGCGGCCGGCTGATGGAATATCACGCGGAAAACGAAACGTGATTTTCCACCATATGAATGCCTGCGCGCGTATTCGTCCCCGAAGCAGTGTAGTATTGGGCAAGTTGCAAACTTTTACCCTTTGAGTTTAAGGAACGGAGGCTGAGATGGGCTCGGTCATCAAGAAGCGCCGCAAGCGCATGAGCAAGAAGAAGCATCGTAAACTGCTTCGTAAGACTCGCCACCAGCGCAAGTAGTCTTCAGGCGCGTGTGAAGCGTCCGCTCAAACAAAATCCCGCGATTCCTTTCGGAGTCGCGGGATTTTTGCTATCTGCGCGGCGGTGTCGGCCGGGGGATTTTCCCCCCCCTACAAGCCGGTGTCGGCCGGTATATTCCACACCAGCCGACACGCCTGCCTGTCAAGATCTCACTTGTTGGGGTTGTCCATCACGCGCGGGCCGTTCGGATCGCCGACGATGACCTGGTCCACCATGTTCAGGAACAGGCCGTGCTCGACCACGCCGACCGTGGTGATGAGGTCCTGCGCGAGCTCCTGCGGGTGGTCGATGCGCTCGAGGTGCAGATCCACCACATAGTTGTTCTCATCGGTGCGCACCGGCTCCCCCCCCCCGGCGGGGCGCACCGCCCCCGCTCGTCAACAT
>OASQ01000402.1_pt1 | contig 17619 bp, 15 predicted proteins | sample 1475771 | NCBI WGS metagenome assembly OASQ01 (sample SAMEA2579910, study PRJEB22360) | human gut metagenome | reverse complement strand
TGAATTTTCTCTTAAAGAATCTTCAGGGTTGTTGTCTATTATTTAATTATCAAGGATCTTTTCCTTTGTTGTCGCCTCAGCGACAGCTTATTTATATTATCACATTCACAATCGCTTGTCAACAACATTTTTAAATTTATTTTTCGCCTTCTTTACACTAGACATCTCTGTCTTGCAAATTAGCTTTATTAGAATATCACGTTCATCGACATTTGTCAACAACTTTTTTATTCTATTTTCATCTTCTATCTTGTAATAAGATATCGGATTAACGGAGAAAGAGGGATTTGAACCCTCGCGCCGCTATTAACGACCTACTCCCTTTCCAGGGGAGCCCCTTCGGCCAGCTTGGGTATTTCTCCAAATTGACTTCTCAAAAATTCATTTTTAAATTCGATTTAAAAATTTACTTTAAATTTCTTTAAAATTTACTTTCAAATCAGTCCGTTGATTACTATACAATATCTCGTCACATTTGTCTAGTCCTTTTTTTAATTTTTTTGTAACTTTTTGTATGCACTCCGCAGAACAATGAATGTGCCTCCTGACAAGTTCTTTCTTAAGAAAGCAAAAAATGTCTGATATGCAAAGAATCTCTGACCCTCACATACCAGACATTTATTATTATCTTTATACTTTACTTTTTAGTTTACAGCTCTTATTAACCAAAGTTTTGCATAGTCATCATGCATACAAGTCCAGACTCTGCGTCAAAGTCAATCTCGCAGCTCTTATAGTAATTGTCATCTGAATACCAGCTATACATAGACCGACTGTCTCCGTCATATGTGTCATCTGCTTCTCCATAAGCTCCAGTTACTGCATCTTTTGAAGCACCCATCTGGATCCCGCCTGGGAATATTACAGTAAGCCCGCCATTCTCCAGACCATAGCCATCCACAGAAACGCCACCGATCAGGCAGTCTTTTACTTCCATCGCTGTATCTGTATTGTTGATCGCATATGCCATAATCTCATTATCATTGGCATCCATGAAATAAACCAACTCATATTGGTTAGCATTCACCACATAATTTTCTGCTGTATATTCTGTATCCATACTCAGACCCGCTGCCTCAATATCGGCTTTTGTGCACGGAAATGTCAGGACTTTATCATTAATCTGTACTGTATAACTGTCCCAGCTTGTTCCCAGTCCACTGCTGGCTGCTGCCGGTTCTGTAGTCTTTGCTGTTTTATCCGACTTATCGCTGTCATCCGCTTTTTTAGAATCATCCTTATCTTCGATTACATTTTCCACAACATTAGATACCGGATCGTCGCCGAAATCGCTGCTTCCAATTCCGATCACAACTGCAAATATAATATAAAAGATAGATACTACAAGCGCAGCTACTGTTCCGATAATCGTAAACATCTTCGCTTTCTTTGCTGCATTCTGAGCTCCGGCATAGTCTCCATTTCTCTGCAGAGAGTTGATCTTGCTGGCATATACAATTGCCACAATACCAAGCGGAAGACAGCAAAGTATTGTTGAAATGATAGCGAATATTAAATAGGTCGTTCCATTGATCGGCTTCTGCGGCTGACCATAAGTCCCATTATTAGCATTATAATCTGCAGACGTGTTCTGTCCTGTACTTCCATACTGGTATGGGTTCTCGTTATCCTGTCCCGCGCTTCCATACTGGTACGGGTTCTCGTTATCCTGTCCCGTACTCCCATACTGGTACGGGTTCTCGTTATTCTGTCCTTCACTTCCATACTGGTATGAGTTCTCGTTATCCTGTTCTGCACTTCCATACTGATATGGATTCTCATTCTGTGCTGCACTTCCATTATCTGTTCCTGGCACGCCATATTCATAAGGATTCTGGTTTTCCTGCTGCTTCGCTTCTGCTGATTGTTCTGACTGTTCCTGCTTCTCCTCCGGCTCTACCGGTGCGCCACATGACGGACAGAACTTTGATTCTTCCGGCAAATCATTTCCGCAAAATTTACACTTCATGCTCATTCCTCCTTTTATCTGACCCTTGTCGGGGATAGTAACACAAATGGATATGCATTTACATTTCTCAAAACTCCGTATATCAGTATAACTGCCAATATTGTCCATAATATCCACATCGGTATCCGGCGGCTTATGCTTTCTCTGCCTGTAAATAGCCACTGGCACGCGCATAATGCCAGATATGCGCCTATCCACGGCAACAAAAGTACAAGCAACGGGTTATAGCGAAATGCCTGATAAATCTGACCGTGCAAAATGCAATAGCACGCGCGGCCTGCTCCACACCCCGGACAATAATAACCAGTCAGAGCGTAAATAATACATATCAACCATTTTGTATCTTTAGGACTATGATAATATAAAAATCGGCTTTCAGCAAGCATTATTGATAATATAGCTGCTGATAAAATCAGGCGGAACTGCCACTTGATTCTTCCGTCTTTTTCACAAATGTAATGTTTTATTTTTTGTGTCATTTTTTCCGTCCCCCGTTACGCAAAAAGGAGTTCCGCATCTGCGAAACTCCTGAAACGGAGAGGGTGGGATTCGAACCCACGCGCCCTTGCGGACAAACGGTTTTCAAGACCGCCTCGTTATGACCACTTCGATACCTCTCCATCTATGCAATTGATATCGCTCTGTCAGAGACGATAGTTATCATATCATATCCCCATTGCACTGTCAAGAATAATTTTTGATATTTTTTCTTTTTTGTGAACCTTTTTTATGAACCAGCATAAACTATTTATGATATTTTTCTTTGCGTTTCGCAAGAAATACTTTTGCGATTTCCAAATCTTCCGGTGTTGTGATCTTGATATTTTCGTAAGAGCCTTCATATAATTTAACCGGTACTTTCATCATCTGTTCCACTACCATAGCGTCGTCAGTGATATTATCCGGCACCTCTTCCATCAGCTTTGCATAAGCATTTTCTATGAGATCTGCCTTAAAAATCTGTGGAGTCTGTACCGCCCAGATTAATTTTCTTGGCGGTGTATTCACTGCAAACTGATCTTCATCCACCAGTTTGACCGTATCTTTGCTCGGCATTCCAGCTACACAGGCACCGAATTGTTCTACATTTTCATATCCACGCGTAAGAATCTGCTCGTCCACGAACATTCTGGCGCCATCATGAATGAATACATATTCCGGCTGTTCTTTGAGCGCATGAAGTCCGCGTAGTCCTGCCCATACGGAATCATAACGTTCTTTTCCACCTGGGATGATCGAGCGTACTTTTGTAAGCTGATACTTTTCTACGATCTCGTCACGGACCCAGTTTTCCTGCCCTTCACCTACTACAAGTACAATATCATCAATGATCTCGGATTTTTGAAATGCATCCAAAGTATAAAAAATGATTGGTTTTCCGGATAATTCAATATACTGTTTTTGTATGGCAGTTCCCATACGTTTCCCCTGACCGGCAGATAATACGATTGCCGTACATTTTTTCTTATCCATATATTTTCCTCATTTTCCTCGTTTATATTGACGTTCTTATTCTTAATTTCTGTATCTGCTTTTACGTATTGCCTTAAGGTTCTTCTACCGTTCGCCCAGTTTCAGATTCGGCACTGCATTGAGATCCCATCCGCTTCTTGTGCCGTTGATATACTCATAGTAAGCTGCCACGCCGATCATTGCTGCATTGTCGGTACAGAAAATCGGAGACGGATAATAGAATTCTACCCCTCTCTTTTCGCACGCCTCTTTCATAGCTGCGCGAAGTGCGCTGTTGGATGCAACACCACCGGCAATCGCCAGCTTGTCCACATGAAATTCTTCCACTGCATGCATCGCATTTGCCACAAGAACATCTGTCACGGCTTTCTGGAATGATGCCGCAATATCTGCCTGGTTGTATTCGATTCCTTTCATCTGGCAGCCGTTGATATAGTTCAGAACTGCAGATTTCAGACCACTGAAGCTAAAGTCATATGGTGCATCTTCAACGTGTGCGCGTGGAAATGCAATGGCTTCTGGGTTTCCTTCTTTGGATACTTTATCAATCTTTGGTCCGCCCGGATATCCAAGTCCGATCGCGCGTGCAACTTTATCAAATGCTTCTCCTGCCGCATCGTCTCTTGTGCGTCCGATAATGTCAAATTTGCCATAATCTTTGACTCGCACAAGATGTGTGTGTCCTCCTGAAACGACCAGTGAGAAAAATGGCGGTTCCAGATCTTTGTGCTCAATGAAATTTGCTGCAATGTGTCCTTCAATATGATGCACTCCGACTAATGGTTTCTTTGCTGCATATGCGATGGCTTTTGCCTCTGCTACACCGACCAGAAGTGCGCCTACAAGCCCCGGTCCGTAAGTAACTCCGATGGCAGTAATATCGTCTAATGTAACATCTGCCTCATCAAGAGCCGCCTGTACGACCTGATTTATCTTCTCTATATGCTTTCTTGATGCAATCTCCGGCACAACACCTCCGTAGAGAGTATGCAGTGCAATCTGGGAAGAGATTACATTTGAAAGAACTTCTCTTCCGTTCTTTACGACTGCTGCTGCCGTCTCATCACAGGAGCTTTCAATTGCAAGAATCAATACATCTTCCTTCATATTCTATCCCTTCAATCTTCTGAATTCATTTTCATTAATCTGAAAATGTCAGTTCTACCGTTCGTTTATCTTTTGCTGCTATGGAATTTTGGAAGATTTTCTTCACCTCATCCATATATTCTTCCGGGTGCGTCAGCGACGGACTATAATGCGTCAGCCACATTTCTGCGACTTCTGCTTCTTTTGCAAGCTGCGCTGCCTCGTAAAATGTCATATGCTTGTATTCTTTTGCTTTTTTCAGCTTATCCTTCTCACCGTACATTCCTTCGCAGATAAATAGATCGGAACCTTTCGCGTTGTTGCGGATAGAGTCCGTCGGTCTCGTGTCTGTGCAGTATGTCAGTTTAATTCCTTTTCGCGCAGGTCCAAGAACCATGTCCGGTGTGTATAAATTATCTCCGTCCTGGACATTTTCACCTTTTTGCAGACTGCCCCAGAACTTCTGCGGAATCGCCGCTTCATTTGCACGATCCACGTCGAACTTCCCGGCGCGGTCGATTTCCATCGTGTAGCCATAGCAAGTGACGTTATGATTTACGCGAAATGCTTTCAGGCGATAGCCATTCATCTCAAATATCTGCTCCGGCTGTGTGATTTCGATGTATTTTATCTGAAATGGCAGTTCCGGCGCAATAACGCGAAGTGAGTTGACTACCCGCTCCAGTCCTTTCGGTCCAATCAGAGTCAACGGTTCCGTGCGGTCTGCATTTCCCATAGTCAGGAGCAGGCCCGGGAGTCCGCTGATGTGGTCGCCGTGGTAATGTGTGAAGCAAATCACATCGATGGGTTTGAAACTCCAGCCTTTTTCTTTTATTGCAATCTGCGTACCTTCTCCGCAGTCAATTAGAAGACTGCTGCCGTTATATCTCACCAGAAGCGAGGTGAGCCAGCGGTACGGGAGGGGCATCATGCCACCCGTTCCCAACAAACATACGTCTAACATATTTTTTTACCTCTTATCCGGAGCCGCCAGGCAAATGTCCTGCCGGTCCGCTTGTTTTTGATTTTCTTCAGCGTCCGGATATTCGTGCAGACTCTGAATCAGATTTTTATTTTAAATTCGCTTATAATTTCATCGTAGCACTGCTCGCAGAGGTCAAATTCGTCCAGCCGGTTGTCTTTTTCCGAGAAATAGCCCCAGCGCTTGGATACTTCCAGTACGTCCTCGCGGGGAACCCCTTGGATTACCGGAATACTTCTGCCACAGCGGTTGCAGATGATCTTATCGATTTCTTTTGTTTCTTTTGCAGTTGTATGATACTGGCGCATACAATTCCTCCTTGAAGTCTGGTGTGCCTGTGTGGAAAATGTGTGGTATCTGCCACCCGGGCACCGGATTGATTCATTACGCCTATATTATATCTGGTCAGATGCGCATTTCCCAGTGGGAAGTGTTGGAGCATCTGCCAGTTCATTTCCAACTTCATTTTTCATGCAGCCACGCCTGGCTTTTGGACAGGCTTCATACTCGGTCGCTGCCTGGCTTTTGGACAGGCTTCAGGCTCGGTCGCTGCCTGGCTTTTGGACAGGCTTCAGGCTCGGTCGCTGCCTGAAGTTTCGACTTCACAACTCATAAGTATAGCATCTTCCGGCGGGTTTGCATAGAAATTCTTTCGCACACCGTCTTCGGCAAATCCTGCTGCCTTGTAAAAATGTATTGCTGTTTCATTGGAAATACGAACATCCAACAGCCATCTTGTAATATTCTGCTCGTAACTAAATGCACGCATTTTTTCAAGAAGTCTTACAGCCACCCCCTGCCGGCGATGTTGCGGCGTTGTCGCAATTCTGGCGATTTCTCCCTCATCTAACACATAATAAAAAATCACATAGCCAAGGAGTTGTGGCTTGCCTGCATGCTCCGGCGCTGTTGAATCGCAGGAAGCTGCAGTCTCACTTGCATGCTCCGGCGCCGTTGAAGCGCAGGAGCATGGCGGCGCTTGTCTGCTTATAATAGCCCAAATCCGTGCCTGAGGATTTTCAAGCGTATCCCTGATACTTTTTTCACTCCATGGATCTGGAAAGATATCGGATTCCAGCGCTGCAATCTCAGAAATATATTGCTGTTGGTCTTTTTTAATTTCTATTATTTCCATATCTTCTGTCTTTTGATTTTTCTGTCTTTTGACTTTTCTATATTGCTTCTAGGCTCCATCTTATTATAGCTTCTTAAATATCCTGGATCAGCTCGTCTATTGCTTCTTCACTTGTTGCCCAACTTGTGCAGAAGCGCACTGCCGTATAGTCTTCATCTATCTGTTCCCAAAAACTAAACTGATATTTCTGTGCTAATTTTTCGCGGTCTTTCTTTGACAAGATTGGATACTGCTGGTTCGTGTAAGAATCAAAATACATTTTATATCCTTTTTCAAGAAATGCATTTTTTAACTTCATAGCTAATTTGTCTGCGTGAGCTGCAATTTTGAAATATAAATCGTCTGTAAACAATGTATCAAACTGGATTCCCAGAAGGCGTCCTTTGGCCAGCATTGCTCCACTCTGCTTCATGCAGTAACGAAAATCTTTCTTAAGAGCGGATTTTGTGATTACAACTGCCTCGCCAAAAAGTGCTCCTACCTTCGTTCCCCCAATATAAAATACATCTGTATTTGCTGCAATATCTGCCAGTGTCATGTCTGATTTTTCAGACATTAATCCATATCCCATTCTTGCTCCGTCCATGAATAATGGCAGGCCAAGTTCTTTACAGGTTGCGTAAAGTTCCTGTAATTCAGACTTGCTGTAAATTGTTCCATTTTCCGTCGGATGGGAAATGTAGACCATGCCCGGCTGTACGATGTGCTCATGATCTGCGTCATTCCAGTGCGCATCGTAATATGCGCGCACCTGTGATGCTGTGAGTTTTCCGTCTTCGCTTGGAAGTGCCAGGACTTTGTGTCCAGTTGCTTCGACCGCGCCTGTTTCATGCACGTTGATATGACCGGTCACTGCTGAAATTACGCCCTGATACGGACGGAGGATTGAACGGATCACTACATAGTTCGTCTGGGTCCCTCCTACCAGAAAATGTACATCTGCCTCTGGTGCATCACAGGCTTTTTTGATTTTTTCCCTTGCCTGCTTGCAATATTCATCTTCACTATATCCAACCGTCTGCTCCAGATTCGTCGCCATCAGACGTTCCAGAATCTGCGGGCATGCGCCTTCCTCATAATCACACTGAAACTGAATCATTTCTTCGATACCTCTCATGTTGCTTTTTCTATATTATAGTTGCACGAGTTTCCAACATATCTGCTTATGCTTATGCTTACGCCCCGCGGGTTTTTGATACATTTTTACTGTATAGATTTCGCTTCGCGCTCCTTGCGTTCGCGTTCTGCCTGTGACAGGCGCAGATAATCCGGCTCGTGTTCCATGGCAGTCTCTGTCTTTCCGGCAGCATAATAACGAAGTCCTAATGTTCCTACTGATGCTGCTCTTTGACGGTTCATGTTGGCCGGTGCAAACTGAATGTCTCTGCCTGCTTTTATTTCTTCTTCCAGAATCTCGTCTGTCAATCTCGCACGAAATACCGGCACACCATCTCCCAGGAAAATGATGCGTTTGTCATATTTTTTCAAATGGTCGCCTAATTCTTCGATGCTGATCGCCATCTGATCTTCCAGGACAACCAATTCATTTCCACAAAACTCGTAAATTCCGGTGTAGACCTGTCCGCGGCGCGCATCCATGATTGGGCACACGATGGCATCTGTTCCGCACAGATTGTACGCCAGTCCTTCCAGTGTCGGGATGTGGATCAACGGCTTGTTCATGGCAAGTCCCAGACCTTTCGCTGTGGCGGAGCCGATGCGAAGCCCGGTAAATGAACCCGGTCCACCGGCAACTGCGATGACGTCGATTGTTTTCAGGTCAAGCTCGATCATGTCGGATACTGTGTCCAGCATCGGGAGCAGCGTCTGTGAGTGTGTCTTCTTATAGTTCACTGTATATTCCGCAATCACCTGTTCCTCTTCTTCTATTTTTTCAACAACAGCTACGCTGGCTACAAGGCCGGAGCTGTCCAGTGCTAAAATTCGCATATACTTATCCTCCGATAATCAAATCCTTTTTCCAAATTCTTTTCTATCTTAATCTCGGTGAAGTGTTCCGGCAATATTTCCTCGATCAGATTCGCCCACTCGATCAGGCTGACCCCTTCGCCGTAGACATAATCCTCATAACCGATCTCGTCCATCTCTTCCACATCACCGATCCGGTAAACATCAAAATGATAGAACGGCAGGCGCCCTTCATCATACACCTGCACAATTGTAAATGTCGGGCTGCTGACCGGCTCTGTAATGCCAAGTCCGGCGGCAAGTCCTTTTGTAAATACGGTCTTTCCTACGCCCAGATCACCGACAAGCGTGAACACTTGCCCCGGCTTCGCATGCTGCCCCAGTTCATATCCCAGGTCATAAGTATCTTGTTCTTTATTTGACTCTATGATTTTTTCCATCATCATGTCCTCCTTTTGCAAAGCAAAATTTTATACGAGGGCTACCAATGTTACCATCTACAATATTCCAGCAAACAGTAACGCTCTACCAAGATTTAAGTATAGCATATCTTTCATTTCCTTGCCATAGGTGTTGTGTAAGTGATATATTATAGACAATACAGATTCAAATTATATTTTCACAGGAGGACATCACTATGAAATTTACATTTTTTCACAATAACATCAACGTCCTGGATCTGGACAAATCTGTAGAGTTTTACAAAAAAGCTCTCGGACTTGAAGTTACAAAAGAATTCCGTGCACCGGACGGAAGCTTCAAACTCGTCTATCTCGGAGACGGCACAACACCACATTCACTGGAGCTGACATGGCTTCGCGACATGGACCGCCCGTATGATCTCGGAGATAACGAATCTCATCTGGCATTCCATGTCGATGACATGGACGCTGCCCTGGCACTTCACAAAGAAATGGATTGCGTGTGTTTCGAAAACCCGGACATGGGAATTTATTTCATCAATGATCCTGACGGCTACTGGGTAGAAATCTGTCCACAGTAGACAATTAAGACAATTCAAAAAGGGACAGGTTAAATTTTAATTGGGGACGGGGTTTTTTTGAAAAAACCCCGTCCCCAATTAAAATTATGCATCATACACATACAATTCGTGTAGTGCTCTTGTTGCGCAGATGTATTGATATCCTTGGTACATTTTGTTGTTACGGTCGCCGCCTACAACAAATACCTGGTCGAATTCTAAGCCTTTTGCCAGATAGTAGGTGGTTACTGTCAGGCCTTTTTTGAATTGTGCGCTGTCACGGTTGATGTAATGTGCTTCTGCGCCTAGTTTGTGCATGATTTCGTAAATATGTTCTGCTTCTTTTTCTGTCATGGTGAGGATTGCTGCTGTTTCGTATTCTTCTCCTAATTTCAATTTTCCGCTGATTTCTTTACATGTTTTTTCCAGTGTTTTTATGGTATGTCTTTCGACTGCTTTTCCGTGTCTTGCTACATACTGGATGTCTTTGGATCCGCCGATGGATTTGGCGTATTCTGCGATTTCGCTTGTGTTGCGGTAACTTTTGTTCATGACGATACGTTTGACTTTTTTTCCAAATATTTTTGGTAAAAATGTGAGAACGTCTTGTTGTTTTCCGGCGATGGTCTGTGCCTTGTCGCCCAGTATTGTCATGTTGCATGAAAACATTTTCGCGAGAAGTACGTACTGTAAATAGGAGTAATCCTGCATCTCATCAATGACGAGATGGCGGATGTTCTTGCGCTGGCCGGCTGCCGTCAGGCTGTATTTTAGATAGAGGATCGGGTAAACGTCTTCGTATTCCAGTACGCGGCGCTCTGGCGGCATGTCCGGAAGTGCCGGGAATCCGTAGTCTTCCAGGAACCAGTTGTATATTTGACAAATGTCTCTGGTTACGTACATATTCATGAATTTTCTGCAAATGATTTCTTGTTCTTCGTCGTTTAGGCTGCGTCCGCGTAAGGTTTCGACTTCGTCGATAAAATAATCCATGACCGCGCCCATTCTATCTAAAAGTGGTGTACTAGTATATTTTTCATAAAAAAATTTCATGATTTCGCTGGCACTTTTGCGAATACCCTTGAATTCTACATCTTCAAAATCTACCAGCCGGTCTTCCAGCTCGATCAGAAAGCCTTCGATTGCCTGAACGTATTCCACGGACTGCTTCCATTCGTAACGTTTTTGATCTGCATCATCCACTCCTGCGATTTCACGCTCAATTTGATGATATTTGTCTTCACAGTCGGCGGCTATCATTTTGCTATTCCAACCAGTCCCGGCTGAACTACTTTTTGAATTTCCACTTGAATTTTTCCCTTGATTTCCGCCTTGATTTCTATTTTTATTTCTATATATCACATTTTCCTGATTGCCAGCATTTCCATATATCGCATTTTCCTGATTGCCAGCATTCCCATATATCACATTTCCCTGCGTTGCAGTATTTCTCCTGAGTTCATGATATGCAAACAGATCAAAACTCATTTCCTGTATATTTTCCTCGCCAAGTTCAGGAAGAATATGGGAAATGTAGTCGGCAAACACGCCGCCTGGCGAGAGAATCAGGATATTTGACGAATTCAGATGCTCTCTGTCATGATACAGAAGATAGGCGATCCGATGTAGCGCAACGGACGTCTTACCACTGCCTGCTACTCCTTGAATAGCCAGAATCTTGTCCTTCGTGTTGCGGATAATTGCATTTTGTTCCTTCTGGATTGTACGCACAATGTTTTTCAGTTTCGTGTCGCTGTTGGCACCAAGTTCCTGCTTTAAAATGTCATCGTCAATCTTCACATCACTCTCAAATTCATAGATCATCTTGCCGCCACGGATTTTGTACTGCCATTTGGACAGAATCTCTCCGTCCATGCGCCCGCCCGGCGCTTCGTAGGACGCCTCGCCTTTGTCGTAGTCATAAAACAGGCTGCTCACCGGGGCTCTCCAGTCGTAAATGAGCGGCAATGCGCCACGCTCTCTTGCGAAATTACCGATTCCGATATAAAAATCTTCCGGCTCGTCTTCTCCGTCATAGACGAATTCTACACTTCCGAAAAATGGTGCATCCAGCATACGTTTCAGACGCCGGCGCATTTTCCAGTTCTCCTGATTGGCATTCACCTGCATTTTCAGCGCCTGCTGGTTGTCATAGTCCTCATATCCATACTGGTCCATTTCTGTATAATTATCCCAGTAATATTCATTCATACTGTTAATGTCCTGGCGTACCGCCTGTATATTTTTATCAATCTCTCCCAGACGTTTTTCTATCAGACCAAGTACCTCCGGCAGAAATTCACTTCCTTTACTCACAATCAATCCTCCAATTTTAATCATTGTAACTGAATTATCATAGCATTATCGGCAAAATATATCCACTTTTCTCGCTTGGAAATCATGGAAAAATCATGGTATATTTTCCCGATAATTGTTTTTTCTGATACAATTTTTAAAAATCATTTCTAAAAATCGAGGGGCTGTAAAAAAAAAGAATAGTCCCCAAAAAAGAAAGGACGCATGAAAAAACTCTCGTTTTTTCACACGCCCCTCAATTGAATCAATGTTGGAAGAACATCTCCCATCCGTTATTTAATTTCTGCTGTTTCTACGATGAACTTGACGCTTCCGCTTGCGCCTTCTCTGATCCCACCATAGTTGGTGTATGTCTTTTCTGCCTCTTTTACTGCCTTGAAATGATTCAGAACATTTGCAAGGTCATCTCCTGCAAGTTCTCCCAGTTTTTCAATTCCTTCTTCGTCGAATGTCTTCATTCCGGCTTCCAGAAGGCTGGCGCCCTGGGCGAGTGTTCCTGCGCCCGTGTTAAGCTGTGTACCAACGGAGCTTAACTGGCTTGTTCCGGTGCTGAGTGTAGCCGCCCCCTGGGCAAGCTGGCTGATGGCTGACTGGAGTTTGCCGCCGATTTCGGCCATATCCGGCATGTCAGAAAGGCTGTTAGATAAAGCCGTAAACTGAGTCACTAAATCCGCAAGAGCCTTCTGGGCTGTAGTCGTATCCACCTGCATGGCCTTTACTTCTGCCAGCGCATTTACCGCCTGGTCTATCGCTGTCTTAGCGCCAGACGCATTCGTAAGGGAAATATTCATGCTGTCACATTCTTTTTCAGCTGAACTTGATGTACCACTGGCCGTATTTACTGCATTTTCCAATTCTTCTTGTTGTTCCGATGTCAGCGATTTATAACTTTCTGTTTCTTTTAAACGATCCATGACATTCTTCTTTGTAGATGCTTCCGTTTCGGAAATTGCTGTATTTACTGCATTTTTTGCTTTTTCTTTCGCCTGATTCGACGCTTCTGTCTCCAAATCTGTAACGTTGATTTTATCCAGTTTGCTCTTGGCAGTGGTTACATTCTCACTGATTGTATTTACATACTCTGCCAGTGTTGTGACGCTTCCAAGCTCCTGCTGTAATATTCCAAGATCTTTCTGAATCTGTGTAACTACCTGCGCAGTCGTATCATCATTGCCTGCTGCACTTAAGCTGCCCATGAGTGTAGTTACTTGTTCATCCAGTTCACTCAAGCCTTCCGCCAGTGCCTGTGCTCCCGCATCTACCTGTGAAACGCCGCTTGTATACCGACTTAAATAATCCTGCAGTGTTCCGGCTCCGGTGCTCAATTGTCCCATGGCGTCTACCAGTTCATCGGAAGCATCGGTCATTTCTTTTACGCCATCAATCATGTCATTGACATCGTCAAGGTCACCGTCCTTCATATCGCTAAGCCCACATGTGGAAATTGCAGTCGCTGTGAAATCCAGTTCAAAGTTTTCCACATCCGCGGTTATTTCCACATAGTCTTTCAGGTCAATATCTTTTGTTGCCTCGTAATCTTTCAACTCCAAACTGTCTGCAAGTCCTGGAAATGCGGTTCCGATCACAATGCTCTGATCCTGGTCTGCCATGACTTTTCCACCGGAAACTTTCACATTTTTAAACTTATCCCCAGGAAGCATGAGTATGGACGCTGCAAGAAATGGAACTTTTACTCCTACGTCTTTACCATCGATATTCACCGTCCGGCTCTCATTATTCGTATAGTCAAACCGAATTTTCACCTTGCCGCTTTTTCCTGCCAGATCTTCCGGATTGATTTCCTTGCCGTCCAGATAATAGGTTACTTTTGTAGTCACCGGAAGCTGCTGATTGGAAGTACCTTCATAGGAAATGTCTTCCCCTTTGTTCTCCCATGTGATAGTTCCGTCTGCATTTTGCGTATATTCTTCGTCTCCTTCCGTGTTTTTGATGTCTTTCAAATTGGAAAAATCGATGATCTCACCGTCACCATTCCGGCGCAGCCAGTCTTTGACCGTAATCTTCTTAACTGAACCGTCTGCATTTGCATCGACATAAACTGTTTCTGTCTTATCTTTCCATTCACCTTCATCCTCGTCACTGGATGTCTCTGCTGTCACGTCATTGGATGTCTTTACTGCCGCGTCATTGGATGCCTTTACTGCTGCGTCATTGGATGTCCCTGCCGGCGCGGTATTGGATATCTTTGCTGCCGCGTGTACAACACTTACATCGCCTGCCACTGCCGGAAGTGCTGACGGCGCTATCATAGACAACGTCAGCGCACCTGCTAATAATATCATTACAACTGGTCGTTTCATATTCTCCTCCTTCTGATTCTCATCTTTCTAACATTCCTTATTCATTTTTCCAGCATACTGTTTCAAGATTTCTACGAATCTCTATTCTACATTTTTCAATGCTTCACCCATTGGATCACTATTCTACATTTTTCAATGCTTCATCCATTGGATCACTATTCTACATTTTTCAACGCTTCATCCATTGGAACTTTTCGGATCCTTCGATATTCAATTGCTGCCACAACGGCATATGCCGCCACGCCGATCGCAAACATTTCCACGAAAATCTTCGGATCTATGTAAAATGTGATCCAGCCGGTAATGCTTGTCAGCATCATTTCCCGGAACAGAATCTGCATGATTTCCAGCTCCAATGGCAGGCTGATCAAGATGAACAGCACGACCACGATAGACGTGGACATAATGTACAGCCGGCTGATTTCGCCGTTTGTATATCCCAGGATTTTTGCCATGGAAATAGACTGCGCATTTTTCTCGATGATGATCTTGGACAGGAGATAAATCAATACGAGGAAAATGATCACGGAAAATCCGTCCATCAGATTCATCATACTTCCCATGGACACGTCGAGCTGTCTGGAAATCTTGGTCAGATCCTCAACATCAATGGTGGAACCGATATATTTTTCATCAATATCCGTAATTTCAGAATCAGAGAAATATCCGCTGAAGCTGTCTTTGTCCATATCAAATGTTTTGTTGAGTTCCTGTATTGGCATAAATATGGAGAGTGAACCTACGTAATCATATACACCTGCAACTTTAAACTTGTATTTTTTATTTTCATACTTTTCCTTTAAAGTAATTGTGTCACCTTTTTTCAGACTAAATTTTTCTGCATAGCCAGAGGAGAGGTATACCTCAGGGATATTCTCCACATTTTTCACATCTGTATCAGATGCGGAATCTGATGTTTTCCACTTAATGTTGATATATTTGCTATTGTTTTCCACACCGTAGAGGATAATTTCCTCACTCTTATATTTTCCAGGAAGGGTGCTCAGTGAATAGGCGCTGAATTTTTCTGCATCCGGATTTTCTGTCTCTACTGCCTGACTGAACATCATCATGGACACCATCTGCTCAAGCTTACTGTCTCCACCTGCCATGCTCGCCGGCATCTGCAGCATGTACTGATATTTGCTGAGCATGCCATTTTCCATTTCCACTTGATAATGGTCCAGCACAGATGGAAGCATCAGTCCGAACATCAACAACATATTTGCAAAAATAATTCCCACAAACAATACCGCGTAGTTACTCATATTCTGAAGGATCACACGTATCCGGAATCTGTGGAAAAAGCCAAGGTGCTCACTCAACGGCAATGCATGTTTCTGGTTACGTCTGCTTAAGTCCCTTCTCAGGAACTTCAGTGGTGATAGTTTTAATTTGTACCACAGCAGCACAGAATTCACCACAAGCATAATGAGGATCGGCACTACCGTTGTCAGAAGAAATGCTTCCGCGTTCCAGATGGTCACGTAGTTCGGCAGGCTGTAGCTTCCATAGTAAAGTCCCGCGCAATAATCTTTTCCTATCGTATAGCCGATAATATTTCCAATAATCGCTCCGATAAATGTGACAAATACCGGGGCTGCCATGTAATGCCGGATCAGTTCACCTCTTGTATAGCCGGATGCCCGCAAGGTGCCGATTACATTTGCCTCTTTTCGGATCGTGTTGCTGGTAGTGATTGCAAAGACAAATGCCATGATCACAATGATGATATAAAGAAGCACGATCATCATCGAACGGTCACCGCCCATATCATCCCCAGTGAAAATGATTGCCTGGTTCGTGTATCTTGGCACAAATTCTTCCAGTGTCACTTCTTTTGCCACATCTTCCATCAGATCTTCCGAAATGTCTTTTTCTGCCTTTTCATTTTTTGGCTCAGTATTGTATTTCCATGCGTAGCTGTAATTCAACTGATCGGCCTTGTAGCTGTCGAACTCCTCTGGACACACTACCGACACGCCAAATTTTACCGAGTCAAACATGGAATCATTATTATTGGAAAACAAGGCGCTGTAATCTGAAAGCGCCACAAGACCGGTAATCTTCCATGTATGTCCGCCACTTTCAATCTCATCACCCACGCTCAGATCATTATTGTCTGCATACATACGGTCAATACCGATTTCTCCCGGTTTTTCAGGCATTTTCCCCTTCATCAGGCACACCTTATTGACCTCATCACGATTCTTGAAAATGCGCATTGTACTTCCATTTGTTAAAGCTTCCTCTACATAATAATTCTCGTACAATTTGATGCCCAGATCTTCGATATCCTGAATCTGAGCATTGTTCATTTTCTTTTCTGTCCGGAAATGTCCATTTTCAATGTTATATTTTTCAAAGCTTTCCTCGTACGCCTGGATCATACTTCCATCGGCCACCAGAAATCCTGATACCATTCCGATCGTCAGCGTCATCAAGATAAAAATGACCAGATATTTTCCAAATTCTCCACGAAGCTCCCGGAACAGACGTTTATTTAACGGGCTTCTCATCACGCGTCCTCCTTACCAATCCAGCTCTCTCGCCGGAATCTTCTTCTCATTGCGGTAACTTTTTCTCACCGCACCGTCACGGAGACGAATCACGATGTCCGCCATGTCTTTGATCGCGTCATTGTGTGTGACCATAATGACCGTGTTACCGTACTTCTGGTTGACACGCTCGATCAGCTCCAGAATATCCTTGGACGTGTTATAATCCAAAGCTCCTGTCGGCTCATCGCAGAGCAAAATATCCGGATTTTTGACAATTGCCCTTCCGATTGCCGTTCTCTGCTGCTGCCCGCCCGACAACTGGTTCGGTAACTTTTTCCTGTGTTCATAAAGTCCCAGCGTCTGTAACAATTCATCAACATCCAGCGGTCTGTCACTTAGATAAGCCCCAACCTCAATATTTTCCCGGACAGTCAGATTCGGAATCAGATTGTACATCTGAAACACATAGCCCAGATGCTTTCTCCGATATGCCGTCAGTTTTTTCTCATTCATATCGGCCATGCGCTCACCTCCGATGGAAATGTATCCCGCATCCGCATCATCAATTCCACCGATAATATTTAACAGTGTAGACTTTCCCGAACCAGACGGTCCAAGTAATACACAAATGTCACCCTTCTCTATAGAAAAATCCACACCCCGCAGCACTTCCACACGGTTCGAATCACTGCCAAAACTCTTTTTCAGATTATTGATCTCAATAAACATATATTGTTTCCTCACTCCCTGTAGTTAGTTTAATGCAACTACATTTTATCACAGAATCAAAATGCAGAAATAGAAAGGCCTGAAAAAGCGGTGCTCCTATTGAGAACTTTTATCAATAATTCAAAAATGTCTCGGCATTCTTGCTGCGAGGTGCGCGTCATGCAATTGCATGACATACTTCTACTGCGCACCTCTG
>OASQ01000393.1_pt1 | contig 17891 bp, 9 predicted proteins | sample 1475771 | NCBI WGS metagenome assembly OASQ01 (sample SAMEA2579910, study PRJEB22360) | human gut metagenome | reverse complement strand
GGCGCCCGAGGCGGGCGCAGGTCGTAGCTCCCACCGGCCGCCGGCGCGATCTTGGCGGCAAGGAGCGGTGGGCGCTTAGACAGCGCCTCGTCCTCCCCTTCCGGAGGCATCTCAACCGCCACGTCATAGGTGCGATGCGTCGTCGTCCCCCGCGACCAGGCGGGCTCAAAAGAGATGGTCTGGCCGCGCAACAGGTCCAGCACATATACGATGCTATGCTCGGACAGCGGCAACTGACGCTCGGCGACAAAACCACTGCGGGCAAAGTCGTACGACGCCGAACGCGAGCTTGTGATGTCATCGAGATAGGCAACTGTCGTCACGACAAGGTTGAGCAGCTTTGTCGACACGTCTTCGAAGGCTTCGGGCGTATGGACAAACGTGAGCTTCTTGCCGTACGAGAAGGTGCCGCCGCGCACGTAGGCATCAGCCATGCCGTCGATGTCCTTGACCACGTAGGAGACCGATCCACAGCGAATGCGAAGCTCGAGCGCCCAGCTAAAGCGGTCGGCAAACAGCGGATTGTAGTACGGCACCAGCGAGGGCTCCAACACCGCCTTGGGGGCATCGGGATCCACACTGCCGGCGAGCTTGCGGCGCATGCTCGCCAGCTCATCCATGCGCGCGTCCGAAAGATCGGAGAGCGCTGCCATGAGGCTGGGACTCGTGGGAACGGGCGCCGGAAAGGGAAAGTTGGGATTGACGGCCGGCGCTTTGGGCGCGGTGCGCGCAGGCTGTTTCGGCTGCGCCGTAAACGTGCGGACCGGCGTGCGCAAACCTTCGACGGGCTCGGCGCCGCTGGCATCCAAATACGCCAGAGCCGTGGCAATAGTGTGCTTGCACATACCGGGGTAACGATAGGCGGCGGGGCAATCGCAGTCGTAGTCGATCACCTCGTGCTCGTCCATGTCGAGCGCGACGTGCGTCTTGTACAGGTCGCCGCGCGAACCGCGCACTGAGCCCTCAACCGTCACGTTTTTGGAGAAGCGCGAGCCGCTGTCCTCGATCGACAGCACGGCGCCGTTGAGCATGAGCGAACGCCCCTTCATAAAGGTGCCGCTCAACGCCGCCTCTTTGCGAAGCGCCTGCACAAACGTCCCCTGCGCCATCACTTCCTCCAATCTCACCAACCGGATGATTTTAGATAACCGTCACGCGGCCTTGGTTGCCGACGATGGCCTTTGCCTCTGCCAGCAGCGGAATCGAGCGTGCATTGACCTTGGCCGGCACCTCGGCACGCAGTACGCGCCCGTCGACTTGCTCAATAAAGATCTCCACGCGGTCGCCGCCCGGGTTGGTGGTGAGCACCGTGGCCAGGCGCGCCATATTGCCCTGGCTAAATCGGCTGTTGGGCACCATGACCTCAAAGACCTTGGGCTTGTTTTTCTCCTCGCTAAGCTCCAGCGGCACAATCTCCTGCGCGATGATCTGGTCGCCGCGGTCCGAGCGCTCGAGCTTGCCCTTAATGCGCACAAACGCGTCGGACAGCTGCGCGCCGGTCTCGGGATCGACCTCGCCGTACAGATACCCCTCGGCCTCCTTGTAGGTCTTGGGGAACACCACGACCGTGGCCTCGCCTTCCATGTCCTCGAGCTGCACGATACCCATGGGATCGCCGTTTTTGGTCACGCGCTTGGACACGCTCGAGACCATACCGGCCCACCACAGCGCCTTGCCCTCGGGAATCTCCTGGTTGATGGTACCGCCCGTGGGGTTTTGCACCTCGTAGCCGGTGTCGATCTGCGAGAACGAGAAGTCGCGCGCTTTGCTAAGTGCATACTCAAACGGGCGCAGCGGGTGGTCCGAGACATAGATGCCCAGAACCTCCTTCTCCTGGCTCAGCTTAAGGTGGCGGTCCCACTCCTGGCCATCCGGATCGGGCACGCTCACCTCAAAGCCCGAGCCCTCAACATCGCCAAACATGTCGAAGAACGACGTCTGGCCGCTTGCGCGGTCCTTCTGGCGCTTCACGGCGGCATCGATGATGTTCTCGGGGTTGTTCTTGTCCACAAAGTGCATCATCTGGCGACGCGGATACCCCGTGGAGTCGAAGGCGCCTGCCTTAATCAGCGATTCGATCACGCGACGGTTGGCCTGGCTCGAGTCCACGCGCTCGACAAAGTCGTGCAGCGTCTTAAACGGGCCGCCTGCCTCGCGCTCGGCGATAATCGCCTGCGCCACGCCGGTACCCACGCCGCGGATGCCGGCCAGACCAAAGCGCACGCCCTCCTTGGTAGCCGTGAACTCGGTGCCGGACTCGTTGACATCTGGCGAAAGCACGGGAATGCCGTCGTGACGGCATGCCGAGACGTAGTGCACGATCTTGTCGGTCTTGCCCGTATAGGACGTCAGAACAGCCGCCATGTACTCGTGCGGATAGTGCGCCTTGAGCCACGCCGTCTGCATAACCAGGATGGCGTAGCCGGCGGAGTGCGACTTGTTGAAGGCGTAGGATGCGAACTCGAGAACATCGTCCCAAATCTTCTGGGCGACCTCGCGCGTGTAGTTGTTCTTGATAGCGCCGTTCATCCAGTGGTCGTAGGTGGTCTCGTCCGAGCCATCCTCCCAGTGGAGCACCGTCGACGTGAGCAGCTTAATCTTTTTCTTAGCCACGGGCTTACGGATACGCGAGTCCGACTCGCCCTTGGAGAAGCCGCACATCTCGACGGAGATGAGCATAACCTGCTCCTGGTAGACCATGGTGCCGTAGGTTTCGCCCAGGATGTCGTCCAGGCGGTCGTCGTAGGAGACCGCCGGCTCCTTGCCGTTCATACGGTTGATGTAGGACGAGACCATGCCGGCGCCCAACGGGCCCGGGCGGTACAGGGCGATCAATGCCACGACGTGTTTGTACTCGGTGGGCTTCATGTTCTTGATCGTGGCCGTCATGCCGGCGGACTCGACCTGGAAGACGCCGGCGGTGTGACCGGAGCCCATGAGCTTAAAGATCTCGGGATCGTCAAAGGGAATCTCTTCCTCTTTGATGTCGATGCCGAAGTTCTTTTTGATGTTTGCCTTGGCCTTGGAGATAACCGTCAGCGTGCGCAGGCCCAAGAAGTCCATCTTGAGCAGGCCCATGTCGGCGACGGTATGGCCCTCGTACTGGGTAATCTCGACGCCGCCCTTGGTGTCGAGCTTGGTGGGCACGTGCTCGTTGACGGGGTCGCGGCAGATCAGAACGGCGCACGCGTGCACGCCCTCGCCACGGGTGAGGCCCTCGATCGAGAGCGCCGTGTCGATGATGCGGCGAGCGTCGTCGTCCTTTTTATAGGCCTCGGCAAAATCGGGGTTAAACAAATCCTCTTTGCCGGGTTGCTTTTCGAGCACCTGCTTGAGCTTGACCTTGGGGTCGCTCGAGACCATCTTGGACAGGCGCTGGCCCATGTAGACCGGATAGTCCAGCACGCGCGCGGCGTCGTTGATGGCCTGCTTGGCCTTGATGGTCGAGTAGGTGATGACGTGGGTGACCTTCTCGGGGCCGTAGAGCTGGCGAACGTGCTCCACGACCTCGAGGCGCCGCTCATCGTCGAAGTCCATATCGATATCGGGCATCTCGGTACGCTGCGGGGACAGGAACCTCTCGAACATCAGGCCGTTCTCGAGCGGGTCGAACGCGGTGATGTTCATGGCGTAGGCGACGATAGCGCCGGCGGCCGAGCCACGGCCGGGGCCGACGCCGATGCCGTTGTCCTTAGCCCATTGCACGTACTCGGCAACGATCAAAAAGTAGGCGGCAAAGCCCTTGTCACAGATGACCTTGTATTCGTACTCAAAGCGCTCTTTGATGTTGACGCCACCGATCTCGCGCGTGGCCCAGTCGTCGCCATAGTGCTGGCGCAGGCCCTTCTCGCACTCACGGCGGAACTGGCTCTCGTGCGTCTCACCGGGATCGAGCAACGGAAAGCGCGGCAGGATGATAGAGTCCCAGTCCAGCTCAACGTAGCACTTGTCAGCAATCTCGAGCGTGTTGTCGCAGGCCTCGGGGCAATACGGGAACATCGCCCGCATCTCCTCCTCGGTCTTCATGTAAAACTCCGAGCCGGTCATGCGCATGCGGTTGGGGTCGTCGACCTTGGCGTTCATGCCGATGCACATGATGACGTCCTGCACGGGCGCGTCCTCGCGACGCAGGTAGTGGAAGTCGTTGGTGGCGATGACCTTGACGCCCACCTGCTTGGCGATGTCGATGAGCGTGCGGTCCATCTGCTCGTCGGTCAGGCCGTTGTCGGTGGTGATGCCGTGTTCCTGGATCTCGATGTAGAAGTCGCCGGGCTCGAAGGTGTCACGGAAGGTCTCGGCCCACTTGATGGCGCCCTCCATGTCACCGCGGTCGATGTACTTGGGGATGATGCCCGCGATGCAGGCGCTCGTGCAGATCATGCCCTTGGCGTGGCGGCGCAGGTTGTCGAGCGTCACGCGCGGCTTGTAGTAAAAGCCCTGCACGGCGGCCTCGGAAACCGTCTGCATCAGGTTGACGTAGCCCTCCTGGTCCTTGGCCAGAAGGATCATGTGGTAGAGCTCGGGCTTGTGGTCGCGAGCAAGGGTCTCGTCCGGCGTAAAGTAGACCTCGCAGCCAAAGATGGGCTTGATGACCAGGGGCGGCTTGAGCTCGTCGATGTTGCCCTTCTCGTCCCACATGGCCATGTCCTTCACATACTGGGCATGCTCGCGCGGGTTTTCCTCGGGATCGGGCTCCACCAGCTCGTCGCGGCGGTCCTTTTCCAGGAAGGCCTTGTCGTGGCTCCAGGTTTTGTACTCGGGCGTGTTGTGGTTGACGGCGTCGCAGGCCAGCGCCAGGTCGGGCACGCCATACATGTAGCCGTGGTCGGTAATGGCGACGGCGGGCATGCCCAGCTCTACGGCACGATTGACCATATCCTGGATACGGGTTGCGCCGTCGAGCATGGAGAAAACAGTGTGATTGTGCAGATGGACGAATGCCATGTAATGAGCTCCAATGCGGGTTCGTGATCTTAGGGTTACGATTCTACCGCACGGCACGGACGGCACCCGAACCTAGCCAAACCCACACGGCTCCTCTTGCAGTTGCGGTGAAATAGTTCCCGCTTGGGCCACCTGGGCCGCAATACAGGAACTATTCCACCGCAAGTTATCTGAGGACTAGAGGTTGTAGGTGACCACCTGAGGCTCGGCGGGTTCGACGAAGATGGCTGGATTCGCCTGCTCCACGCGAACGAACTTGACCGTCACCGTCTCAAAGCCCGCCTTGTGCAACACGTCGGCGTAGACGCGCGCCTGCAGGGCGTGCTTCTCGAGCAGCTGGTCCGGCGTCTCATCCGGCGTGCCACCCGTCTTGTAATCGATGACCAGTGCGCGTGACGGATCGGCCGGGTCGGTCGCCAAAGCGTCGATGGCGCCTTCGGCATATGCACCGTAGCGGGCGATGTCCTCGTCCTCGCAGCCCAGCGAGAAGAACGGCACCTCGGCGCGAACGCACGGCCACGCGAACAGCTCGGCACGAACCGACGACTTGAGCCAGCGCTCCAGAGCGACATCGAAGCGCTCGCGCTGTTCTGGCGTCAGGTGCCACAGGCGAGCCAGGGCGTCGGCACGCTCAGCGGGCAGCGCATCGGCACCCATCTCGATGAGCCACTGGCAGGCGGCGTGGAAGGCCGAGCCCAGCGCCATGGGATTGCCGGCGGGCTCGACAGCGGCCACGTCTGCGTCCGTCATCTCGGAACCATCCGACTCCGCATCATCGCCGGTCTCGTCCATGGGAACACGAGCCTCGGCGGCACGGTCTTCCGTCTCGGCATGGAGTGCCGCGGCGATTGACGAGTAGCTATACGAGTCACGCATCGGATACGGACAGATGCCCATGCGCACGCCCACTGCCTGGGGATACACAAGCTCGAACGAATCGGGCTTGGGGTCGACAGGACCGGGGACGATTGTACTGGCCGAATCGTCGGCAGCATCCGTATCGGCATCGCCACGAACAAGCCTGCCCTCGGCATCCAGCGAAGCGTTGGCCTCAAACGTCTGCTCGCCAAAGGTAAAGCCCGCGAGCGAAATGAGCTCGTAGTCGCCCAGCTGGGAGTTGTCGAACACCAAGCGGTCGGCATCGAGCTGCGGCATATCCAGAGCATCGGTCGGCAAAATACGGCGCAGCACATCGTAGGTCAGATCGGTCTCGACATCAAAGGTCGGCGCCGTCACCTTGCCGCGGCTCACGCCGGCATCCATCGCCAGAATGACCAGCTCACGCGCTCGCGTCATGGCGACATAGAGCAGACGAGCCCGCTCCTCGAGCGAAAGCTGCAGGTCGTCGTTGCGCAGGCGAGCAAATGCCTCGGCGGGAGAACCCGTCGCACAGACGTCCTCCATGAGCTCCGGCGGCAGCCACAGCGACGTGCCCTTGCCCTTAAACGCATGCTCAAACTGCTTTTTGACGTCATCGCCCTTCACAAAGGTCCCATCGGCAAGCTTAACGCCATCAAAACGAGCTGGCAGTGCCACGACCTGCGCTCCGCCCTCGACACGCCCCATCTGAGCCGCACCGGACGGCTTGCGCACGCCAAAACACTCGGCAACCGCTACGACCGGATACTCCAGACCCTTGGACGCATGCACGGTCATGATGCGCACCGCGCCGTCGCCCTCCTCGTTGAGGGCACCCGGGGCCTCCTTGCCCGCCAAGAAGCGGTCGAAGGCCAGCGCGATGGAACGCGGCGAGTTGCCGAACTCGGCCTCCTCCTCGGCCACGGCGTCGAGCGCCTTGAGCACGTTGGCGGCGATGGCCTTGCCCTCGGGGCCGCGCTGCGCCAGGCGCACGAACCAGCCGGAGGCATTGACCGCGTCGCGCGCGATGGCGGCGAACGAATCACGCCCCACGCGACGCAGTGCGTAGCGCAGCACCTCGCGGGCACGCGTCACAAGCGGCAAGCCCTGCAAGCCCGGCACATCGGAATCGCTCATGATGCCCATGTCGATATTCCGGCGCGAGGTCTCCCCCGTCTCGCCATCGAGCTTGGTCGCCAGCGCCAGGAACTCCTGGGCGCCGAGCGCAAACATCGGCGAGGCGAGCAGCGGCATAAGGCCCTGCGCCGTATCGGCCGGATTGGCGAGCGCGCAGACCAGGGCACGCACCGTCTGCACCTCGGCTGCCTGGGCAAAGACCGAGCCGCCTGCGATGACGCAGTCGAGCCCCTGATCGCGGAAGGCCTGGGCGTAGACATCGGCGTTGGTCATGCGGCCCAGCAGCAGTACCATGCCGCCCTGGGGCTGGCCGGCATCGGCAAGCGCGCGGAAGCGCTCGGCGATCGCGCGGGCCTTGGCCTGTGTGCGCTCCTGCATACTGCCGCCGGCAACAAAGAGGGCCTGGCGGCGCGAGGCGTCCGCCACCAGCGTGTCCTTGCGGCCGTCGCTCGCCTCAAGATCCAAAAAGCCCTGCATCAGGCCGCCGTCATCGCCGTCGAAGACGCGTGCCACGTAACGCAGCACCTCGTCATGGCTGCGGAAGTTGCGCACGAGTTTGACGAGTTCGCCGGCAGGGGCATCGGCCACGGCAGTCGCCTCGGGCGCGGCAGACGAGCCCACCTTGCGCTCCTGACGACGGAACACCTCGACCTCGGCGCCACGGAAGCGATAGATGGACTGCTGCGCATCGCCCACGGTGCACAGCGCGCGCTCCCCCGCACCCGTCAGGTAGCGTATCAGATCGACCTGCATCTGGTCGGTATCCTGAAACTCATCGATCATGACCATCTTAAAGCGGCCCTCGTACGCAGCACGGATGGCAGGGTAATCGCGCAGGGCCTCGTAGGCCATACGCAGCAGGTCGTTATTATCGAGGGCGGACTGGGCAGCCTTCAGCGCGCGATACTCAGCCTCCACGGAACGGGCCAGGCCCACCAGCGCATCGAGCGCCGGGCCACCGCAGGCAAGCACGATATTGATAAACGCATCGGCGGCCTCGGCCTTGAGCAGCTCGACCTGCTCCTTAGGGAATGCCTTGCTCGCGCGCGGCATGGTGCACGACATCATGAGTCGCGCTGCATCGGCCATGGTCTTGCCGCTCGCCTCGAACGCGTCAATGGCGTCGAGTGCCATCTGCGCCTTCTCGGTCGCGGCCTTGCTTGCGCCCAGCGCCGCGCGATAGGCATCGGCGAGTGCCGAGGTATCGGCCTGCCCGCGCGCCACGCACACGTCGTCCATACCGCCCGGCAACTGGCTCGACAGCTCCAGCAGGTCGCGCACCAGGCCCTTGATGGTCGCGCCAGCGCCAAAGGAACCGCCCTCGCCCGCCATGGGATACCAGGCATAGAGGGCCTTGAGCGATGCCGCGAGCTCGGGGGCGGCATCGGGCGCCGTCGCGCGGGCCAACACATGCTCAACAGCCTGGTCCATAAGCTCGTCGGTATCGGTGAGCACCGTGAACTCGGGGTCGATGCCCAGCTCCAGCGCATGCGCGCGCAGGATACGCGAGCACATGGCGTGAATGGTCGAGATCCACGCGTCGTCGACGGTCAGTGCTTCCTCGTCCATGCCCTCGTCGATAAGCGCACGGCGCACGCGGTCACGGATCTCGGCCGCGGCATCTTTGGTAAAGGTAATGGCGAGCACCTGGTCAAGATGTTCAACGAACGGACCGGATTCAGGCGAGAGCGCGTAGACGATGCGACGCGTGAGGGTAAAGGTCTTGCCCGAACCGGCGCCCGCCGAGACAAACAGCGGACGGTCGAGCGTTTTGACAATCTGCAGCTGTTGCGGCATCAAAGTCGAAAGATCCATGGTCTACACGTCCCTCCTTACAAACGTTCCTTCGTGGTTATACGAGCAGCGCGCATGCGCGGCCTGAGCCGACGTCGGGTCGACGGCGGCAACGTTGCCTGCCTCGAGCTCGCGCAGGCGCTCGGCGATGCCGGCCTCAACGCGATCGAGCAGGGCGTCGAAGTCCATGCTGCCACCCTCGCCGGGGAAACCTTTCTTAAGGCCCGGGATGCGACCGTCGCCGCGCTCTTCCTCGAGCAGCTCGGCGCTCGCGGCACCGCGCAACGCCGGCTTGCCGCCCTTGGTCGAAAAGTAGAGCGCCGCGCGGGTGTCCAAATCCAGCGCCCGGCGCATGGCCTGGGCGTAGATGAGCGTTTGGGTATGTGGTGGCAACCAGCGCGGATCGTCGATGGGCGCCGTGCCCGATTCCTCGTCGCGCACCGTGGGGTCGGCGAGCTTAAACTCCTCAACGCCCGTGCGATGCTTGTAGTCGATCACCACGGCACGATTCTCGGCGTCCACGTCCACGCGGTCGATGCGCCCGCCAAGCGGCCAACCGGCATACTCGACCTTGAGCTCGTTGAAGGCGAACTCCAGGTAGCGCGGGGCAAAGGGGGCAAGTGCCTCGGACTCGTAGGCAAGCACACCCTCCAGCTGCGGCAAGATCTCGGCCACCTGGCGTTCCTCCACCGCAGAGAGCGGCACCAGCGGGCCCTCCGTGCCGCGCTTGCCGGCGTGCTCGGCCAACGTCTCGTCAAAGACCTCGTGCAGCAGCTCCTGTGCGCGCGGCAGATTCTCGGGCGTCACGCGCTCCATGCTCTCTTGGGGCAGACGGGCATGCAGATGCTCCAGCACGTCGTGGACAAAGTTGCCCTTTTCCATGTTGCCAAAGCCCGCGTCGATCGACTGGGGCTTCACGCGGTACGAGACGAACCAGCATAGCGGGCAGGTCGAATAGGCCTCGATCTGCGAGGCGGACGTCAGACGCGGCACGAGCGGCGCGTCCTCACCCTCGCCATCGCGACGGCGCAGGACCAAATACGGCACGGCCTCGGCACTCAGATGCTGAGGGGCTTCACAGGCCACGCGCTCGCGCTTGAGACCTTCGCCTGCCGCGGGATCGAAATCCCTTACGATATCGCCCTCACCCACGCACTTCGCCTTGTCGGCGTCAGCGGCCTTAGCGTCACCAGTGGTCTTAGCGTCGTCAGCGGCCTTGTCGGCGTCAGCTTCCCTAGCAGCTTCAGCGGCCTCGGCATGCGCCCGCAACTCGGTCCACACGGCAGCCGGGTAACACTCGCGCGCCTGGCGATCGTGCGTCACGCGCGCAAGCAAAACCGGGCCGCGTGCCGCCTGCATCGCGTGGCCAAAGCGCACGCGCAGCAAGGCCGCGGGCTCAAGCGTCACGCCCTCGCGACCAAGGCTCGCCGCCAGCGTGGCCAGCGGCCCCTCCTCGTGCGAGAGCGGATAGCTGTCCAGATCGACATCGGCAAACAGCACGGCATCGTAGCTGCCGGGGCGCAGAGCCGCCGCATCGGCAAGCGAAGCAAAACGAACCTGAGCACGTGGCGCACGGTCAACCTCGTAGGTCTCGTAATCGTAGGCGGTGCTGCGCTTGTCCACCTTGGTGCGAATGCCATCGAGCACGGGCACGGTCGCGGCCTGCGACACGTCGAGCGCGCGGGCGCCATTCATAAGGATGTCGATGGCGTGGCGCAGCAGGGCCACCTCCGCCTGGCGACGGGCTTGGCCATCTAAGCTGCCCAGCGAACGATCGGGCAACGCCTCGGCAACGGCAAGCATGGCCTTGAGCGCCGTCACGGGCTTGTCACGCCACAGCGCCTGGAACACGTCCGAGACCACACACGGCACGTTCTTAAACCAGTTCTCGTCGCTCGCCGCCTTGCGCGCGCCCCTCACCTGGCCCTGGACGCTCTGCAGCAGACTCTTAACGCCCGCGGTAGTCTTGCTGCGCGAGAGACGCATATTCTTATCGAAGGTACGGGCATTGACGGCATCAGCGCCCGAAAGCGGACTGTAGATCCAGTCGGTAAGCTCCGGCGCGGGCCACCACTCGGTCTTTGACGCCATGCCCTCATCGGCGGCCTTCATGCGCTCGATCAGGCCGGCAAGCGCCGCAAGCTGCCTGCCCGCAATGGATTGGGAAAACGCCGTGAACTCAACTGTCTCGGCAGCAATATGACGAGCCGCCAGACGAGAGGCGAGCTCAGCGAACAGCTGGGGTGCCCGGGCAGAAACAACGAGCACGCGCACGGGGTCGGCGGGCGTTGCAGTAGCTTTATCGGCCTTGGACTCCTTGTGCGCTTTCACCAACTTATCGATGGCGTCCGCATAGACATGAGCACGGGCATGGGGGCCGGCGACCTCAATAAAGGCAGGCTGAGCGGCGGCCCCGCAAGCGACATCAGACGCGACGGCGTCCTCCCCCAGCGGCGCGATCTCAAACAGCACACCGCGGGCATCAAATGCCGTGGCAAGCTCCTCGCGCATCGCCGCCTGCTCGCGGGCAAGCAGCACGACGACCTCTCCCCCATTGTTCGCCACGGCAGACAGCAGCTCGAGTAGACCGTGCGTAAACGACGTGGTACCGCGCACGCATACGGCGCGGGCGCATGCCGGCAGGCTATCGGCCAGGGCACCGGCCATAATGTCGGCTGCCTCGCAGGGCTCGACCATATCTCGACGGTCCAAACCGCCCGCGTAGGCACGCAAAAGCTCAAACACACGAGCCTCGGCATCGCTTTTTGGCTCAGGCTGGCAATTGTTGCCACCGCATCGCTCGGCCGTCGTCCCCGCCACACCCGGCAGCACATCGCGGGCCATGCGCGCGAGCATGCGCACCGTGCCCTGGCTACGCGAAAGCGGCTGCAGGTCGGCATCGTCGCGGCGGGCAATCATATCCGAAAACAGCATCTGACGTTGCAGGTTGTCGACGAAACCGCGCCCGTCGCCCAAAAGCTCCCAAAGCGAGCGAAGCCACGATGCGGGTGTCTTGTAGTCGATACCCAGCGAAATGCCGGCTTCCGCCGCATCATGACGGCACAGATCGAGCTCGGCAAACGTTGGTGCCAGCAACACGGCACGCCCGTGACGGGCAATAAGGTCGGCAAGCAGCGCCGACTCGGCATCGCTCAAATCCGTGCCGGCATTGGTGGTATAGATTCGAACAGGCATGGTCCTCCGCTCAAACCGTTCGCAATAATCAATGCATCCATCCTACCCGCCCAAGCGGACACATTGCCACCGCAGTTCCATCTTTTGGTACAAAGCAACCTGAACCCAACGCACCAGCCGATTGCAGGCATATAAAAACCGCCCCCGGAGGGACGGTTCTTCGTAATTCAATGTTGTCGCTGGCCTACTCGCCATCCTCCAACTTAATGAGGATCTTGCGGTAGCCACCGTACTCGCCGTTCAGCGCCTTTGAAACGCGGCTCACCGTGGTGGACGAAGCGCCGGTACGGGCCTGAACCTCAACATAAGGCTCGCCCTCGTCCAAATAGCGCGCAACCTGCAAACGCTGAGAAAGGTCGCAAATCTCGCGCGGCGTGCAGATATCGGTCAAAAACGCTTGGATATCCTTCTCGTCGTCCAAAAGGCTAAATGCGTGGACCAGCTGCTTGACATCAGGCTTGTCAAACATGTTCTCGATATTCATCGATCACCGCCAAACCCGCCAAAAGGCATCGAAGTTGATACTGACATCGGGCATCGCTCGCCCGTTCTATGCAATAGGGCAACGCCTGTGGCTTTTGCCCGTAGCAGTGTAGCACACCACCAAACTAAAGCGACAAGACTCTCTGCCAGCGGCGCGTTTTTCAGGACGAACGCCGTTTAGAAACCGTATGCGCACGTAAGCTCCACGAATATTTGAGACAATGGGCGCCCAAACACCGCGGCGCGCCCGCGCAACCATCCAGGTCGCCGCCGCAAGCCGCTTCACGCGACGCCAGCAACCCCGGCGCAAGAAAGGATTCACGCCATGCGCTTTATGCTTAACTGGCTCTTCACCTCGATCGCCATCGCGATCGCCACGTTCCTCGTCCCCGGTATCCAACCCTTCGGCTTTGCCGAGACCTGGGTCTGCTTTGCCTTCGTGGGACTGTTCCTGAACATTGTCGATTCATTCGTCAAACCGTTCCTGACGGTCATCTCGCTGCCGCTCACGATCATTACGCTGGGCATTTTCCAGCTTGTCGTCAACAGCTTTATGCTTGAGCTCGCGAGCTACCTGTCGGTCAACCTGCTGGGCGTCGGCATCTCCATCGCCAGCTTTGGATCGGCCTTTCTGGGCAGCATCCTGGTGTCCATCACGCGCAGCATCCTCGACAGCATCGCCGAGGACTAAAACAGCCATTCCGGCCGTGTCCGTCTCAACGGCCCAAAACGAAGGCCGCCCATCGCAAAAATGGGCGGCCTTCTTATTTTTCAAGTCTCAAAGGGCGAGAGAATCTACCATTTCCACCCCGTCCCCAAATGCAGGTGTGGGTTAGATGACGTAGTCGTAGCCATGGTTGGGAGCGACAAGTTGATCGAGCGTCACACCGTCGAGGTAGTCGTTGATGAGCTTGTCAAGGTTCTTCCACACGTCGAGCGTGGGACACTCATCAGATCGCGAGCAGCCCTTGCAGTCGCCATCCAGGCAGGCGACCGGCGCCAGACTGCCCTCGGTCAGGCGCAAGATCTCGCCCACCGTGTACTGCTCGGGCGGGCGCGTGAGCACATAGCCGCCGCCCTTGCCACGCATGCCCGAGAGCATGTTGGCGCGCACAAGCGTAGCCAAGATGTTCTCGAGATATTTCTCGGAAATCCCCTGTCGCGCCGCGATCTCTTTGAGCGGGATGCGACCGGCTGCCTGGTGCTCGGCCAGGTCGACCATAACGCGCAGGGCATATCTGCCCTTAGTAGAAACCAACATGTATAGTGCTGCCTTTCGGTCATTTAGTCCGTAGAAATTCTAGCCGAAAAATTGGTTTTGAAAATACCCGTTCCGGTCAAGATGGTTAATCGACTCGTAATAATCTTCTATTTCCTATTGCGTTACTAGGCTTTACTGTCTACTATGCTTGCCAACAGCAAAACGAACAACCCATAAGGTTTATGGGTTTCGCTGCTACACACACCGTAAAACCACACGGTATCCAGTCATTTGAACACTTTGGAGGTTCACCATGAGCAATGTTTACACGTCCATCGATCAGCTTATCGGCCACACCCCGCTCCTGGAGCTCACTCACTTTGAGGCCGATGAGGACCTCAAGGCCCGCGTGCTCGTCAAGCTGGAATACTTCAACCCCGCCGGCTCCGTCAAAGACCGCGTCGCCAAAAACATGATCGACGAGGCCGAGAAGGCCGGCAAGCTCGTGCGCGGCGGCGACTACACCATCATCGAGCCCACGAGCGGTGAACCTCGCGTGGGCATCGCCTGGGGGGCGGCGGCTCGCGGCTACAAGGTGATCATCACCATGCCCGAGACTATGTCCGTCGAACGCCGCAAGCTTATGCAGGCATATGGCGCACAGCTCGTGCTCACCGACGGTTCCAAGGGCATGAAGGGCGCCATCGCCAAGGCCGAGGAACTGCAGAAGGAGACGCCCAACAGCATCATCGCCGGCCAGTTTGTGAACCCCGCCAACCCCGCCATCCACAAGGCCACGACCGGCCCCGAGATCTGGGATGACACCGACGGCAAGGTCGACATCTTCGTCGCCGGCGTCGGCACCGGCGGCACCGTGACCGGCGTGGGCGAGTTCCTTAAGGAGCAGAACCCCGAGATTCAGGTCGTCGCCGTTGAGCCCGCCACTTCCCCGGTGCTCTCCAAGGGCCAAGCCGGCCCGCACAAGATCCAGGGCATCGGCGCCGGCTTTGTGCCCGACGTCCTCGACACCCAGGTCTATGACGAGATCATCCCCGTCGAGAACGACGACGCCTTTGCCACCGGCCGCGCCGTGGGCCACAAGGAGGGCGTGCTCGTGGGCATTTCGTCCGGTGCCGCCGTGTGGGCCGCGCTGCAGCTGGCCAAGCGTCCCGAGAACGAGGGCAAGACCATCGTGGCCCTACTTGCCGACACCGGCGAGCGCTACCTGTCCACGGCGCTCTTCCAGGACTAAGGGCCTGTCGCCCATAGGTTGAGCCCACGGACGAGCCGGTCTCCTCTCTCCCGGCAGTCTGAGCCCTTCCAATCAGGGTGTCCCACGAGACGTCCGAACTTGCTACAATGTCTGCGGCGCGGAACCAGCCTCCCGCGCCGCTTTTCTTTTTTGGCCACATGCCACCAAGGAGAACCTCCCCATGCACAACAAGCGCGTGCTCGTCGCCATGAGCGGCGGCGTCGATTCCAGCGTGACCGCGTACCTGCTCAAAAGCCAGGGCTACGAATGCGTCGGCGCCACCATGCGCCTCACCTGTCCCGCACCCGACCCCGCCACGGGCATGAGCAAGGTCGACCGCGACATCGCCGACGCAAAGGCCGTCGCCGAGCGCATTGGCATTCCACACCATGTGCTCGACTTGCAGCAGACCTTCGACCGCAATGTTATCGAGCGCTTCGTGACTGCCTACCAGGAAGGGTTGACGCCCAATCCGTGCATCATCTGCAACCGCCATATTAAGTTTGGCGCGCTGCTCGATGCGGCACTCGATATGGGCTGCGACTACATCGCCACGGGCCACTATGCCAAAACGAGCCAGGCACCCGACGGCACCTGGCAGCTACATCGCGGCGAAGATCCCAAAAAGGACCAGAGCTACTTTTTGTATTCGCTCACGCAGGAGCGCCTGGCGCACACGATCTTTCCGCTGGCCGGGCTGGACAAAGAGCGCGACGTGCGCCGCATTGCCGCCGAGCAGTGCTTCATCAACGCTAAGAAGGCCGAGAGCGAGGATATCTGCTTTATCGCGGACGGCGACTACGCGGGCTATATCGAGCGCCGCTGCGAACGTGCCGCTGCACCGGGCGACATTGTGTGGCGCGACGGCAACGTGGTCGGACGCCATAACGGCGCGTTGCGCTATACCATCGGCCAGCGCAAGGGCTTGGGCGTCGCGATGGCGCATCCCGTGTACGTAACGGACGTCGATGCCGCCAGCAACATTGTGCATCTGGGCGAGGCCGAGGACCTGACGGCCACAGCGCTCACGGCCAACGACTGGATCTGGAGCGCCCCTGCCGACCGCATGGAGGCGGAGCTCAATGCCGGCGGCATTCGCGTGGGCGCCAAGTACCGCTACCGCCAGAAAGACCAGGCAGCGACCCTTACGCGCGGCGAAGACGGACAAATGCTGCTGACCTTTGACGAGCCGCAGCGAGCCATCGCCCCCGGCCAAGCCGTCGTAGTCTATCGCGGCGACATCGTCCTGGGCGGCGGTACCGTTACGGCAGCCATCAAATAGCAGCACCTCGCCCCATCCCCTCCATAACTTGCGGTGAAATAGGGACTGTTTAAGCGTTTAAAACCGCCAAACAGTCCCTATTTCACCGCAACTTAGAGAGGACGGCCTCGGTCGGTACTGCCGTATCAGCCGAGGCCGCTGCATCGCTAGCGCTGTACGTAGGCGCGGACGAGCTCGTAGGTGTTGCGCACGCCGTCGATGTGGCTGCGCTCGTAGTTGTGGCTCGCGTACACGCCGGGGCCGATCAGGCCGTGACGGATGTCGTAGCCGGCAGAGAGCGTGGCCTCGACGTCCGAGCCGTAATGCGGGTACACGTCGATGGCATAATCGAGCTCAAGCTCGCGCGCGATATTGGACAGCGTGGTCACCAGATCGTAGTTGTAGGGGCCACCCGAATCCTTGGCGCAAATCGACACCATGCGCTCGGTGCAGCCCAGGTCGTCGCCCACGCAGCCCATGTCAACGCTGATCATCTCGCGCGTGTCGGCCGGCACGAAAGCACCGCCGTGGCCGACCTCCTCGTACACAGTAAAGAGCAGCGACACCTTGCGCGAAAGCGACACCTCGCCATCAGCAACAGCGCGGGCCAGACCCAGCAGAATCGACGCCGACAGCTTGTCATCCAGGAAGCGGCTCTTGATGTAGCCGCTCTCCGTCACCGTGGTACGCGGATCCATAGCGATGATGTCGCCGGTCTGAATGCCCAGCTCAAGCACATCGTCCTTGCTGTCGACATTCTCATCGAGCAGGATTTCCATGTTCTTCTCGATGGTCTTGACCGGCTCGTCGGCCACGTGCGCCGAAGGCTCGGTGTTAAGAACCACACCCGTGTACACATTGCCGTCACGCGTGTAGACGGTGCAGTTCTCGCCATCGGCCGTAGACCACTGATGCCCGCCGAGCGTCGTGGGACGCAGACGGCCATTGTCCTTAATGGAGCGTACCATGGCGCCCAGGGTATCGACATGGCTCGCCAACACGAGCGGCTCGCCCTCACCACCAAGCTCAACGAGCACATTGCCCTTGTTAGAACGCTCGGGGCCAAAGCCCATATCGCGCAACGTTTCCATTAGATAATCAGTCGCCGCACGGGTATAGCCCGTAGGCGAGGCGATAGAAGTCAGCGTCTTAAGCTGTCCCGCGATATAGGAGAGCGTCCCCTCTAGAGAAGCATCAACATTAGAAGCCATATGCATCCTTCCAAGTAAAACTAAGACCGAGTCCCGATTTTAACCGTTCTGCACGGTCAATGCCCTAGGAGCCGAGCCGCCTCCCGACGTCCCCGCACCGGTTTTGTGCACGCGCACGGTTTACAACCCGAATCTTGCATAAATCCTATCGGTATCTGCATAAATATGAGACATCTTTTTACTTCGTCTCAGGGTACCCCACCTTGGACCGTGCAAAAAACGGAGTATTCAGCACCGTGGGTCCCAACGACCCCATCACAAACGATAAAACGACGCGGTTACAGCAGTGTTGTAGACCGTCGCAAACCAAAAACGCGGCGACAGCCATCTCCGTCCATCAATAGCCCGCCCACAGGGGCTGTCGATGGGCGCCCGCGGGCCACTACGGCCCATTCACAACGTTATGCATTTTTCAGAGCTTGCTGAATACTCCCAAAAATGCACGCTGGGAAGTGCACCACCTATCCGCAGCGGGCAGCATGCTTTGGTTTTACCCGTCTCAGGACATTGACGCAGCACAAAAAGCCCCGCCGTGCGCAGCACGGCGGGGCCAGC
>OASQ01000387.1_pt1 | contig 18302 bp, 12 predicted proteins | sample 1475771 | NCBI WGS metagenome assembly OASQ01 (sample SAMEA2579910, study PRJEB22360) | human gut metagenome | reverse complement strand
CCATTGAATTTATGCACGCCGACGTTACCGTGCTGGTCGACTTCAGCAAAACTCAAATAACAAACATCCAGACCACCACCGTGATAAAAATCAAACTGGGACGTCATATCCAGAATGGCGCGGGTATTCACGTTCGCGCCAAAGGCGATACCCTGTGAAGTAATTCCGCCAATCGGACCTGTTTCTACCGTCAGAATAAAGTCATCAGCACAACCTTCTTCCCGGGCGACCAGGCCAATACCGTCAGCAATACCGACGCCGACATTCCCCACCGCGCCTTTACGCATTTCGAATAATGCACGCCGCGCAACTAATTTACGTTGGTTTAGGGGCAGGCTAAGTTTGGTGCTGTCATCAAGGGTGAAGTCACCAGAAATAAAACGGTTAACCGGCGCACCGCCATACAGTTGGCTTTGATCCGGATCGACCACCACAATATCCACCAGATAACCCGGAATACGGACAGATTTAGGATGCAGCGTGGCTTTCTTAACCATTTTCTGCACCTGCATCATCACAATACCGCCGTTATTGTGCACCGCCTGGGCAATAACCAATGCGTCGAGATACATCACCTCATCTTCAAAAGTGGCGTAGCCTTCACTGTCGCAGGTGGTAGCGCGAATGAAGGCGATATCTGGCGCAATCGCTTTGTAATAGAGATATTCTTTGTTATCAAACTCGACCAGTTTAATCAGGTCTTCTTTCGTGACTTCATTCAGTTTGCCGCCTTGCTGGCGTGGATCGACAAATGTCCCGATGCCAATATCACTAATAATACCAGGCTGGTGGGCTGCGGCGGCGCGTAAGGTTTGTGTAAGTACACCTTGTGGATAGTTATAAGCAATAATTTTATTTTGTTCTGCGAGTTCAGAAATACGCGGCGATTGTCCCCAGTGACCACATAATGCCCATTTCACCAGACCTTCTTGCGCCAGAGGACTAATACCACGGTCGGCGCGATCGCCAAGCCCTGTCGGGCTAATAATCGATAAATTACGTGGCGTTTGAGTCTGTTTATATTTATCAGCAAGAGCAGTAATTAACGTGGTGGCTTCCAGAATACCGCCGCCAGCGCCTAACACACAAAGTGTTGCTTCGTCGGGAATATAATTCACCGCTTCCTGTGCCGACAGGACCGGCACTCGTCCATTAATACGAGGTGGTTTTACAGGTTTCATTGTTAATTCCTGATTCAGGTGTGATTTTCCCTACGCCAGATGGATAATTAGCGCACAGAGACTCACGAAATATTTTTATTAAATACGATTGAATATATTTTTTTAGTTCGGCGGGGGAGGATATTCCCGCCGAAATATTATTGCTTATGCCTGATGTAAAATAGTTAATACTGTGCGCAAATCATTTACCGAGATTTGCCCTGGCGCAGAGGCTTTTTTTACCGCACCAAAAGTTGCCGCCGAGCCAAATACTTCACCAGCCAGACGAGAAATTACGCCAGTTTTTGCCATTGACATCGTGATGATTGGACGATCGGCATACTGTTCCTGCATCTCCAGGGTCGCGGCAAGCAACGTCAGCACATCGTTGGTACTTTGCGGCATCAGCGCAATCTTAGGAATATCGGCGTCGAAGGACTGCATTTTGCGCAGACGGGCAATGATTTCTTCGGCTTCCGGCGTTTTATGGAAGTCATGGTTGGACATGACAACTTTCACATCATGCGCGTGGGCGTAGGCGACGGTTTCTTTAACCTGATCATCGCCGGTAAATAACTCCAGATCGATCATATCAACCAGGCCGCTGTCGATGGCTGCACGATTGAGAGCAATATAAGCCTCGGTGGAAATCGCCTGCTCGCCGCCTTCTTTGGCACTGCGGAAGGTAAACAGCAGCGGTTTTTCTGGCATGGTTTCACGGAGAATTTTTGCCGCCGCCATGACAGACTCCACATTGGAGAGGTCGGCATAGTGGTCCACACGCCATTCCAGAATATCAAAGTCCGCTTCACGATAGGCGAGAGCTTCGGATTTCACGCTGGCGATATCTTTCGCCATCAGCGAGACGATGATTTTAGGTGCGCCCGTACCAATGACGAGATCTTTTACAGTTACGGTTTTCATTTTTTACCCTTTCTGCACGCGGTCAGCCTGTCAGGCACCGAACCCCATGACCTGTTTAACATATTCCAGAGGGAAATCTTTGCCAGTCCATAACGTGAACTGTTCAGCCCCTTGCCACAACAACATGCCGTATCCATCAATCGTTTTGCAACCAGCTTGTTGCGCCTGCTGCAATAACTTCGTCATATGCGGGTTATACACGCATTCAGTGACCAGCAGTCCCGGATGTAACAGACTGATATCATTAACTAATGATTCATTCTCAAGGGGTTTCATACCCACTTTTGTGCCATTGGTTAAAATGTCGGCGGAAGCCAGGGCTTCAGCAAAGGCTTGCTGATCGGCGAGATCGGTAACCGTGACGACACAATCGGTGTTTTCGTTAACCCGCTGCGCGAAGGCGAGAGCTTTATCGAAGAACTCATCCCGACGGTTAAAGAGTTTAATTTCTTTTAAACCTTCAATTGCCCCCTGCGCGCCAATCGCCGTTGAGGCACCTCCGGCCCCTAACAGCACCATTGTTTTGCCTTTGATATCAAAACCGCTCTCTTTAATGGCTCGAATATGGCCCGTGCCGTCGGTGTTATAGCCGCGCAGGTAACCATCATCATTAACGATGGTGTTGATGGCACCCACCAGTTTGGCTGCTGGCGTTAATTCATCAACATATTCACACGCCAGTTGTTTGTTCGGCATTGATATACCAGTTCCGCGCATTTTGAGGGCTTTTAATCCTTCAATTGCTCCGGGAAAACTATCGTTATCCACTTCAAAGGCCATATAGGTAAATGGCAATCCCGCTTTTTCTAAGGCTTTATTCTGCATTTCAGGCGATAAACTGTGGCGGATAGGATAGGCCATCAGCCCAATCAATTCGTATTTTGCGGTAACATCCATAATTAACTCCTTTAACCTCTATGCTTAATTGTGTTTAATCGGGTGCTAAATTTGCGCTCGCCAAACCGCACATCATTCTCAGGAATAATAAAAACGCGGTAATAGCGGATAAAAACAATAATTGCGGTAATCAGGGCCAGCAGCGCGAAAGTAAAATCGAGAACAATGATATATTGCAGGCCGATGTTCGACAGATAACCGGTAATCAGCGGAATAACAAAGTTAGCCAGTCCACCCATCATCATATAAATACTGGTGACTTTGGCTTTGCTTTTTGGAAAAAACTCTGACATGACCGAAACACCGAGCTGTAAAATGCCGCCAGCTGCTGAGAAACCGATAACAAAGGCGCCGGCATTACACACCAGTGGAGAAGGGTACAGGTAGATAATGGCTGCTGTTATTGTTGCCAGTGTAGAGTTAAATACATTAGCCCAGATGGGCCGGACCATTTTTTTCAGTAGTGCGGCAAAAATAAAGACACAGACCAACGAGCCCATACTGTAATAAGAGATGGTTTTTAATGCCTCAGCTTCTGACATACCAGCAAAAGCCATCGCATATTTGGGCATCCACACCACAATCACATAAAAGGTCGAGAATGCGGCTACACCGAACAGTACCGATGAAACACCTTCCAGCCAGACTAACGGTTTGCTGTTCATTTGCGGTAATTCATTAGCTACGCTGGCGTCCACCAACTGGCTGGGGAATTTGCTTTTCAACAGCATCAGCGTGATCAGTACAAATAGGATGCCTGGAATAATCAGCCCATAGCCGTACCAGATGTTATTGAGCAACATATAGCTCACCAGCATTGGGTAGAACATTTGTCCGAATGACACCATCGCTTTAACCAGTATGACCGCCGAACCAGAGGCTTTCGGAAAGCATTCCATGAGCGCGGGGTAGCCACCCGTATCCAGCGCTGAGTTAGCGATACCTACGCACACTGCCAGACCGTAGGCGAGAGTTAAATTCGGGCAAGCGGGAATACCAAAGAAGAATAGCAGATACATTATTACTGCCATTAATATCACCGCCCGACGACCAAACTTATCGGAGATCACACCGAAGAATAAAATACTGATCAATCGCCCCAAACCGATACCGGAAATTAAATAGGCAATGCCCGCGTTGTCAGTGGAAAACTTTTCCGCCAGAGATGACATGTTTTGGGCAAGCGTAATAACACTAATGCCGTGCAGGAAGTAGCTGAAGTAAATACAAAGAACAGCCAGGATAAATGGCGTGCTGAAAGCCTTATTTTGAGACATTTTCACAGCTCCTTGCTGAAAGATAATTTCGTTACCGTACGTATTGTTCTCCGACGGTTTACATAATTACTATACTGAAGATGATTTTCCCTGGGTACATGGCATAAAGTTTATGTTTCCAGGAATATTGCATGTCATAGTTTGTTTTTTATCGCGATTTTCGTTAGTTGGCGCAGAAAGAGTTATTTATCCGTAAGATCTTGCATGACCTGAAAAGAATATTGCATTACCCACCCGGAGCGACATTTTCCTTTAGCGACTGATGCCGCGTTTTTTTGCGGCTGCGTAAGCCGATAAACAGTGCCAGTAAAAAGCCGATGGCAGCGATGGCGGTATCGAACCACATAATATCGGCAATACTTCTTTGGGACAGATGAGCCGTAATCAACGGAATAGTAAAGGTCGCAATACTGCCCGCACTGTAATAGATCCCTGTAGCTTTACCTTTAGCGTAGGGGAAACGTTCAGCCATTAACGTCAGGCCAATTTGCACAACACCTCCAGCAGAGGTAAAACCAATGACAAAAGCAAATATTATCACCACATAAAATGTGGGATGCAGGCAGACGGTAAACAGAGCAATAAATGAGATAAAGGTGTACAGCATCAGTAATGTTGTTGGGCGAACGGTATTTCGAATGAGTGGAGCGGTAATAAATACACAAAGCAGCGAACCCACGGTGTAGATACTGAGTAGTTTGATCGACATAGTGTATGACATGCCTGCAACAAATTGTCCGTACTGTGACAGCCACTGGCTAACCAGATAAAACGTTGCCATTGAGATATAGCCATATAAGGTATAACTGGCTAAATCGATAATTGAACAGCGATGTTCCGTAGAGCGGGTGGTTTTCTTTATGACAGGTAAGCGACGACCCGGATGGGGTGGGAACGTACAACGGTATAAAAACAGAGCGTTAATAAGCATAATGCCTGCAGCAATCATAAAGGACCAACCGAACCACAGTTCAGCCCACACTAACAGGCTAATGATTAGCGGTAATAAAAATTGTCCGCTGGAAACAAATGCTTTAATTAAAATATTGGCTGTCCCAGGTGAGCGTGGAAAAGCTTCCATCAAACTGGGATAAGTGCCTGCATCGAGAAAACTGTTTGCCATTCCCGCCAGAAAGCCAAAAACATAAGCGATAATGATGTTATTGGTCTGCAGGATGCCAAAAAAGAAGGCCATATAGCAACACATCCCGAGCATGATAAAAGGGCGGCGACCAAAGCGATCGGATAATAATCCTGCAAAAAGCAAGACACTTAATCGACCAATGCCCAGCGATGAGATAACTATCGAGACACCCGCGGCATTAGTCTGCCAAAGTGTCTCCAGCGAGGCCATATTCAGGCTCATCAAAATGACGCCCATACCATGCACCAGGTAATTAAAATACAACCCAAGTGCGGTAGGGTAATAGGGATTTTTCATAGGTTCTACTTAGCAAAGGTGCTTTAAAAAGTGTAGCGATGTTGTGTCAGTATCCATTCATTATTGTTGTAACAACGACAATTCCTTTCTGTGGAAAAATTAGCAAAGCCGCTCCAGATCGTGTGCATATAATTCAGCGGCTACCGATTGATAGATCTTCCAGTCAATAAAATTGCCATCAGGGTAGACTCGTTGAAATGCGGTTAAGTCGGGGAAAAAACGCATGGTGTTGTTGCCGATGCGGTTATTTATTTTCTCTATGATGGCATGAAGATGTTTTTTTCTTTGCTGACGCATAGCCAACAGTTGCTCGACTACACGATCAGGAATGGCACACTTGCCATTTTCCCATTGACGCCAGCTTTCACTGTCACCGGTCTGGGCAATCCAGGTCGCGCATTCATCAATAGTCATGGCAAAAATATGGCGGAGTGCCTGGAGTTCATAAGCGTTCATCGTGTAATGGCTGCATGAAATAAACAATAAAATATAAATAACATTATCAGCCTGCTGACGGCTTGAAGAGAGTCACAGTATCTTGTGCAACATTATTGGAAAGAGTGAGGGGCGAGGTAGCGAAGCGGAAAAATGTTAAAAAAAAGCCCATCGTGGGAGATGGGCAAAGACTACACACAGCAATTCGTTGTTTCACTCAGGGGATTTCCATGCTTATAAATCAATATGTTGATTTATAACCGTGAGCTAATAGTAGGCATACGGACTTTTTGCGTCGATCAGATTCGTCTCATTAGTTTAAAAACTGTAAAGAATTTGCGACAGGTACTACCAGCTGAATGGCGGTAAGCAGGAAAATATGGGGAAGAGCAAGCAAATATCAATTAGCGGTGGTTAACAATCAGGCGGCAGAGCCGCCTGATGAGAAATTACTTATTCGGTTTCTCGATTTCGCCAAGTTCTTCGAGAATTTCTTCCGGTTGGTCCGTCGGCGGCGGGACTTCTTCCACCCACGCGGCAAACAGACGCCAGGAAACGGCTAACAGAACCGGACCAATAAACAGACCGATCATCCCGAAAGCAATCAAACCACCAATAACGCCAGAGAGGATCAGGATCAGCGGTAAATCGGCACCCATGCGAATTAACATTGGGCGGATGACGTTATCCAGCGTGCCAACCACACCGCTCCACACTAACAATACCGTTCCCCAGGTGGTATCGCCGGTCCAGTAGAGCCAGATAATCGCCGGAATCAGTACCGGCAACGGGCCAAGCTGGACAAGGCAGGAGAGGATCATTAACACCGTTAGCAACGTTGCATAAGGTACGCCGGATACGGCGAGGCCGATACCGCCAAGCACTGCCTGTACTAACGCCGTCACCACCACACCCAGCGCCACCGCGCGGATAGCCTGTGCCGCCAGCAGTACGGCGGCATCTCCGCGAACGCCTGCCAGACGGGTTGCAAAATGGCGAATGCCTTGTGCCACCTGTTCACCGCGCCAGTACAGCAGGGCACTGAAGAGAAGCATCAGCGCACAATGCACCATAAAGCGCCCGATATGCGCCGCCTGCCCAACGAACCAGGTGGTGGTGGTGCCAATATAAGGGCGGACTTTCGCCATGATCGCCGTCCCCCCCATATCCAGCAAGTTGTGCCAGCCTGCATACAGCTTCGCGCCAATCACCGGAATGGTATTAAGCCACGCCAGATCGGGTAACGTCATGTCGCCGCTGGAAATGGCTTTAATTAGCGGGCCGCTGCCGTCGACGATACTGTTAACCAGCAAAGCAATAGGGATGATAAACACCATCACTAATAACAGCGTCATCACCAGAACGGCGAGAGAGCGGCGGCCAAACATGATCTTTTGCAAACGTAACAATACTGGCCAGGTGGCGATAACCACCGTACCGGCCCATGCAAAGCCGAGAATAAAGGGTTGAACAATCCACAGACATGCCACAATCATGATGGCTAAAAACAGCACCGAAAGCAGAATTTGTGCGACATCCCTGGGCTGACGAACATTTACCATAACTACTTTTCACCTTTTTTGTGCGTCAAATCGTCGACGCGACGTGAACACGCGAAACTCACCTGCATAATGATGAGCAATTTCAGCGGTTTTTAACAGGCCGATTCTGCCCTTAATTCTGATGGGCGTGTTAGAAAAAAATGTGGTACAACAACTCAGGCAACACGCAAACGATTTACTCGTCGTATTTCAAGTTGCATGTGCTGCGGCTACGTTCGTTCACCCCAGTCACTTACTATTGTAAGCTCCTGGAGTTCACTCGCTTGCCGCCTTCCTGCAACTCGAAATCCATAGAGTAAATAAACATCACCTTTCAGTGCGCTATTGCAGCCGCCTGAAAGAATAGTGTATCGACCTACATCACAGACCGCAGGAAAGGGTCAATATAATGATTCCACAGATTTCCCAGGCACCCGGCGTCGTTCAACTGGTGCTTAATTTTTTGCAAGAGCTGGAGCAACAAGGTTTTACCGGCGATACGGCGACAAGTTATGCCGATCGTCTGACAATGTCGACCGACAACAGTATTTACCAACTTCTCCCCGATGCGGTGGTATTTCCGCGTTCAACCGCAGATGTGGCGCTGATCGCCCGTCTTGCCGCGCAGGAACGCTATTCATCGCTGATCTTTACCCCCCGCGGCGGCGGCACCGGCACTAACGGTCAGGCGCTCAACCAGGGGATTATTGTTGATATGTCCCGCCATATGAACCGCATCATCGAAATTAACCCTGAAGAGGGCTGGGTGCGCGTTGAGGCCGGGGTGATAAAAGATCAACTCAATCAGTACCTGAAACCGTTCGGCTACTTTTTTGCGCCGGAACTTTCGACCAGCAACCGGGCAACGCTCGGTGGGATGATCAATACCGATGCATCCGGTCAGGGATCGCTGGTCTATGGCAAAACGTCGGATCACGTACTTGGCGTACGCGCGGTGTTGTTGGGGGGCGATATTCTCGATACGCAACCTTTACCCGTCGAACTGGCGGAAACGCTGGGTAAATCCAATACCACAATCGGGCGAATTTATAACACGGTTTATCAACGTTGCCGTCAGCAACGCCAGTTAATCATCGACAACTTCCCCAAACTTAACCGCTTTCTTACCGGTTACGATCTGCGTCATGTCTTTAACGATGAGATGACCGAGTTCGACCTGACGCGCATTCTGACGGGTTCAGAAGGGACGCTGGCCTTTATTACCGAAGCGCGGCTGGATATTACGCCCTTGCCTAAAGTGCGCCGTCTGGTGAACGTCAAATATGACTCTTTTGACTCCGCGCTGCGTAACGCGCCGTTTATGGTTGAGGCGCGGGCGCTTTCGGTAGAGACGGTGGACTCAAAAGTGCTGAATCTGGCGCGGGAAGATATTGTCTGGCATTCCGTCAGCGAGTTGATTACCGATGTGCCTGACAAAGAGATGCTCGGGCTGAACATTGTGGAGTTTGCTGGTGATGATGAGGCGCTGATTGACGAGCGAGTTAATGCTCTCTGTGTGCGGCTTGATGAGCTGATTGCCAGCCAACAGGCAGGTGTGATTGGCTGGCAGGTGTGCCGCGAGCTGGCGGGTGTTGAACGTATCTATGCGATGCGTAAAAAAGCCGTTGGTCTGCTTGGCAATGCCAAAGGTGCCGCTAAGCCAATTCCGTTTGCTGAGGATACCTGCGTACCGCCGGAACATCTGGCGGATTATATTGCTGAATTTCGCGCGCTGCTCGACAGCCACGGCTTAAGCTACGGTATGTTCGGTCACGTCGACGCAGGTGTTTTGCACGTCCGTCCAGCGCTGGATATGTGCGATCCTCAACAAGAGATTTTGATGAAGCAAATCTCTGATGACGTGGTGGCGCTGACTGCGAAATACGGTGGTTTGTTGTGGGGCGAGCACGGCAAAGGTTTTCGCGCTGAATACAGCCCGGCGTTTTTCGGTGAGGAACTTTTTGCAGAACTGCGCAAAGTGAAAGCGGCATTTGACCCGCATAACCGACTCAACCCAGGGAAGATTTGCCCGCCAGAAGGTCTCGATGCGCCGATGATGAAAGTGGACGCGATGAAGCGCGGTACATTCGATCGGCAGATCCCCATTGCGGTACGCCAGCAGTGGCGCGGTGCGATGGAGTGTAACGGCAACGGTTTATGCTTCAACTTTGATGCCCGTAGTCCGATGTGTCCGTCGATGAAGATCACCCAGAACCGGATTCATTCACCGAAAGGGCGCGCAACGCTGGTGCGTGAATGGCTGCGTTTGTTGGCGGATCGCGGCGTTGATCCACTCAAACTGGAACAAGAACTGCCTGAATCCGGCGTCAGTTTGCGGACGTTAATTGCCCGCACGCGCAATAGCTGGCATGCGAATAAAGGCGAATATGACTTCTCACACGAAGTCAAAGAGGCGATGTCGGGCTGTCTGGCCTGTAAAGCGTGTTCGACCCAGTGCCCCATCAAAATTGATGTGCCGGAGTTTCGCTCTCGTTTTCTGCAGCTCTATCACACCCGTTATTTACGCCCGCTGCGCGACCACCTCGTCGCTACGGTCGAGAGCTACGCGCCGCTGATGGCACGCGCGCCGAAAACCTTTAACTTCTTCATTAACCAGCCGCTGGTGCGCAAACTCTCGGAAAAACATATCGGCATGGTTGATTTGCCACTGCTGTCGGTCCCCTCGCTACAACAACAAATGGTGGGGCATCGCTCGGCAAACATGACGCTGGAACAGCTTGAAGCTCTCAATGCAGAGCAGAAAGCGCGCACGGTGTTGGTGGTGCAGGACCCCTTTACCAGCTATTACGATGCGCAAGTGGTGGCGGATTTTGTCCGTCTGGTTGAAAAATTAGGTTTCCAGCCGGTGTTACTGCCATTTTCGCCAAATGGCAAAGCCCAGCATATTAAAGGTTTTCTTAATCGTTTTGCGAAGACGGCGAAAAAGACGGCGGATTTCCTCAACCGTATGGCGAAGCTGGGGATGCCAATGGTGGGCGTCGATCCGGCGCTGGTACTTTGTTATCGCGATGAATATAAACTGGCGCTGGGCGAGGAACGTGGCGAGTTTAACGTCTTACTGGCGAATGAATGGCTGGCAAGCGCACTTGAGTCACAGCCAGTGGCTACAGTCAGCGGTGAATCATGGTATTTCTTTGGTCACTGTACCGAGGTTACCGCCTTGCCGGGCGCGCCAGCACAATGGGCCGCGATATTTGCCCGTTTTGGCGCGAAACTGGAAAATGTCAGCGTGGGTTGCTGCGGCATGGCAGGGACTTACGGACATGAAGAGAAAAACCATAAAAATTCGCTCGGGATCTATGAGTTATCCTGGCATCAGGCTATGCAGCGACTGCCGCGTAACCGCTGTCTGGCGACCGGATATTCCTGCCGTAGCCAGGTCAAACGGGTTGAAGGCACGGGGGTACGCCATCCTGTGCAGGCTTTACTGGAGATTATTAAATGATATGGAAACGAAAAATCACCCTGGAAGCACTGAATGCTATGGGTGAAGGAAACATGGTGGGGTTGCTGGATATTCGCTTTGAACATATTGGTGATGACACCCTTGAAGCGACAATGCCAGTAGACTCGCGGACAAAGCAGCCTTTCGGGTTGCTGCATGGAGGCGCATCCGTGGTGCTGGCCGAAAGTATCGGTTCCGTTGCCGGTTATTTATGTACTGAAGGTGAGCAAAAAGTGGTTGGCCTGGAAATCAATGCTAACCACGTCCGCTCGGCACGAGAAGGGCGGGTGCGCGGCGTATGCAAACCGTTGCATCTCGGTTCGCGTCACCAGGTCTGGCAGATTGAAATCTTCGATGAGAAAGGGCGTTTGTGCTGTTCGTCACGATTGACGACCGCCATTTTGTGACGTTGTCACCAGAAAAGTGTGACGCATATTGCTTTTGGTCATTATCTGCACAGTAAACGGTGGTATACTGTGCAGGTCTTGTCTAAAAGCGAGGATGCTATGTCTACTCAACTTGATCCCACCCAGCTGGCCATTGAATTTTTACGCCGTGACCAGAGCAATCTTTCACCTGCCCAATATCTCAAACGTCTGAAACAACTAGAACTTGAATTTGCTGACCTGCTTACTCTCTCTTCTGCTGAATTAAAAGAAGAAATCTACTTTGCCTGGCGTCTGGGCGTGCATTGATCCTGACTTAATGCCGCAAGTTCGCCAAATCGACCTGGATTAACCTCCGTCCAGGTTCGATGACCTTCTTAATACTGCTTATCTACCCGCCTGATATTGTTCAAAAATAATACTAATCGCAGTTTGTGTTAAAACGGCGGGTTAGCTTTATGAGATTATTCTTATCGCCCCTTCAAGAGCTAAGCCACTGAGAGTGCCGGAGATAAGCGCCGGATGGGGTAGAAACCCTTAAGCCTGTGTCGCACAGACTTAAGGGTTTTCTTATTTCTGAACGCTGCACTTTTTTACCTATCTCTTAAATAGTCATTTTCAATACAACTTTTTCTTTTTCATCACAGCCTTAATGCTCCTTAGATAATAACCATTATCTAACAATGAGATACCTAATTCTTAGCGTGCCTGTTAACCCACACATCAGGGTCTATGCTTATTAAAAGCAGGCAAAAAGCATGTTTTACGGTAAAGCCCCTGCGTTTGCTGGGTTGAACTGATAATCATTATCACTAACATGCTGTTATACGCTGAAAGCGATGAAGTGAGGTAAATCGATGGACATGCATTCAGGAACCTTTAACCCACAAGATTTCGCCTGGCAAGGCTTAACGCTGACACCCGCAGCGGCGATACACATCCGTGAGCTGGTGGCAAAGCAGCCGGGTATGGTCGGCGTGCGCTTAGGCGTGAAGCAAACGGGCTGCGCGGGCTTTGGCTATGTGCTCGACAGTGTTAGCGAGCCGGACAAAGACGATCTGCTGTTTGAACACGACGGCGCGAAGCTGTTTGTCCCGCTGCAAGCGATGCCGTTTATTGATGGCACGGAAGTCGATTTCGTTCGTGAAGGACTTAATCAGATATTCAAATTTCACAACCCTAAAGCCCAGAATGAATGTGGCTGTGGCGAAAGCTTTGGGGTATAGGCGGTACTATGTCTCGTAATACTGAAGCAACTGACGATGTCAAAACATGGACCGGCGGCCCGCTGAATTATAAAGAAGGATTCTTCACCCAGTTAGCCACCGATGAGCTGGCAAAGGGGATAAACGAAGAGGTGGTGCGCGCAATTTCGGCGAAGCGTAATGAGCCGGAGTGGATGCTGGAGTTTCGTCTAAACGCCTATCGCGCATGGCTGGAGATGGAAGAACCGCACTGGTTGAAAGCGCACTACGACAAGCTGAATTATCAGGATTACAGCTACTACTCAGCACCATCGTGCGGTAATTGTGACGACACTTGCGCGTCTGAACCTGGCGCGGTGCAGCAAACTGGCGCGAACGCCTTTTTAAGTAAAGAGGTGGAGGCGGCGTTTGAGCAGTTGGGCGTTCCCGTGCGGGAAGGCAAAGAGGTGGCGGTGGATGCCATTTTCGACTCTGTTTCGGTTGCCACTACTTATCGCGAAAAACTGGCGGAGCAGGGAATTATTTTCTGTTCCTTTGGTGAGGCGATCCACGATCACCCGGAACTGGTGCGTAAATATCTCGGCACCGTGGTGCCGGGGAATGACAACTTCTTTGCCGCGCTTAATGCGGCGGTAGCCTCTGACGGTACGTTTATTTATGTGCCTAAAGGCGTGCGCTGCCCGATGGAACTTTCCACCTATTTTCGCATTAACGCGGAAAAAACTGGGCAGTTTGAGCGCACCATTCTGGTGGCCGACGAAGACAGCTACGTCAGCTACATTGAAGGCTGTTCCGCTCCGGTGCGTGACAGCTATCAGTTACACGCGGCAGTGGTGGAAGTCATCATCCATAAAAACGCCGAGGTGAAATATTCCACGGTACAAAACTGGTTCCCTGGCGATAACAACACCGGCGGTATTCTCAACTTCGTCACCAAGCGTGCTTTGTGCGAAGGCGAAAACAGCAAAATGTCATGGACGCAATCAGAAACCGGGTCAGCGATTACGTGGAAATATCCCAGCTGCATTTTGCGCGGCGATAACTCCATTGGTGAGTTTTACTCAGTGGCGCTGACCAGCGGTCATCAGCAAGCGGATACCGGCACCAAGATGATCCACATCGGTAAAAACACCAAATCGACCATTATCTCGAAAGGGATCTCTGCCGGACATAGTCAGAACAGTTATCGCGGCTTAGTGAAAATCATGCCGACGGCAACCAATGCGCGCAATTTCACTCAGTGCGACTCAATGCTGATTGGCGCTAATTGTGGGGCGCATACCTTCCCGTATGTCGAATGTCGCAATAACAGCGCACAACTGGAGCACGAGGCAACGACATCACGTATTGGTGAAGATCAACTGTTTTACTGCCTGCAACGCGGGATCAGCGAAGAAGACGCCATCTCGATGATTGTTAACGGTTTCTGCAAAGACGTGTTCTCAGAACTGCCGCTGGAATTTGCCGTTGAAGCACAAAAACTCCTCGCCATCAGTCTTGAACACAGCGTCGGATAAGGAATAAACATGTTAAGTATTAAAGATTTACACGTCAGCGTGGAAGATAAAGCTATCCTGCGTGGATTAAGCCTCGACGTTCGTCCCGGCGAAGTTCACGCCATTATGGGGCCAAACGGTTCGGGCAAAAGTACCTTATCGGCAACGCTTGCCGGGCGAGAAGATTATGAAGTGACGGGCGGCACGGTTGAGTTCAAAGGCAAAGATTTGCTTGCGCTGTCGCCGGAAGATCGTGCAGGCGAAGGCATCTTTATGGCCTTCCAGTATCCGGTGGAGATTCCCGGCGTCAGTAACCAGTTTTTCCTGCAAACGGCACTTAATGCGGTGCGCAGCTATCGCGGCCAGGAAACGCTCGACCGCTTTGATTTTCAGGATTTGATGGAAGAGAAAATCGCTCTCCTGAAGATGCCGGAAGATTTATTAACCCGTTCGGTAAACGTTGGTTTTTCCGGCGGCGAGAAAAAGCGCAACGATATTTTGCAAATGGCGGTGCTGGAACCGGAGTTATGCATTCTTGATGAGTCGGACTCCGGGCTGGATATTGACGCATTAAAAGTGGTCGCCGATGGCGTGAACTCGCTGCGTGATGGCAAGCGCTCATTCATCATTGTTACGCACTACCAACGCATTCTCGACTACATCAAGCCTGATTACGTTCATGTGCTATATCAGGGACGAATTGTGAAATCCGGCGATTTCACGTTGGTCAAACAACTGGAGGAGCAGGGTTATGGCTGGCTTACCGAACAGCAGTAATGCGCTGCAACAGTGGCATCACTTGTTTGAAGCTGAAGGGACAAAACGCTCACCGCAAGCACAGCAGCATTTACAACAATTGCTGCGTACCGGACTGCCGACACGTAAACATGAAAACTGGAAATATACGCCGCTGGAAGGGCTGACCAATAGCCAGTTTGTCAGCATTGCGGGAGAGATATCCCCACAGCAGCGAGATGCCTTAGCGTTAACGTTAGACGCTGTGCGGCTGGTATTTGTCGATGGACGTTACGTGTCAGCACTGAGCGATGCGACTGAAGGCAGCGGGTATGAAGTGAGCATTAACGACGACCGTCAGGGGGTACCCGACGCTATTCAGGCGGAAGTGTTTCTGCATTTGACGGAAAGCCTGGCACAAAGCGTGACGCATATCGCCGTGAAGCGCGGTCAACGGCCGGCAAAGCCATTGCTGTTAATGCATATTACCCAGGGCGTGGCAGGTGAAGAGGTCAACACTGCCCATTACCGACATCATCTGGATCTGGCGGAAGGTGCCGAAGCAACGGTGATCGAACATTTTGTCAGCCTTAATGATGCTCGTCACTTCACCGGCGCACGGTTCACTATCAATGTCGCAGCGAACGCCCAATTGCAGCATATCAAGCTGGCGTTTGAAAACCCGGTCAGTCACCACTTTGCCCATAACGATTTGTTGCTGGCTGACGATGCCACCGCATTTAGCCATAGTTTCCTGCTGGGTGGCGCAGTGTTACGACACAACACCAGTACGCAACTCAATGGCGAAAACAGCACGCTGCGGATCAATAGCCTGGCGATGCCGGTGAAAAACGAGGTGTGTGATACCCGTACCTGGCTGGAACACAATAAAGGTTTTTGTAACAGCCGACAGTTGCACAAAACTATCGTCAGCGACAAAGGCCGCGCGGTATTTAACGGTTTGATCAACGTCGCGCAGCACGCCATCAAAACGGATGGTCAGATGACCAACAATAATCTGCTGATGGGCAAACTGGCAGAAGTGGATACGAAACCGCAGCTGGAAATCTATGCAGATGATGTGAAATGCAGCCACGGCGCGACGGTGGGGCGTATTGATGATGAACAGATGTTCTATCTGCGCTCGCGCGGGATCAATCAGCAGGATGCCCAGCAGATGATCATTTACGCCTTTGCTGCCGAACTGACGGAAGCACTGCGTGATGAGGGGCTTAAACAGCAGGTGCTGGCCCGAATCGGTCAACGACTGCCAGGAGGTGCAAGATGACTTTTTCCGTCGACAAAGTGCGGGCCGACTTTCCGGTGCTTTCGCGTGAGGTAAACGGTTTGCCGCTGGCTTATCTCGACAGCGCCGCCAGTGCGCAGAAACCAAGCCAGGTGATTGACTCCGAAGCCGAGTTTTATCGTCACGGCTACGCGGCGGTGCATCGCGGTATTCATACCTTAAGCGCCCAGGCGACCGAGAAAATGGAGAACGTGCGCAAGCGGGCATCGCTGTTTATTAATGCCCGTTCGGCGGAAGAGCTGGTGTTCGTCCGCGGCACGACGGAAGGGATCAATCTGGTCGCCAATAGTTGGGGCAACAGCAACGTGCGGGCGGGCGATAACATCATCATCAGTCAGATGGAGCACCACGCTAACATTGTTCCCTGGCAGATGCTTTGCGCACGCGTTGGCGCAGAGCTGCGTGTGATCCCGCTCAATCCCGACGGTACGCTGCAACTGGAGACGCTACCTAATCTGTTCGATGAGAAAACTCGCCTGCTGGCAATTACTCATGTCTCCAACGTGCTTGGCACAGAAAATCCCCTGGCGGAAATGATCACGCTTGCGCATCAGCATGGCGCAAAAGTGCTGGTGGATGGCGCTCAGGCGGTGATGCATCATCCGGTGGACGTTCAGGCGCTGGATTGCGATTTTTACGTATTCTCCGGGCATAAACTGTATGGCCCCACCGGAATTGGCATTCTTTATGTGAAAGAAGCCTTGTTGCAGGAGATGCCGCCGTGGGAAGGGGGCGGTTCTATGATCGCCACCGTCAGCCTGAGTGAAGGCACTACCTGGACCAAAGCACCATGGCGGTTTGAAGCCGGTACACCCAATACCGGGGGCATCATTGGTCTTGGCGCGGCGCTGGAGTATGTTTCGGCGCTGGGGCTTAATAACATAGCCGAGTATGAACAGAATCTGATGCACTACGCGCTATCACAGCTGGAATCTGTACCGGATCTCACTCTCTATGGCCCGCGGAACAGGCTTGGCGTTATTGCTTTTAATCTTGGTAAACACCACGCCTATGATGTTGGCAGTTTTCTCGATAACTACGGCATTGCTGTGCGTACCGGACATCACTGCGCTATGCCATTAATGGCCTATTACAACGTCCCTGCTATGTGTCGGGCGTCGCTGGCCATGTATAACACCCATGAAGAAGTGGATCGTCTGGTGACCGGACTGCAACGTATTCACCGTCTGCTGGGATAACAGGGAGGCACTATGGCTTTATTGCCGGATAAAGAAAAATTGCTGCGTAATTTTTTACGCTGCGCCAACTGGGAAGAGAAATATCTCTACATTATTGAGCTGGGCCAGCGTCTGCCAGAATTACGCGCCGAAGACCGAAGCCCACAAAATAGCATTCAGGGCTGCCAGAGTCAGGTGTGGATTGTCATGCGCCAGAATGCGCAGGGAATTATTGAATTGCAGGGCGACAGCGATGCGGCGATTGTGAAAGGGCTTATTGCGGTCGTCTTTATTCTCTACGATCAGATGACGCCGCAGGATATTGTCAATTTCGATGTGCGTCCGTGGTTTGAAAAAATGGCGCTCACCCAACATCTCACCCCATCTCGTTCACAAGGTCTGGAAGCGATGATTCGCGCAATTCGCGCCAAAGCCGCTGCACTTAGCTAAACTAAAGGGACAGCTTTCATCCGGTTGGCTCACATTGCCGGATGGTCAATGTTTACACTGACCTGCACAGGAGTGTTTTGGTTTCAGGTGAACATAAGCGCCATCCGACGTTTCAGCGTGAGTCTCCGGCAAATACAGGAGGTTTACAATGAAACGCGCGTCTTTGCTTACACTCACGCTTATCGGCGCTTTTAGCGCCATCCAGGCTGCCTGGGCGGTTGATTATCCGCTACCACCAACCGGAAGCCGACTGGTTGGGCAAAATCAAACGTATACGGTGCAAGAAGGGGATAAAAACCTTCAGGCTATTGCCCGACGTTTTGATACTGCGGCAATGTTGATCCTTGAAGCCAATAACACTATCGCCCCGGTGCCAAAACCTGGTACGACGATAACTATTCCTTC